>Ga0114997_10003393_pt1 | contig 12531 bp, 13 predicted proteins | sample ArcticOcean_MG_C_2_FD_87045 | JGI IMG/M metagenome (GOLD analysis project Ga0114997, IMG submission 87045) | Marine microbial communities from western Arctic Ocean - ArcticOcean_MG_CB4_136 | ecosystem: Environmental > Aquatic > Marine > Oceanic | place: Arctic Ocean: Canada Basin | collected... | reverse complement strand
TTCCAAATATATGGAACCATAAAAATACTAATTATCACTTCAAGTATTAGAATAATTGGAACTATTTCAATTGCTGGAAGAATAAAGGAAAAACCAGAAATGCATGTAGCTGAAAAACCAAAGCCATTAAATCCTCTTATAATAGATGCAATAAATACTGTAAATATTATGTAATAAACTTCTACTAAGCTAAGCTGAAAATAGGATAAAAAATCCATCTTATTTTTTCTCTTTAAAATCAGCTCTCAATGTTGACAAAACAATCAGAACTAAAAAAATTATACAAACTAAATTCATTGTTTTCCAACTTGTTAAGGTTAAAAAAACTCCTGCAGATAAGCTTGCTGTTGCTTGAATTGAATAAACTATTAAATCATTAAAACCTTGTGCCTTAAATTTTTCATTTTCCCTATATGATAAAACTAATAAACTTGTTCCAGATATAAATAAAAAGTTCCAACCAAATCCTAAGAAGACTAATGCAATTAAATAATTGGTAAAATTTTGATCAAAAAAACTAGTTAAAATTGTTATTGAAAATAAAAAAACACCAACATACATTATTTTACTATGTCCAAATTTTCTTATCAAATTACCCGTAACTAGCGATGGTAAAAACATAGCTGCAATATGAAGCTGAATTACTAATCCTGTTTTAGTTAAACTTATTTTTTCCATTACATGCATGCTTATTGGTGTGGCTGTCATTAAAAATGCCATTACAGCATAAGCAAATGCAGAGGCAATTAATGCTTGTAAAAATCTTGGTTGAGAAATTAACTCAAAATAGCTACGTGAAGTTTCTTTATTAATATTATTTGATTTGTGTCCATCTTTATAAAATAATAAAAAAATTGTAGATGTAAGAGTTAAAGCAGCAAGTATAATATATGAGCCAGCATATAAATGCTCAGAAATAATTTCTTTTGAAAGATTAGCCGCATTTGGCCCTATAAAAGCTGAACCTATTCCTGCTAATAATATTATTGATATTGCTTTTGGGGCCATATCTTTTTTTACTGTTTCAACTGCTGCAAAACGATATTGATGACTGAATGCAACTCCAGCTCCTAATAAAAAACATGCAAAATTAAATAAAATAAAACTTTCACTAATTATAGAATAAGCGGCAAGTAGTGATGACAATGAACTACCAACTGATGCAAACATAAAGCCTGCTCTACGACCAATTACACTCATAATCTTTGCCGCAAAAATTGCAAAAATTGCTATACCTAAAATTGATAAAGCCATCGGTAGCGTTGCTAAAGATTTTATTGGACTAAATTGTGAACCGATTATCCCACTTAAAAAAACTGTAACTGGTGCTGCAGTAAAAGCAAATATCTGACTTAAAATCAGTAACCATAAATTTTTATTCATTAAAAAAATATTTATCACCAATGTACATAGTCCATGCTACTGTGGCTCCAAGTATAATATATTTCATAATAATTTTATTTTATTTCGATTTTCTCAGGAAGTATACCTTTTGGACGATATCTCATAATCAAGAGAAGACCCATTCCCATCATTAAATATCTAAAATATGGAACACTTTCAATTAAATGAACCTTTAAAGCATTTGTTTCATGTAACCCAATTGTAAATAAATTGATTAAAAATAGAGCAATTGGTGCTGCTTCAATCCATAAAAACCATACTGCAAAACCACCTAAAATTGCGCCAAAATTATTTCCACTTCCTCCAACAATAACCATTACCCAAATTAAAAAAGTATACCTCATGGGCCTATAACTACCCGGTGTAAACAAGCCATCTTGAGTAACTAGCATAGCGCCAGCTATTCCAACTATGGCAGATCCTAAAATAAAAATTAATAAATGTTGTTTAACAACATTTTTACCCATGGCATTTGCCGCTTCTTCATTATCTCTTATTGCCCTCATCATTCTTCCCCAAGGTGAATAAAGTGCTTTTTGAGTAACTATTAGTAAAGCTATAACTACAATTAAAAATAATCCTGAATAACAAAGTTTTACAAAAACTGACGAACCTTCTATAATTAGTTGGTTAAGTGCAGCTTGTTTATCAGTTATATTTGAAATTAATTCTAATTTACCAGAATTAAATTCTGTAACTAAATTGACAAACCATTCTTTTGTTTGAAGTTCAACTTCATAAGGTACTGGTCTTTTTAAACCAATTACGTTTTTAACTCCTCTAGTTAACCAATCTTCATGTTTAATGATTGCTATAACAATTTCAGAAATAAGAAGTGTGGCAATAGCCAAATAATCTGCTCGTAAACCTAAGGCAACTTTACCTACTATAAAAGCTAGGCCTGCTGCAAAAAAAGCACCAACAATCCAAGAAAATATTATTGGCAAACCTAGTCCTCCAAGAAATCCTGTTGTTGCAGGGTTCACTGCCTCTATTGCTTCTATACTTTGTTCTGATGTAATTCTTAAAATTATAATTCCTGTAATAATAATTGCAACTATACCATAAGTTCTAATTTTTGATTTTTCAAAAATCTTTAGTACAAAGCGTATTGCAAATATCATTATGACTATTAACCCTAAGCACATTATAATATTAAATCCACCAACAGCCCAAGCTTCTTGTACAGGATCAACTGATATTAAAACTGCTGCTAATCCACCTAAAGCAGCATAACCCATAAGCCCAAAATTAATTAAACCCGCATAACCCCATTGTACATTTGCTCCCATTGTCATTACTGCAGAGATTAAACACATATTAAAAATTGATAGAGCCACATTCCATGATTGAAATATACCAACCAAAATAATAAGTACTAACATTATTCCATAGGCTGCAATTACGTTTAGATTTTTTCTCACAATACTTTTCCTTTGAATATGCCGTTGGGTCTATAGAGCAAGACAATTACCAATATAGAAAATGATACAGCAAACTTATAGTCTGTTGATAATAATTGAACTAAAGTTTCTGGTTCCATGCTTGCTGGTAAAACATACATAAAAAATTTCTTATAGGCATATGTCACGAATATTTCTGAAAAGGCTATGACATACCCACCTAAGAATGCTCCAAATGGATTTCCAATACCACCAACAATTGCTGCAGCAAAAATTGGCAGCATATTATTAAAATAAGTAAAGGGTTTGAAGCTTTTATCTAAACCATATAGTGCTCCTCCAATTGTTGCTAAAATACCTGCGATAATCCATGTAATCATAACTACTCTTTTAGGGTCAATTCCTGATAGTAAAGCTAAATCTTCGTTGTCTGAATAAGCACGCATACTTTTTCCTGTTTTAGTTTTGTTTAAAAACCAAAATAAAATAGAGACTAATATTAGTGTTACAAATATTGTTAATACTTGGCTAGATTTAATTGCTAAACCTTCATTAAGTCCTGTCATTTCCTTAAATTCACTTGCTTTGATTATAAATTTTTCTCCATCAAAAAACCTTCTATCTGAAGGACCAATTATTATTCTAACTACAGCTTGTGTTACAAACATTACTCCAATACTTACCATTGCGAGTTGGACTGGAGGACTTTTGTTAACCCTGTAGTATTTAAATACAAATTTATCTATAAAAAGCATATATCCAATCATAAAAATTATCGCAAATGGTATTGCAATAAGAGCTGTTGGTAAAACACCTAAAGAAATTCCGAGTGATTGAAAATACCAAGTAATTAAAATAGTTACCATTGTTCCAAATGCCATCATGTCTCCTGTAGCAAAATTGGCAAATCTTAAAATTCCATAAATTAAAGTTACAAATATTGCACCTAATGCTAATTGTGAACCATATGTTAGAGCTGGAACAAAAATATAATTTAATAATAGAATAATAGCATTTAAAAAATCCATATTATCCTCCTAAAAAAGAGCTTCTTACTCTTGGGTCATTTAATAATTCTTTTCCAGTTCCTGAATAACGATTTTCTCCAGTAACTAAAATATATCCTCTGTCGGAAATATTAAGGGCTTGTTTAGCATTTTGTTCTACCATTAAAATAGCAACATTAGTTCTTTTTACTTTAATTATGTGGTCAAATAATTCATCCATTACAATTGGTGATACACCTGCGGTAGGCTCATCTAACATTAATACTGATGGCTTAATCATTAATGCTCTTCCAAGGGCAACTTGTTGTCTTTGACCACCTGATAACTCTCCTACTAACTGATCTTTTTTTTCTCTTAATATTGGAAATAGTTCATAGATTTCTCCTATGATGTTTTTATAATCATCATCTCTTAAATAAGCACCCATCTCCAAATTTTCTTCAACACTCATACCTGAAAAAACATTTTTTGTTTGTGGTACAAATGAAATACCTTCTCTAACTCTATTTTGTGGTGAAAGTTTTGAAATATCTTTTCCATCAATAACAACGAGGCCTGATTTTAAATTTAAAAGTCCCAACATAGCTTTCATGGCTGTTGATTTACCCGCACCATTAGGGCCAAGAATTGAAACTATCTCTCCTCTATTTACTGAAACTGAACAAGAGTTGATAATATCAGGTCCATTTCCATAACCACCTGTCATCTTTATACCTTCAAAAAAAGCCATTATTTTTCATCCTTTAATTTTGATCCTCTGCCCAAATAACTTTCAATAACCTTTTCATCCTTTTTAACTTCTTCAGCAGTTCCTTCAAATAAAACAGAGCCTTCAGCCATTACAATAACAGGATCACATAATCTGCTAATAAACTCAATATCATGTTCAATCATGCAAAATGTATATCCTTGTTCTTTATTAAGCTTAAGTATTGCCGTACCAAGATCTTTAAGTAGCGTTCTATTCACTCCCGCTCCTACTTCATCAAGTAGCACAAGTTTAGCATCGACCATCATAGTTCTTCCAAGTTCTAATAATTTTTTTTGTCCTCCAGATAAATTTCCCGCTAATTCATTTGATAAATGTTTAAGATTTAAAAAATCTACTACATCTTGAGCTTTTTGTTTTATGGCGATCTCTTCAGCTCTAACTAAACTTGGCTTCAATAGAGCTGTCATTAATTTTTCACCAGATTGATTAGCTGGGACCATCATTAAATTTTCAAGCACTGAAAGATTAGTAAACTCATGAGCAATTTGAAAAGTTCTAAGTATACCTTTTGAAAATAACTCATAAGATGGAGTATCAGTAATATCTTCATCATTAAATAATACTTTTCCGTTTGATGATTTTAAATTACCAGCAATTAAATTAAATAAAGTGGTCTTACCTGATCCATTGGGTCCTATTATTCCAGTAATTGATCCCTTTTTAATTTTTAATGAACAATTTGATACTGCAGACAAACCTCCAAAGTATTTAGACAAATTTTCAATTTGTAAAATATTTTGACTCATTTAACTTTATTTGTTCAATCTTTTATGGATGCTATTAAGTGTTTTTTCTAATTTTTTATAAAAACCTAATTTTGTTAGTTCTTTTACACCCTGTTCATTTAAACCTTTCGGTGTTTGAGATTCTTTTACTAAGTATTTTAAGTCTTTTTTTGAATTTGCCACAGCATCTTTTGATAAAGCTAAAAATAAGGAAGTAATATACTTTTGTGCGTTATTTCTATTTACTCCTCTCTTGACTAACCAATCAATCATTATTCTTAACAATTGATAGAATGGTGCCATCATTCCTGAGGTGACCCAAAAATTAATAGATAATTTTTCATTTTTGATTTCAATAGCTGTTCCAATTTTATTAAAAAAATCTCTAACATTTTTATTAGGTGGACAAATAGGAACTGGCCCTTTTTTTAAAGCTATTGGAGGTAGAGGTATTGCTCTTACCAATTTTACTTTAACCTTAATTGCTTTTTTTAATTGTTTTAAATTTATTGTAGAAATAAAACTAATTATAGTTTGATTTGATTTAAACTTTAAATCTTTAATAATTTTTTTACCTACTGTTGGTGTTACAGATAGGAAAATCCAATCACATAAATTTAATACTTCTTGATTATTTTTTGCTATTTTTACTGTATTAAATTTTTTTTTTAATTTTTTAGATATTTCTTTATTTCTTGGAGATATGATTATTTTTTTATAAATTATATTTGACTTAAAAATTCCTGTTATTACAGCTGATGCTATTTTTCCAGTTCCAATAAATCCAATATTCATTACTTTATATTTTGTAAAGAATTTATATTTTTAAGCTGTAAATAAAAATAGCCGGTAACAAATATGTTACCAGCTATTTTTAAAATAATACTAAAAACTTAAACTTCTTTTTTCTTAATTTCTTCCAAAAGTATACGTTACTGCAACTTTAGCTGTAAGACCTTCAACGTTTGTAGCTTTAATTTCGTTAAATCCACCATTAGCGGTAGTACCACCAGATGTACTACTACCAACACCATTGTTAGTTGTTACGTTATCAAGATCAATATAGTTAGTTTCAATTCTCCAACCAAATCCACCTTCTCCAATGTATCCTTGGTAACCAGCACCAAAGCTTGTTCCCTCAGCACTTACATTTTTGTATGTATTTCCTGAACTCATAGTTTCTTTAATGTCTAGATCAGTTTGAACCATTCCATATTTAACAAACATTCCACCTGGAATATTTAATTTCAAGTACAATGTTTCAAAATCATTAAAGTCTACTGATACTGTATTTGCATTACCTTTACCTTCATTCGAAGAGTTTTGTGGTGTTGAAATTGAATCAGGAGTCAATTCATATCCTAATGATACAAATCTACCTACACCAAGTTCTAAAAACTGAGAACTAAAAGTTTCTTGAAAAACACCGTGCTCTTTTTGATTTTCATCAATAGTTCCATCATTATTTGAATCATACTGATTTTGTTGCGCTGAAGCACCCCAAACTGATGTACTTTGAGCAAAGCCTCCTGTAATTGATAAGGCGCCAAAATCTACCGCGCTCGCTGTAATAGTGCTGAATCCTAAAAACACTATTGTTGTTATAAATTTTTTCATATTTTTCCCTTATTAGTTTGTTATTAATATTATTTATTTAAGCATCTTATAACTAAATAACTCTATTTTTACAGTTATTTTTACCTTTAAAATTATTTTTGTAATAAATGTTGTAATTTTACAACATAATTTATCAATAAAATATAGCCTTATTTAAGATTATTTTGATAATAACATTTTAAGGGTTTACTTTCAACCTGAAATTTAAATAGTGTTTTTTTATTTTAACTTTTTTTAAAAAAAACTCCTCTGATTCTTAATAATTCCCTACTTAAATTTTTATTTTCCTTAAAAGGTTTTCTGCCATGCAGCCAAAAATGATTGTTTGCAACGATTAATGAGGATACGGGAAGTTTAGTAATTATTTTATTTATACTCTCTTCCAACGAATCGGATAATTTTTGTAAAAACACTCCTTGTTCCATATTTTTTGGTTCTGGGAACTGGTCAATATATGATATTTGTGGTTTTCCGTTTTTATCTTTTGAAAATATAGGGTGTGTAACTTCATATCCTATATTTTTGCTTTTAGGTGAGTTCCAAGTAAAGTCCTGCATTCCCACTGGATCTTTAAATAATTCCTCACAATGCTCCCAGTCATCAAGATGTAGCATTGCAGTTTCTCCACCTTTAACATTTTCCTCCTCTAATTTAGTCATTAGCAACCAGTCTGTTTTCTCTTTTACATAAGTTCCATCAGTATGAAGATCCATATTTCTGTACGCTTTTCTTAAATAAGAGTCACTAATGTCTTCGTGCTTAACATGAAATCTTGCGTAGTACCTTCCTGCCATTGCATCATGATTTGGATTTCCTATTAAGTGAGAGATTGCTGTAGATAATTTAACTAAAAAAATATCGTTAATTTTAGAGCTAACTTTTTTAGGTCCAATAATAAAACAACCCAAGTTTCTATCTTTAATAATTGAATCCATTAATCCACTTAACTTATTATCAGTTAAATCATCTAAACTCTTTGCAATGGTAAATCTCGTAAATGGTTTATACTCAAGCGCAGTAATATCGAATTTATTAAAAGGAAATATTAATTTTTCTAATACTTTATCTTCAATTTTTATATTAATTATTCTTTTAGATTTTTCATGTTCTGATATTTCAAAACCATCTATTTTTTGCATATCTAATGTTAGTTAAACTTAATAGAAAAAGCAATTCTTAAAAATTTGAACTTAAAAGAGCTAAAAGTAGAGCAGATAAAACTGTTGGATAAACAAAGTTTTTTTTGCTAATCAAAAATAGTATTAAACAAATAAAAACAACTAAAAATCTAATAAAATAATCAACCTCAGCTAATACTCCTACTGGAAAAATAATAATTCTCGCAAGCAGCGCCGACAAAGTTGAATAAGCGAGACAATTAAACCATTTAAAAAAATTTGAAGTTTCTTTTATTTTTTTAGATGTTATTACACCCAGAAATCTTGAAATATAAGTTGCTAAAGATGTTACTAAAATTGCTAACAATATATTAATTGCCATTTAGCTCTCCTATAAAAAATGCCAAGGTTCCAGCTGTAAAACCACCAAGTAATATGGACCATTCTGGTGATATAAAATAAAATAAAATACCAAGTATAGAGCCTAATATGACAGCTAAACTCATTTGAATTGTTTTCATCGCTCCAACCATCACACATGTAAAATAAACTGGGTTTACTATTGCTAATCCTATCATCATGTCTTTGTTGAGATAGTCTGCTATAAAAAAACCAAATGCAGTAGCTAAAACTGCAACTGATAAATTTGCTGCACCTATACCAATCCAAAAATCTAAACGATATTTTCTTTCAACCAATTTATAATTTTCTTTCATTATTAACCACGATGAAACAGCAATAAAATGACAAGCAAAATAGTACTTTAACCTTGGTTGGCTTTTATGTGTTAACAATGGAAATAGTGATACGGTCATTGGATAAAGTCTTGCATTAACCAACCAAACTGCCAAAAAAATATTTAATAAAGAAGCTCCTACAATTAAAGACTCAGCCATAATTAATGAGCCTGGCAAAGCGTATGTTAAGAATGTTGAAAAAATACTTTCTTGAATATTAAGACCGATACTTTTAAATAAAGCTCCAATAGCTACAAAACTTACAAACAGTGCTATAGCTGGACTGTCAGTTCCTTTAATGGAAACAAAACCTTTTAAAAAATATTTCGTATTAATCATTAACTGCCAAGAAATAATCTACCAACATCAGGGTTGTTTAATAAATCATCTCCTTTACCAGCAATAGCAGTTTGACCAGATACTAAGACGTATCCTATGTCTGCAAACTCTAGTCCTTTTTTAGCATTTTGTTCTACTATAATGATTGTTTTCTTTTCTGTTATTTGAAGATCTCTTAAAATTTCAAAAACCATATCAATATATCTTGGTTCTAGTCCAATTGAAGGTTCGTCAACAAGTAATACCGATGGTTTCATAACTAATGCTCTAGAAATCTCTAATAATCTTCTTTCACCACCCGATAAAACTTTAGCAGGTTGGTTTCTTCTGTTTCTTAATCTTTCGTATTTTTCAAAAATTCTTTCTGCTTCTTGATAAGACTCATCAGTGCTTTCTTTGGCATAACCACCCATCAATAAATTTTCTTCAACTGTCATATCTGGAAAAACAGAATTATCTTGAAGTATATAAGCAATTCCACATGATTTAAGTTTTTCAGCTGGAGATAAATTAGTAATTTCTTTTCCATCAATTTCAATTTGTCCTGAAAAAATATTAGTAAAACCATAAATTGAATGAAGTATTGTGGATTTTCCAGCACCATTTGGGCCAATTAAACATAGCGATTGAGCTTTACTTACAAATAGATCAAAATCATGAAGTATTTCCATTTTACCATAACCAGCTGATAATTTTTTTATCGTTACATGATTATTATCTGGAGATAATTTCTTTAACTCTTCTGGTCCTGGTGCTTTTCCTAATACATCGTACTGATTTGACATTATTGAGCTCCCAAGTAAGCGTCTAACACACGCTTATCATTTTTAATTTCATCTGGGGTTCCATTTGCTAACATTTGACCGTGTGCTAAACAAAAAACTCTTTGTGCTAAATTCATAATTACTTTCATATTGTGCTCTATAACCAACAAAGTAATACCGTAGTCTTTATTAACAGTAATCAAACGATCAATAATTCCGTTTATTAATGTTGGGTTAATTCCAGCTGTTGGTTCGTCCAATAAAAGCATTTTAGGCTCATTCATGAGTGCCATAGCAAGCTCTAATAATTTTTGTTGTCCAAAAGAAAGATCTCCTGCTCTAAGCTTTCTTTTTTGATGAAGACCTACAAATTTTAATAACGTCTCTGCTTTATCTGTTAAATCTGATGGTATCTTTTGAAATACCATTAATATTCCATCATTTTCTGGCTTATGACTAATAAGCATATTTTGAATACAATTTAATTTTCCATAAATTCTAGTTTGTTGAAACGTTCTAAGTAGTCCAAGTTTTGCCACAACAGGGACTGGTAGTTCTGAAACTTCTGTACCATCAAATTTAATTGAACCATTGTCGATTGGATAAGTTCCTACAATCGAGTTAAATAAAGTAGTTTTACCAGATCCATTTGGACCAATTAATCCAACAATTGAACCCTGTTCAACTGACATTGAAATTTCAACATTAGCTTTAACACCACCAAAAGACTTGCTTACATTTGATATATCTAATATTGCCATTACTTTAATTCCACTTGTGCTTTTAGGTCAGCTTCATCGACAACTTCACCAAATCTTTCAGGGTATTTTTCTCTCAACCATCCCATTACACCTTCTGGAAAATAAACTACAATCACAATAATTAAAACTCCAAGAGCAACATACTGCCAACCTAGGAAGTAAGTCCAAAAACCTTCTTTAAATAGATGAAATAAAGTTGCACCAACAAGTGGTCCCCATAAAGTTCCTTTACCGCCAAGGATTGCCATTAAAACCATGAACACACCAAACGTTGGTCCAGCAAATGCAATTTCAGTTGGTTCAATGTAGCCATTGATATGACCCATTAATCCTCCTGCTATTCCAACAAAGAATGCTGATACCATCCAACCAATAATTTTATATCTCATTGTATGAATTCCCATTGCTTCAGCTTTATCTTCATTATCTCTTATTGCATTTAAAACTAAACCAAATCTTGTGCTGTAAGCCCATTTTAATGTAACAAATGTTACAAGTGCCAGAGCAAAACTTAGATAATATAAAAATTCTGATGAAGACTCATTAGAACCAAATCCTTTTGGCCAAACTGGAACTGTCATACCTTGACCTGCACCAATAATCTCAATTCCACCAGCAATTTCACCTGCTGCAATTCCTAAAGCTAAAGTACAAATTGCAAAGTAGTGACCTCTTAAACCTAAAATTCCGTAACCAATTACACCTGCAATTATTGTTGGAATAATTCCAGCTAATAATATTCCCACTCCAAAACCTTGAAAAAATTGAGGGATAGTATGAACAAAAGTTTTTTCACCACCAGCATCTGTCCATTCAGCTAATGAGAAAAACATTGCTATTTGTGTACTTGAAGCAACATACATTCCAATACCAAAGAATAATATATTTCCAAATGTATTGTAGCCCATTTGACCACCTTGAACATCCCAAGTCATCGCAAGTACAATTAGAATATAAAGAAATGATAATTGAAGTTTATAAGCTGGAAATATAAACGCTCCAGCTAAGCCAAAGATTATTAAACCAGCATATAGTAAAGTGTTTTTATTCATTTACTTTAAATATTCTCTTTTTCTTGATAATTTAAATCTTCGATAAACTAATATAATTACCAACAATGAAAACACTGCTGCTATTCTAAATTCTGTTCCAAGCAAATAATCAGCCCATTCCTCAAATACACCTAATCCCATCCCAGAAATTGCTACCGCTGGTAAATTCCCCAAACCTGCAATAATTACAATCATGAAAGATCGAACCGTGTAAGGTAATCCTGTGTAAGGGTGAAGGGTGAATGTAATTGCAATACATGCTCCTGCTATTCCACATAGTGCTGCATTAATTCCAAAAGTTGCTGCATAAACTTTTTCAGTATCAACACCTAAAATTTTTGCTGCTCTTGCATTTTGAGCTGTTGCTCTAATTGCACGACCTAGTTTTGATTTTCTCATGTAAATCACAAGAATAATTGCAGATATTACACAAACTGCACCTGAAAATATTTTAGCATTAGGAAGTGTCACCATATTATCAAATAACATAGTTGTTCCAAAATTAGATTGGGCAACAACTACATCTGCACCAAATGCAAAATTCATTAACTGTTGTGCCAAAATACTTATTCCAAATGTTGCAAGTATTGAAGTGAATAAATCTTTATCTACTACTTTATTAATAACAAGTTTGTACATTCCCCAACCGACACAATACATAATGATTGGTGAAACAATTATTCCAAAGGCTGGGTGAATTCCTGACAAATACATAAAATATGCAATGTATCCACCCATGATTACTAATTCTCCTTGAGCAATGTTTATTATATTCATTACTCCCCACTGCAATGCCATTCCATAAGCAATTAATGCAAATAAAATACCAAGA
>Ga0114997_10003392_pt1 | contig 12535 bp, 10 predicted proteins | sample ArcticOcean_MG_C_2_FD_87045 | JGI IMG/M metagenome (GOLD analysis project Ga0114997, IMG submission 87045) | Marine microbial communities from western Arctic Ocean - ArcticOcean_MG_CB4_136 | ecosystem: Environmental > Aquatic > Marine > Oceanic | place: Arctic Ocean: Canada Basin | collected... | reverse complement strand
TGTTCTTTTTCTGTTGGTCGGGTTGAGTGTATATAAAACTCTGCAATATTTCTATTTGATTTTAATTTCTCTCTCATATCACGATAGGGTGAAACCAAAGATACTAATACTAAATATCCTTTACCATCCATTACTTTTGCCATATCAATGGCAAACTGAATGTTCTTTCTACGACCCTGTTCTGAATAATCTTTATTATCCAATACTTCTCGTAAATCATCTCCATCAATCTGAATGATTTTACCTTTTAAATAAAAATGAGAATACAACACCTTTTTAGCAAACTCATTACTTAATGTAGTTTTACCTGAGCCGGGTTGACCTGTGAACCATATAACCATTTACTATAACCTTTGTATATATATATTAAATTAAATTACCAAAATCAAAATTAATATGCTCCGGTTGTTCCACCATTGGAAGGTGGGGGTGCACCATTTGAAGATGTATCGGTACTTTCGGGTGAAAACTTCAATCTACTTAATTTTTCCTGTATTTTTTCATGTTGTGTCAATACTTCTCCTTCATAAAATTCAAGTGGATTTAAAAAATTAATTATTCCCGTAAATTCTTTATCTGCTCTTACAAGTTCTATTATATTAGAATTTCTCACATTTTGTTTTTCACCTGAGATTGTCCATTGTAATATTACCTTTTCGTATAATGAAGTTGGAATATTAATAAGTTCTGGCTTGATTTCAAATATAGACTTGTGTGGATCAAGTACATATCTTGCAAAACCTCTACCAATAGTTCCATTGGCTCTATTAGAAGTAGTTATAATTGGTCTAAATGCCTTTAAGTATAACTCTCGTTGAAAATTTGGGTTAGCCATTTTGTATTTACCAAATAAAGTTTTCTTTTGTTTATCTCGTGTAAAAACAGGTACCTCATTGACATCCACGAACACTTCAAGTTTATCTTGTTTAGTATAAACTGCCCAAATAGGTTTTCCCTCTCTAACTGGATAACCATCAGCATAAATAAATTCATGTTTCTTAGACTGTGCAGGTCCTATTACTCTTTCGTATATATTTCTCATTATTGTAGTATTAAAAAATGTCCCACCAGGCTTTTTCAACAGGTGCTGGTGCAACATATCCATTAACTCCATCTAATTTTTCTTTGAATAAATCTTTAACGCTTATAGTAGTTGACTTTAACTCTATATTGCTCATACCACGACTTACATCGAAATCACCTAACTTACCAATTTGGGTATATCCTTTATTATTATCATCGATGATTTGTAGTTCCAAGGCTAAAGCTTGTTTTTGCAAATCGGCTGTATTTGCATCTATGGCCGTGTTGGTTATATCAACACTATCTATTATCATTCCCTCGTCTGACTTGGGCACTCCTGAACCCAGTCCATCAGTTAGCACATTATCGGTATCAGGATTAAACGGTAATTCGTCTGGAATTGGAGTAACTCCTGCAAGGGGCATTTTTTCTGTTGTCTGTTGAGTTGAAGTAGATGTTGGTAAAACTGCGACTTCGGGCTCCACTACTTCTTTTGTCACTAATTTATTTCCAGCAACTCTCATTTGTCCTACTAAAGTGGTAGTCCATCCAGTTGAATCTATTTTATGTGAGGCACCTTTAACTTGAAAACACACTCTATTCATATATGAACTTGGTAAATATGAACTATGAAAAGCATTACCAGGAAATATACCTCCCGTTCCATCTATTTCAATCTCAAGTTCTATCGAAACAAGTGGATCACTTGTTTTTAATAATCCATTCTTATCACCCTTTAATATACTTTTCATTATACCTCTATATTCGGGTACAAGCTTAGGATATCTTTTGTATCTTGCGTTCTTTTGCATTCGTGGAATGTAAGCTGTACTACTTGAGGTCCAGTCATCATTATCCACCGTGTAAAGAACATTATATGCATCAGAATTACCACTTTGAGTTTTTGTAGTCCATAGATTAATTCTTTCTTGTAGAAGATCCTGGGACTCTGCAAGATTTTTTTCTGTTTCCTTTTCATAATTTTCTTGGGCCTCTTTTGCATCATCCTCATCCATTCCCGTAGTATCTAATTTTTCATATTGAGCTTTAAGTCTGGATTGAAATTCAGCTGTAAGTTGATCATTTAAAACTTCATTTATTCCTCTTCCCCAACCAAACCTGTCATTACTTGTATTTGTTTCCGTTTCACCAGTATTTGTGTTTTGGTCGGTATTATCCTCGTAAACTTTAGTTGTATTTGTGGAAGAACCATTTACCCATTGTAAATCTTCTTGGTCATTTGCATCTGCACTACCAAAAGTAAATTGCCCTCCTTCTTCAAAGGTTCGTGTTATTATGGTTTCTGTGGTTTTTGGTCCCACACCAAAGTATGTAGGGTTGACATATACATCCACATCTGTTGATGTTTCTGTACGTATATCTGGAGCTGACCTAAACGGATGTTCAATCGTACCATTTATAATATCCTCAAGGACGTTTTCTCTACCTTCCTTTATTTCATCTAAACTTTCTTCTTTCTGTTCCATTCGACCTAATGATATTGGTCCCCAATCATCATAACCTGATAATTCTTTACTATCTGCCTCTGGAGCATTATTTCCATACATTGCTGCTATTTGCATTCTGCTTGGTAGTTTTGCATTTAAATTTTGACTCTTTACTATTGAGGTTTTTTCCCAAATTGGAAATACAAATAATCCAGGGTTGCCTATTTCCCTCGTTGTTGCATCTATATAATTTTCTTTTGTGGATTTATTATCTATCATCGACCTAATTGTTCTTTCGGCATATCCCCTATCCTTAATAACAAGTCTACCTTCTTTATCATCAAAGTGAATTCCAAAATCATATATTCCACCATATGCTGCAGAAAACTTACTCCAAACCGATTCCACTCCTGTTGCAATAGAATCTGCCCCATTAGTAAAACAATCTGTTAAAAACTTATGTCCGAAATAAACATTTCTTAAAGTTCCTTTATCACCATCTTCATTTAAAAACTTTCTAAAGTATGCACCTTGATAAAACGAGTGGTTGGCTTCTACTTTTGCATTCTTATCTCCTAAAAATGTCTCTCTCCAATAATGTTCCCAATTTGTTCCTTGATTTGAATCTCCTGCCCATTTACCTGTACCAACTGCTCCATTTTGTACAAATGGAGGTCCAAACATCATCTTAAAATCACCCAACGTGTGTGAAATGGTAGCTACCAATTTGACTCTGGCCCAGAATCCAACATTGTTCAATCCTTGTTCGTGATCTGTATAAACCTTTACGTTGGGGATTAATTGAGAATTTTTTTCATTATCAGCTCCAGCTTCTGGATCATCTCCACCAAGAGCAAAAAACCAACCTTCGGGTGAGTAATCAACTGCCATTATATCGCGTGAAGCCTTTATCTGTATGGGTTTTTGACCTATCGAAAGTCCACTTACATCATATTCGGTTTCTATACTTCTAAATTCATTAACAATTTTTTTAGATTCTTTATTAACCTGACCTGCAAACCTACTCAATACATTATCCTCGAACCACCCCCAAGTACAATATGGTTCATCATTTCCTAATAAATATGCTATAGTGCCTTTGGAATGCTGTGCATTTAAATGTAAATGGCTTTCAAATGATTTCATATATGCCTCAAAATTATAATACGGATCTGGATTTTGAATACCTTTAATAATGTCTTTATCTTTCGAAAGTGGCCAAAAACCTGGATTTGGTTTTGCTATAGGGAGATTAGTTATACTTCCTTTCATACTTTCGGGTTCATTCATTTTATTGAACGTATTAACTCCTAATGAGACTAAATCAGTAGTACAATCAAATCCACCACTCTCATTTACACTAAATTCAAAATTTTGTATTGTTCCCAGTAATGCATCATAATGACCTTTTTGTGCTATAATATGATCGGGTATTAATTCTTGTAATGTCCGGCCAACTTTGTTTTCGTTGTAGCTAGTTTCGTCTGTACCTGTAATTAAATCTCTGTTTAATTCGCCATTTTCTTTTATAATGTCAAGAAATCGTGGAGCATCTGGTCCTTTAAATCCCCACCCAAATTCTATCAAAACAACCCTTCCGTGTTTTAGAAAAAACGGTTTAAATTTTTGTAATTCTTCCCAACTCCAACAAGTCCAACTAATAGATGTTTTTCTCGAAGAACCTATTTTCATACCACCGCCAGCATATTCCACACTAACATCTTTTATTCCTGCCATTGGTCGTAGATTTGGATTTTCTTCAGCTCTTCCACCACTTTTTGGTCCATATATATCCATACCTGATCTCAAAGTATTATCTAATAATTCTCCACCAGATAGTATAATAGGTTTGTTATTAAAAGTCAACATGGATACCATTCTTAACATCACACTTCGAGTATACATATAATTTTCTTGTGGGTCCTCACCTCCTGTGGTGGCGGGCTCATTTATGGGAACTGAATTACTGCTCTTATCGAGCATTCCCATCTTTTTGAACAATGTTTCTTGAATAGGTTTTAATATCGGAGTAAAAGAAATCATATTAATATGATAATTCTTGTAATTTATTTAAAATTGGCTCTATTTCGGTTGGTATTCTTATTTGTTTATCCACTTCAAGTCCTATATGTGCTTCATCTAAATTGTTTGCCTTTGCAATTACCCACCACAATGAAACATCTTTATAATATTTGTATGCAAGATTATCCAACCTATCACCAAACCTTGGATAGATGAATATATCACTATCTCGGATTGGTATTTTAGGATAGATGGTTGGTTTAAATACTCGCTTACCATCTCTATTTATTTTTATTGATGTGTATTTATATCTACTTGGCATCATTCATTCCTTATTATTTGGCTGCTGGATCCGCGGTAGGTCTTACTGTGTGGTCGGCTCCTAATGTTGAGAATAATTTATTCATATCGTCAGTTCTGGTTGGATGTAAATTATCACCCTCAAACGTTCCTTTGTATGGTGGTGTTCCCGCCCCATCACCTTTAGCTGCAACGCCCGATGTATATCCATTATCGGTTAACCAATCTAATTCATAATGTTTTCCAAGTGATGATGGTAAGTATTTACCAATATATGTGAATGAACATTGACAAGTAATATGTTTTGGAAATTGTAATTTTTCATCTATCTCCCAAGTGGTAGTATCATTAACCTCTACACTTAAACTATCAAGAAAACCAGGAGTATCCTTAAACATATCACCAAGTGTTAAATTTATAAATGGTGCTATCATTCTATTGTTTTCTGCATAAGATGGATAACACAACCCAACCAAGTAATTCAATTTTTCCAACAATACAGGAAATTCTTGTTTTGTCTTTGGATAGATATCAAATGTAAAACTTATCTTTCTTTCTGCTCCGCCATAAACATAAACTTTATCTGGACGACCTATATATTGTGTTCCACTCCATTCTGGACTAATACTATCTGATATTCCACTTAATAGTGCCCTAAATACAATAAATTTATTATTTACTAAATCTTTGAATTTAAATTTTATAAAATCATCTATTGGTAATGGTACATCTTTATTATCCATACCATAAGGTATCATATTTATCTTATCTGTTGCCGCTGTTAAATATCCAACCGTTGAATCCTTTAAACCACCTTTAATTTTACCGAGTACTTTATCAATAGATACGGGTGATTGATAACCACCATTATGTCCTGTATTATTACCTAATATGCCACCTAATCCATGTTGAACGGTTGTTAGTTTTAAAACTTGTTCTAATTTATCAGTATTTGTTCCAGCACTTTCATATGCCTCATAAATCTCATCTACTTGTTTACGAGTATCATCACTACCTTCCATTATTGAAGTGTCAAATGACTGAAGTGCTAATTCTTCTTCAGATTCAGCTTCGATATAATTCGTAGAAGCATTAAATATTGCCATTGGAGTCAATCTATTTTGATATCTATGTCCTAAATCATTATATTTAGTTGAAATCCATCCACGTCTACCTTGATCTGCACTTGAACCAGCAGTTCCATTCATTCCTTTATGAGCATCACCTCCACCAAATGCACCCTTTTGACTAAAAGTAATATTTGTTGGTATTTTTGGTGCCCTACCAAACGGAGCACTTGCAAATCTCATCTCTGTTAAATTTACAGAACCCAAGTCATTACCTCTAAATGATATTGATTGTATCTTATCGTCTTGAGGTTCTGATGCAATCATTCTTCCCATTAAAAATCTTAATCTACCACCCTTACCTTCTTTATTAAAATCGATATTACCGAGTGCAGTATCTAATGAGGAAAGTTTTGTACCCATACTTTTGAAAAAGTTACCTACCTGCTCCACTTTAGTTTCTGCAGATTTAAAAGGACCGGATAATTTTCCACTACTTAGTTTTCCAGCTATGATTGAACCAAGTGTAGGTCCACCACCGCCACCAGCTGGTGCATCATACGTAGGACCAAAATCTGCCTGACTCATATAAGTTCCACCACCAAGATGTCGTGTGGCGTGAATAAATGATGGAATAGAAGTTTTTATTGCACCTAAACTAAAATCTCTTGTTTCTTCTCGTGGATTTAGTGCCTGTAATATATTCTGTTTTGTAATCCACAAACTACCTTGTGATGTGTTCAACCAACCATCAACTCTATTAAAGTCATCGCCTGATTTATTAATCTTTAATGTTATCTCATCAGATGTACCAACCCTTTGACCTATTTCTTTCCTAATAAGTGGGTGAGTTCCTTGAAAATCAAGAACTTTATATGGCCAAACACCTTCACTATCTACGTAATCAAGTAAAAATTTACCTTGTAAATAACTTGGTGCACTATAATCAGGAGTACCAATAAAAACATTATTGTTTCCACCTGTTGCCGCAATAGTATAATCGTCTAATTCTTGTCTACTTGTATAGGTTGAAATGGGTAAAGTATCAACTCCATATGCTCCTTCTGCCTGTGGTTCAAGATTGAGTGTTTTAACTCCAACTTGTCCATAGAATAGAGATGAATTAACCTGTGATATCGTATGTGATATCGGTGTGAGTGATATATTACCATCGATTTCAAGTTCGGATTTATATTGATCCACAGTAAATCCGAGTGGAGGTCCTCCTGGTGGAATAAATCCTCTACCTTGTTTAGTTCCATCCATATAATCTGCAACACCATAGGGTCCCCTCGTGAGTGTTGTTGTGTTGAGTGGACCAAATTTACTTTCCATTTGTTCTAATGATTTTGGATTAGGTCTTTCAAAATAAGGTGTTCCGTCTTGTTGTGGAGATTTACCAGTTCCAGCCTTGGAATAATCTGTCCAATTAAAATTTGATAAATCTTTTGTTAAATCAATTATACTCATATTTTATCTCTGTGAAAAAGAATTATTCATATCACGACCAAGTTTTTTATTTCCATCATTTCTATCTGTATTTGCCTGTTTTAATAAACCTGCTATTTCTTGTAATTCTGGACTTGAATTGGATTGTGGAGCAACTCTACCTTGTGAGTTATTTTGTCCAAATCCATTTACCAATCCAGGTGCTGCCATAAAATCGTCATTAGGTGATAAATTATATATTCCACCTTCTCTTGGTGAGATTTGAGTTTTTCCTTTTGATGGACTCATAACATCACCTGCTGCCATATTTTTTAAACCCCCAGCGGCAGCAAATATTCCGGCTCCTAACGCTCCACCTATTACAGCTCCTGTTGCCATTCCACCCAAAATACCTAAACCAACACCAGTAACGATTAATGCTCCTGCAATGGCTCCGAGAACACCAAGAATAATTCCACCCCACATTGCCCATTTACCAACACCATCTCCTTGTGCTTTATTGGAGGCGTCTTGTGTCTTTACAAATTCTGCTAAATTTGCACCACTCAATCCAATGGCATCTCCTAATGCCTGTCTTTGAACCACACTCATTTTTGCAAACTCTGCTTCACCACCAGCTTGATTCTTAACTTCTGTCATCATTTGTGCTAAATCACCACTATAAGCAAGACCTCTTGCCTTATCTAAGTTAATACTACGACCAAGTAACATACTTGCTTCTTGTTCTGCTGCTATTGATGATTCATAATCTAATAATTTTTCTGCTACTGAATTAGTAGAATCTAAACCTAATCCCATTTTGGCTGCCTGTTTAGCCGCTTCTTCCATGTTTTTACCACCATCTTTTGCAAAGTTTGCAAACATATCGGCGTTAGAGGCTAAATCACCCATTACTTTGGAGGCTGATAAACCTTCACTCTTAATATCTTTCATAAACTTGACTTGTTTATCTAAAGCCATTTCTTTTGTATCACCAGTAATTGATGTTTGTAACATAGCTATCTTTGCCATATCACTAGCCTGAACTCCACTAAAGAAAGAGGCCTTCTTCATTGTCCATAGTGATTCAGTACTTATATCATTAACACTTCCAAATTCATCTAATAATGCTTTAGTTTCACTTCTGAATAACATCATTCCTGGAGATATTTGTGTAAACCCAACTCCTAAATCTTTTGCAAAATTAAATGCCGATACTGCCATTGCTCCCATAGCTGCTGCACCTGCTAATGCATATGGTCCTACTTTTTTCAACATAGGATTTAGTTTACCTTGGGATTTTAATTGTTTCTTGGCATGTGCTTGAGCTTCTGTTGAAATAGTGTATTTACCATCTTTTCCTGTTGCTTGTCCACCTGCTTGAAGTTCAAGTTCGTTTTGTGCCGCGGCTGCTTCTTTTGCACTTTCAACAAATCCTTGAGCAAAATCTTCACCTTTACCTGTTATATTCATTCTTTTAGATAGTAAATCACCAAAGATTGGAATTTGTTTAATCATACCATCTACGGCCTCAAACGGCTTTTTAATTAAGTCTGTTTGAGTGTTAACTTCATCGTTTACTTTTTTCTGTATATCATATTCGGCCTTTAATTTTCTTAAATATAATTCTTCATCAACATTTTTTGCCCTAATGGCTTCTCGTATCTGTTTGTTAAAATCAAGACTTCTAAATTCTTCTGTTCCGATGGCCTGTTGATTGGAAAGATAATCTCCTGTAATATCAACTATTCCTGTTATGGATTTTAGTTTTTTCTTACTTAATGCATCACCCTTGAGGTCTAACTTGAGTGCCTTTGCACCCATGCTGAGTAATGTTGCCCGTCCTGATAAACTTGCCTTAGTATCACCTTGTGTATTTTTTATTATTTTGGCCTGCTCGGCAGCAAGATTACGAACTTCCTTTGCGGATTCTGATGCCTCTTTGGCATTTTTTGCCATCTTTTCACCAGTTTTTAAAGCTTGCTTTTCGTATGAAGTAAGATTGCTCCAAAGTTCTTTATTGAGTTGAATCCAATCTCGAACTTGTTTATTAGTTTTTGCCCAATCTTTTTCACTAAAGCCATATTCGTTTAATTTGGCCATTTAGTTTTCCTGTTTTGATTTATAAATCTTCAAGGTCTTTTGCCAATTTTTCATAATCTGGTTCGTCTTGACCTTGTAATCTTGCAACTAATTTATCTTGAAGTTTTTCTGCCTCACGGGATAGTTTTTGAAGTTCTTTATCTTTTGCAAATAAATTGGTTATGAATTTATTTCCTTTTCTCTTACCTGTATTTTTCCAAAAGGAATCCATAAATTCATATAGAACATTCTCGTTCTTTATTTTATACTTGGGCATGTTGTTTTTCTCCGAATGATTAAAACTGAATAATTCTTATCAGTTATAAATATCAAATTAAGTAAAAATTACTTTCTTCTTGGAGTGTTTGATTGAGATTTTTTCTGTGCCTTCTCTATGGCATCATTTTCGTCATTATATTGTTTTTGTAAACGTTTAAGGTAGTAAGTTCTTAAATATATTGGCATATTATAAACCTCAGTAAAGTTGAATCCACCTTTTGCATGATATACTAAGGTGAATATGGCGTCATGAATATGTGGTTTATCAGCTGGCTGAAGGCCAAAAAAATCGAGCGGTTACTGGAACCGATACCTCCTCGAAATCTCCGTTGTCGAATTCAACCGTAGTTGATAAATCAACATCGGGTGTTACAGATGTTAGAAATGTTCTGTAGGCAAATGAATCTAATGAAAGAAATTCATTATCTACAAAATTATTTACAATTTCTCTTTCATCACTACCATCTACTGATATTATAGAAGCCTTTAAACGGGTGGTTATTTCAGGATCGACTCCTGAATCCTTTGTAAATTTTCTCATTGCCTTTAATTCGGCATCTATATTCTTTTCTTCTCGTTGTGTTAAAATTTTAAACGTAATCTTTCGTTTAGAAGTAGGTAATTCAAATAGAAATTCATTTTTACCCTTAGTGTGTTTTTTAAAATCTATTTTTTTATGGTCTAATGTACTTAAATCTACGGTGTGAGTTCTCTTTTCATTATTACTTGGATCAGTATATTCAAATTCATAATCTTTACCATATCCTAACACTCTTGATGCTACCATTATTGCATTTTTATCACCAATGAGTACATCATCAAGATTTACTCCTTCTGAAACTACTAATGCTTCTAATAGTTTATCCAACACTATACCTTTTTGTATTAGATTGGCTGATGTTAGTATATCCTCTTCTTTAGCCGTCATATACTTGATTTCCACTTGACCACTCGATAACGGACTACCTTCTGGATAAAAATATCCTTTCGAGGGCAAATCTATTACTTCGGTGGGAAATTGGCGTTTTTCTTCTGCCATGTTATTCTCCTTTGTATTATTTTTCTATTGTATTGTATACAATATAACCGTTTTTATAAAACTATAGTGCTGGGTATCGTTTAAAATACCCAGCTTTTAAATTACTTACTTTACTTCGGGATTTGATTTCCCAACCGCGTCTCTGACGGAATATAAACCGAAAGATGCTAATACTGTCCAAACAACTTCAGGTACTGCTTCTACAACACCCGCTGCTTGTAAAATACCAACTGCAGTTGCTATCACCGATGTCCATACTGTCTTTGACTTCCACCAATCTTTATCTGCTATGACTGACATAATTGACTCCTTTTTTTATTAAAATTTTATTAGAATTGTAGTATTGCGTAATCGTATCTTAATGTAAGAGTAATGTCTGCAGGATCAGTAGTGTTTGACCAATCCAAGTCATTAAAATTAGCATTTACAATCCAAGTTCCCTTTAATGTCCACTCCTCTACCTTATCACCAACTGGTCCTAAAACATTGATAGTTACATCTTTCTTGTAAAAGTCTGTATAACCATCTCTACCTGTTACTGATTCATGTCCTAATCTAACCCATTCCATAACGGCTTGTGCCCCACTTGGAACAATCGGGTCATATAAAGTGATTTCTAATTCTTCCCATGCTCCCTTACCTTTAACATATCGTTTCACATTGATGTGATCAAGTTCGATAGTTTCAAAGGCAATTGAAGGTCGGTTAGCTGTTTTAATAAGATAAGCGGGTATTCCCTCAATATACATGATGTACCGATTTTTCGTTTTCGGTTCAAACGGTGTGAACATGATTTCCGAAGGATCTAATAGTTCTGGCATCTTTAATCTCCAATAATTTTTTTCTCAACTATAAATATCAAAATTATGAAAAATCATCACAATAGTTTTTCATAGTTTTATAGAAGTTTTACATCTCTGTCATATATAAATATACAAGGCAACAAAAAACCCCTCAAAAAAGAGGGGCTTTTGTTTATTTAATCTACTGATTAAACTTACTCAGGAAATGCTGCTCCTGTAGGTTGAACGATGAAGTCCAATACAATAAACTCAGCTGTCCGTGTAGGTTGAATAAAGATTTGACCAACCAACTGATTTCTATCTACTACATCAGCTGTATTATTGGTATCATCCATAACAACTCTAAAGGCTGACAAACCACTATTGGCTTGAACTCCTTCTAAGAACGGATTCACTATGTTTAAGAAACGATTTCTCGTTCCTGCTGTATTTTGTTCGAATACCAAGTACCTACTTGAAGATGCAATAAACTTTTTAAGTTTAATTAACAATCTACGAACATTGATTCTATCAAGTGCTGATGGTCTAGCTTGTAAGGTTTTTTGTCCCCACACACATACACCTTGACCAGGGAAAGAAGCGATTGGATTAACTCTTTCTTCATAAAGGTCATCCCTTTCTGAATGAGTCAATCTCGTTTGTGCTTCTACCACACTTGTCAATCCACCACGATTCAAACCAGCTGGTGCGAACCATTCATGAGCTACTTTATCTGTGAATGCTATGATTCCAGGTAAAACAACTGATGGCGGAACCCATACAGGTAAGGAAGTATTCCTATCAACAATCTTTACCCAAGGATAATAGGTTGCTGCGTAGTTTGTATCAAGAGTACTAATTGCCGATGTTGCAGTTGCAATTGTACCACCTTGAATACCACAATCTACTATATAGAAAGCATCTCCTCGTGCTTCCATCTTAGAAATAGCGTGATTAGTAATCTTGGAATGTAATCCGTGAACTACTCCAGGAGTTACCAACATATTGATATCAAATTCATCAGGATTACTGATTGCGTTAATAGCTTTCTTATAAGCTACCGTA
>Ga0114997_10003385_pt1 | contig 12543 bp, 13 predicted proteins | sample ArcticOcean_MG_C_2_FD_87045 | JGI IMG/M metagenome (GOLD analysis project Ga0114997, IMG submission 87045) | Marine microbial communities from western Arctic Ocean - ArcticOcean_MG_CB4_136 | ecosystem: Environmental > Aquatic > Marine > Oceanic | place: Arctic Ocean: Canada Basin | collected... | reverse complement strand
TCATATGTTTGATGATGATGAAAACTTACGCGCATTCATTATCGCGCCCTCTCCCGAAGAACATTATCAAGGAATGGCTCATGATTTAAGATTGAGAATAAGAGACGCGTCGAACAAAGGAGACGAGATTCAAACTGAATTACTTCAAAAGACATTAAGAGAGCAAATGGATTACGCGCATAAGTCAATAGGTTACAATGCAAGTCCTTCTTATAGTGAAAAACAGATGGATGAAATAATTCAATATGCTCAAATGCATAATGCTACTAAATTAGCATATCCTTTCTTCAAGAGACTAATACAGCATGGGCGACCTGATAGTTTCAAAACAGGAACTCCGAGAGAAAATAATCAAACCCGCGCTGACGCATCAATGGTGTATGAATTAAGTGAAAAGTTTATGCGCAATAGAAGTCCAGAAGAGAAAAGAGACTTCTTAGAAAATGGGAAGGTGTCGTGCATGGCTCGCGATGGAAAAACAGTATCAAGTATTGATGTTAAAAAATTAATTTCACAGGATGAAATAGATTCATTAGTTAATCACAAAGTAAAGCGTTTGGCTTTCAGCGTTGGTGATAAACCATTACATAATGCTAAAGAGCATTTCTTAGGTCATGAGTCAAAAGGTGAAAGACCTACTGGTGGGGAAGTGTTAGAAGGATTTATCAACGGAGACATAGGACATCAAGACCCTGAATTAGAAAGAGATTACAAAATCGCTCAAGTAACATTGGATAAGGTGCGCGCATCTTGTAAGAGTAAAAACAGTAATGAAGAATTAATAAAGAGATTATTCGCGCGTTATTGGCCCCATGAGCAAACAAGTGGCGAACCTGTTAGTGATAAACAATACCAAAAATTACGCCATGCGCGATATGCACACAAGGGCGGTCACCATCATGAGGGTGAAGCAATAGTCGATGGTATGACTATGCCTTTGATGAGTGGTGGAGAGAGTGTGCATCATTATGATTATGGTGGGAAGAAAAATGCGCATCTTAGTATGAAGAGGGAACTCAGCGCGTTGAGTGCTGTGTTACAAGATGTTAAAGGGCAAACTCAAGGTAGTGCTTATGCTATTCGAGGAGAAGACCAATTCAGATTATTAGCGAGTAGTAAGACTATGGCAAAACTACCGGAGCGTTTGAAAACTATCTTCGGTGCTTTACAAGAAGAGACTAAAACAAATACAAACAGAGGCGAGGTTCCGGCTGAACTAACAGAATTACCCATTGGTGGCAGACATCCATCAGTAGCCACAATGCCTGCTGTTGCGACTTGTTTAGCATCGCGCGATAAGATGGGGACAGAAATAAACCCATCAATGACTTTCCGCCATAGACCTCTCAACTTATTGGTTGATGAACCTAAGCATAATTTATTTCACCAACCAAAGGCTCAACATATTAATTGTGTGCATCCCCAATTACTAACCCATTGTGAGCCGGGTATGACTAATTATGATGATACAGTATCATATAGTAACGAACCACAACCACTCGTATTGAATACGGGTGAATCTTTACCTGCTGGTGAAGGTTTGAATATGGACCATGCGGCTTCTCAAGAAGCAATGGATGCGGCTTTAGGAAACTCAGCGCAGTATTTTCAATACTGTTCAGATAGAGTAACAGATGATACTCTGATTTACAAAGATGATGGGCGACCTGTTCCTATCAAATCAATGCATAGAATCTTCGACCTTAGTGATTTGAAACACCTGCGCGGCTTTAGTGGTGATTGGGTTGTTTCACATATACCTGAAGGTCAACCTATCATTTTACAAAAGAAAGGTAAGAAAGCGAAAGCGTATAATGCTGACATGGAACTGGTTGAATTGACAGATGATATGAAGCAAGAGATGGCTAAAGTGAATGATAAAGACTTCATAGTTCACGCAGTCATTGACGAAAAGAGATTATATTTCATTGATTTGCTTGAAGCCGCAGATGAAAAGACACACAATATGCCCGCTAAAGACAGAGTAAGACACCTACGCGCGCACTTTGAATCCTCGGTGCATATCAAAATGCCTGAACCATATAACACAAAACGCACCGATGATGTAGGAATGCCTCATGTAATATCTCTTTTGCGCGAAGAATCAAGTGCTGATATTCTATTAAGAGACGCGGAAGGAACTTACATGAGAGGTGAGATACGCCACCCTAAATGGGTTCGTATGAGCAAGGAAAAGAAAATAGATGTTATTGTTCTTGACCGTAAAGGCACTAATTATCGAATAGGCGTTGGTCCTATAATGCACCCTGAACACTATGGTGCGCGTGCTGTTGAGTATGAAGAACAACATTACATGGATGTTGGTAGCGCGAAAGGCCCAAGAGGATTCGACAAAGGGGAATATGTTAGTATATTCTGCACAGGTGTTACAAGCACAAATGATGAATACCCGATATATACTATTCGTTCAGCGCGTATCAACAGAGATGGACATCCCCAAGCAGCAGATAGTGTTGAATCATTATATGTCTTAGAAGGAGATTTCAAAATCCCTCATAAGACGCGTTTGAAGAAAGGATGTATTCACATACAGTTCCCTGCACTTAACGACGAAGTGATATACACGGTAGAGAAATATGATGAAGGGTGGGTGTTAGACGCGAAAGAAAGTATGTGGGATGGTAATTATCTATACAAATTAGCAGAAGAGATGCGAATGTATTGGAGTCCAATAGCAACAGTATTGCTGAAAAGGGAAGTTGACCCTGAACACCCCGCAGGTCATACAAAAAAGCGTAAGAAGATATTACCTAAAGAAGAAGAGATAATTAAGCGCGGACTTGAAATGGCTGAATTGATGTTAGACCGCGTATCAAAAGAGAAGATAACATCCACAGGTGTTGAAGGGCTTGGTATTGATTACGCGAGTGCTGATGTTGAATCCCCGCGTGGACCAACTTCAAACATGAACGATGATACAATGCCTGACTTTGACCCTGCATCGCGTGACTACAAAGAAAAGCCCGCGGAATCCAAGAAAAAAACAACTCGTATTCGCACTACTGAAGGCGAAGAAGCCACAACAGATAATCGTGGAAATATCACTATAACCAAACCGCGCGTTTAATATACAAATAATGCGTGACGGGGTTTGATGGCAATCCTTGCTCCGACCACCTCATCACCTCTCGTCCTTAAGGGATTAGGAGAGGATTTGATTGTGGCAGGCTACGCATCTGTTGAGATGGTAGACAAGCAAGGTGACCTTATCACAAGGAGTGCATTGAAAGACGCATTTGGCGGATTCATGAAAGCAGATGGGTTCCGAAATGTGCAACTCGCACATTCCAATATTCAAGTAGGGACTGTGATTCCTGCATATACCGATAGCGGTGGACGCGTTTGGAAGTCTGAAGTAGACGATACCGGCATGTTTGTTGTTATCAAATTACGCGGTGATATTGAAAAAGCCCGCGAAGTAGCATCAGAAATCCGTAAAGGTAACCTACGGTCGTTCTCAATAGGCGGTCAAGCCTTTGAGCGTGTCAACAAAAGCGACGCAACCCGCGGTGATTACCGTGAAATCCGTCGTATGGAACTCCATGAGGTAACGATATGTGAGAAGGGAATTAACCCTGAAGCGCAATTTCGTATTCTTAAGGAAGACATAACAGGTGATACTATGACGGACCCGATGATGGAACTACAAAGCGTATTGGAAAGACTATCTAAGAAATTAGACGATGAGGAAGATGATAAAAACGACAACCCTTTCCCTCCTAAGAAAGACAAGAAAGACATGGAAGAGAAAGATGCAATGTTTACCGGCGACGAAGAAGACGAAGAAGACGAAGAAGGCGGAATGCCTGCTGGTCTTGAAGGTCTTAGCGACGCACCTCCTAAGAAGAAACACACACTCCCCGAACACGACGACGAAGAAGAAGGCGGCGAAGACGAGGAGTTTGGATATGGTGAAGATATGACAGCAAAAGCAGATGAAATGATAACAATGGACTATCTTAACTGGCTTGAGCAAACAGCAAAGTCCGGTGGACATGATGTTGCTGATGCTCGCGCTCACTTTGATAGTGTGACTAAAGGATATGGACCCGGACAATCCGGCTTCGACCACCGCGGACAAGGTTCTCTTGAAGGCGCAGGCGAAGGCGAATCATCCAAGCGTCCTAAGATGGACTTTGGTTCCGCGCCTCGCGGAAACACAAATGTCATTAAGTCTGACTACCTTGCACCGAGCAATGTATCTCAATCCGATATTGAATCGGCTTATGAAGTTTACAAAGCCGCGGCAACTGAACAACAATTCAAAGGCTCTCTTGGGAATTATTTCTCAGACCGCCTAAACGCAGAACAGGTAATTGCAAAGAACCAAAAGGCTCGCAAATCATTCGATTCGCGCAAGCCTCTTCTTGAATTACAGAAGGCTGTTGTTGCTCTTGACCAGCGCATTAGTAATGTTGCAACCACAAGTGGAGAAACAATCGCAAAGAGCGTTTCTCACAGCACAGTAAATATTCCCGAAACAGCAGAGATGGCTAATATGTCGTGGGACGATGTTCACCGATTGGCTAACAAAGCATTAAGGGGAGAGTGATTGACATGGCACGAAATTATGTAAGAACAGTTCAAGATATGGAGAGATACTACTACGGTGGTGCAGCACAGACAGGATATACCTACTCAAGTGGCGACATTTTGAAGGCAGACAGCCCTCTGATGTCCACTACCGCGGGTTCCTATCAGGCAGTATATGGTCGTAAAGTATGGTCACAGTTGAACCAAGAGTTTAACGCCTTTTCAATCCTACCTAAGAAACCGTGGGAAAGAAGTGGTTGGAGAATCTTGACTGGTCGCGCTTCCTTTGAGAAGGGTGGCGGTCTTGCTGAGAATGCAACACTACCGGACACCAGTAAACCGGAGTTCCTACATGTTGCAGCAAAGCCTAAGACTATTGCTCACACCTTCGACCTATCTGAAGTTAGCATGTTCTTATCCGATAAGGATGATGGAATGGGCGATGTTCGCCAAGTCCTAAAAGAAGAAATGGGTAAGCACCACGCTGAGCATGTAAACAAGATGCTCCTTGAAGATGTTACAACTGCTGCTGGAAACGACTTTGAATCACTTGACCGTGTTACAAGCGACCCTGCGGTAATGACTGTTACACAAGCCGGTGTTGACACATTAGTGGACCACGATATGTATTCAATTACTCGCGATGGTTCAGCGGCTTTCCACAGCGCGGAAGTAGATGTAGGTGGCTCATCCGGTGTAGCAGCAACTAACAGAAATCTTTCACTAAACCAACTTGATGGAATGTTCCAGAAGATTTGGACCCGTGGTGGTAATCCAAAGGTTATCCTAACAGGATATGATACTTTGATGCGCACACAGCAACTTCTACAATCTCAGCAGAGATTCATGGATAGCAAGAGAATCACCCCTACATACTCCGGTGTGAAGGGTGTTCCGGGTATCGAAGCAGGATTCATTGTTGCAACATACAATGGTGTCCCAATCATCCCAACTAAGGATATGGGAGACGACACCGCTACTGCGGCAGGTTCTATATCGCGTATGTATTACCTTGATACTGACTATCTATGGTTCCAGACCGCGATTCCAACACAATACTTTGAATCCGGTATCGAAACTGGTGACCCATTCGCGATTAACCGTCTTGGACAAGAGGGGCTATACCGAACAATGGGAGAACTTTGGTGTTCTTTCTTTGGTGCAAGTGGTAGCATTCGCAACTTACAATGAGGTGATGAAATATGACAGCGACAACACACAGAGGAATAACATACACAGGAACAGGAACATACACCATTACGGCTGACTTAGATTTGGCTCTATGGGCTGGTGTGGACCAAGACGATACAACATGGTTAACATCCTATCCGGGTGCTTTGACTTCGTTCGCGGCACGACAGACTGATGGTGCAAACAGAATGCAACCACGGTTGATATGTCTCACACTAAGCGCGGCATTAGCAGATACTAACACACTAATTCTAAGCGGCGATGTTAATGCGATTCTAACAACACAAGTTAGCGCACAGACCACAGGTGTTTCATCCGTTAAAGTAACTACATCGGGGTTGACATGCACATTTGAATGCGAATCAACCGCAGACGGAACTACTGATTCAACAGGCGCGGCAAGTCTTTGGCTAATTGTGGCTTGAGGTGTTTTTATTGCCTACCGTGACTTATAGAGGCGAGCATAAAGCGGGCCGTAATATGGGTGCTATGGGTTTTTGGCATTGGGGAGAACCACAAGTAAAGACTCAAGAGTGGGTTGATACCTTCTCTAAGGGACTTGTGGGTAACTTCCATGTCGATGGTAGTATGTTCGCGTTGACTATAATTACTGTCGCGAGCAGCGAAGATAGCGCACCTGACATGGGTTGGACAAAGGGTGATATTATGTCTTGGATGGACGAAAAGGATATTTCATATTCTGCTCTGAACACTAAGGCTAAATTACTCGCGAAGGTTGATGAATACCTCAACCCTACCGAAGACTCTATGAGCGAAGGCAGTATGGAACAAACAATAGGAGATGAAGAATAATGGCGGCAGGTAACACATTAAACACACGAACGCATGTATTGGGCGATATGCTCATGATGGAAGGAACATTCACAGACGGCGGACTTGATGTGCATTACGGAGATACTCTTCGCAATGTCGTCGCGGCTGGCGGACATGTAACCACTCTATACGATACAGGAATAATAGCCGATGGTGAAAAAGCAGTAGCAGATACTACTTTTACAGTCAAAACTGTGGACCATAGACTTCACTTCAATGTTGGAGAATCAGTTTATGCAAGTCCTGATGGAGATGCAGCCACGGCTGTTAGAGTAGGAGTTATCACCGCAATGGCAGCAAATGCTACCGGAATGGTGCTTGATAGTGTATTGAGTGTAGTAGCAGATGATGCTACACTTTTCAAACTCGGACCAGACCAAAGCGCAGTCACATTGAACGATGGTAGCCTTACAGTCTCCGTTGACGAAACCAACAATTATGTTGTGTTCGGAAATGGTAACTTAGGCGCGGCAAGCACAGCACATATTCAAGATGGTCGCTGGTGGATTCTCGGCTTAAGGGCTTGAGGTGATTCACCTTGACTGACACTAAAGTGTTTGAGTTTACACCTGACCAAGCAACTGAAACAGGTGTGACAGTAGCAGCAGGTGTCCAAAAGGTGCTTGATGATTACACCAACGCTAAAGCAGTTGAAGGCATTACATCATATTTGATGCAAGGAAATCTATATGTCGTGGTAGTCACCGCTTGAAGGTGATAGTATGACGGGATTTACAACTCAAGACATTCACAGAATGGCTAAACAGGGTTGGTCACAAGACGAAGGCGACCGTGTAGATGATACACAACACGACAAACTGAAAGGTGTTGTTAAGAATCAAAACACTCGTTCGCGAAACATTCGCGATGTTCTCAATATCGGTAGCGGCACTCGTTGTCGTCATTGTAGCATGTTACATTTTTGTTATCTTGAACGATGCGGGGCTTGTAACAAAGCAATGGATTATAATCTTGGCAAAGTAGAGAAGGTGATTTAATGAATCCTATTAATGCTGCATGGTCACTCTTGAAGGCGCAAAAGAAACCATATCCAAAAGGCTCATCACCCGAAGAAAGAGCGCATGATAAATTGATGGAATCAATGGCCCCAACTACACCGCCACCCAAAAAAGTTCGCGTAGGTATTCCGGGTCAAGAAATACCTCTTCGTAGCACTATACCTGCTGATTCTCCTTTATTCTATGGACAGGGTAACACCCCGCCGCAACAAACCGAGGTGGAATGATGCCAACAGTCTTTCAAACAGGAGAACGCGCGTCAAGACCTCTTGACCCTACGCGTTTGTATTACACATCAGCACAAAAGGTTGCAGACATACTTCAAATCCCACTCCCTGACCCTGTATATCTAACAGTAGATAGTAACACAGGTGCAACAACTGCTATTATTTCAGCAAGCGATTACAGACACACCGGCTTTGAAGTCGGTGATAACATTGAAATCGCAAGCGATGTCGAAATGGGTGAAACGCGTATCATTACCGCCATTGCTCGCAATGGAACAGGTGTGATTATCACATGGACTGATGCTTTAGTAGGAGATTATGATACAGCAGATAGCGCATCTATTCAACCTCTTCAGGCATTTACAAACGGTAAGCGTAAGGGTGTAAGCAAATCACAAGTGGAAACCTTGATTATGCGCACACAAGATAAGATTGATAATCTCACTAATAACTCATGGCGACCTATGTTACAAACAGCAGAATACATTAATTTCGATACTTACAAACCATACAGACGCAGATACTATACTGATTATGTTGGTTCAGCCCCTTTAATGTTTAGAAATGCTCAGCAGATACTGAGACTTGAATTATGGCAAGGTGCTGACTATCGCGAGATAGCGTGCGCAGAAGTGAGACTAAAAGTTGTCAGTAACACATTATTAGTCGCAGACACCGACGCGGTATATCTATGTCCGGGCGGTGGTGGTGTTGCGACACTCACAGTTGGCTCAACAACATCTAAGTTTAGTCCTCTATTTGACCCTGTGACAACTGCTCAGCAATTAGCCGACCTCATCAACAAAGATTTGCGTCGTGGTAAGACAGCAACCCTATTCACACCATCATTCGCTCTTGAAGATGCAGAGGCTGAAGGTGGAAGTGTAACGGCTAATGTTCATCATGAGTTTATGGCATCCGCTAATTCAGACTATGGTGGTTCTAAACTCAAACTCACAAGTATGCGTCGTGGAGACGGAGGAGAGAATGCTACAATTGCAATTACTAACGAAAATGCAATTAGTATCTCAGGCGCGAACTCCTTCTTAGGAGAGGTAGCCTCATCCACAGCATCTACAATTACACTCGTTACTGCGGCATCTTTTGTCGATTATGGCTTGATTAAAATTGGTTCAACCGTTGGTTACTACACAAGTAAGACAGGTAATGTATTGAACGGTGTTGTTGACTTAACAGGCGACATAAGCGCGGCAGCGACAGCGGCGGCAGTAGTAAGTCAAACAAGATTCACTATTGATTATGTTGGAGGGACTACGGGTGATGAAGGTCGTCTTAGAGATTGGTGGTGTGACTATGATTTAGGTATCATTTACTTCAACAACACATATCCTTACTTTTCATGGAACGCGATTAAGTGTTCGTATGTGTATGGTGAGCGATATGTTGAGAAAGCGATTGAAGATATTTGCACCAAGTTGGTAGCAATGGATTTGATACTGTCTGACGACCGTAGCGTTCTCCTACCCGAAGGGACACAAAATGTTGATTTGGGTTCAAAATACCAACTTCTAAAGGCTCAAGTAGCGGAAAGTTTACCGCGCTATGTTGAGGTGATGACGCTTGACTGAGGTATTTGATATGAGTTTTCTCAAGAACATCAAACCTGTTATCGCGAAGATGCGCGAAGAGATGATACGGTCTGACGAAGGGCGCATCTATCTTGTCGCTTCTGCTGACGCGTATGGCTATGATGTTGATAGCGATTATAATATCATACTCCAAGATGGCTCGATAATGAAAAGCAATCATAGCGATTATGATTCTATCGTCAAAATGGCTAAGAAGGATGCGCGTAACAGTCCTATATGGGGTGACTTCTAATGGCACTCGAATCAGTTGAGTTAATCAAGACTTTATTCAGCGATGGATGGAATCGTGCTAACACCAAACAAAGAAAACCCATCATTCAAGACATCACTACTGTTGACCCCGGCGGTAAAAGACTTGACCTTTCTCGACATGACGCTATCGTGCTATACGAAACAGCGCATAACGAAGAACAACCTGAAGTATTCTATGACTTCGTTCACACTCGCATAAATGTAACTGTTGATGCGCGAACTGTTGAAGGACGCGCGCAACTTATGAAGATGGAAGATGAAGTCCGCAGGGTGGTTCATGCTAATAGAAAAGGTGATGGTATCAATTTCGACCGATTACTCTATAAAACAAGGACTGACCTTTCGGACCGGACGAAGCGGTTGCATCGCATGACCTTTCAGGTCGAGATAGTTATATTCAGCGAATTAATAGTATAGAAATGAGGGAAAAACATGGCATCGACAGTTTACAAGGGTGATTTAGCAGAAGTAACATTCGGACACGAATGTGGTATAGTGATAGCACATGGTTCGTTTGGTGGCGCAACATTCAGCATCGGCACAGTCGGTGATATTTCAACAATCACATTCGCAAGTGGCGCAAGTGGTTTTTTCAGTAGCGGCTCTTTGCTTAGATACCCTGTCGGTATGCTTGTTGGTTCTCAACTACGCGTCATTGGTGGAGGAAATTACAATTTAGATGATTATTCAGACAAAGGACATGTGTATAATATCGTCGCAAATGAAGGTGCTACAATCAAAGTTAGCCCTGCGATGAAAGAAACAGGCGCGAGTGCAAGCGGTGATGAGTTGATGATTGATGGTCTTGCAACACCTACCTGTGATACAGGAATGGCTTACCATGCTGACGCTCTATCATCCGATGAAACAATCCTTACAGACCAATTCATAGGACTTGCTGCTACTATTTCTCTCCCTGAAACAAAAGTAGAAATCCGCCGAAGTCACATAGTGGGTATTGGTCGTGATGTTGTCATTCAAGAACCTCAAAGCATGAAGAATGAAGGTGGTTCTATGGAAATGATGATGAACAGCGCGCGTTGGTTATACTACGCTCTTGGTGCGCAAGTTATTAACGAACCTGCGGCTGTTAAAGCGACATGTTCGGGTCATACCGAAGTTGATATTATCGCAGGTGATACTTACTTCGCATACACAGGCACAATGACTGCTCCGCCTACCGTTGGAGAATACATACTTATTGTTGACGGAACAGCCGTTGACTTTCCTAATGACCGAGCCGCAGCAGCCGCTTCTAAGAAGTGGGGTGCGGATGGAGTTGGCACAGATATGGAAAATGCAGAACGCAATGAGATTCGTCGCGTTATTGCTCATGACACAACGCTCACTCAGCGACGAATACATGTTGACGAAGCATTTAATTTCGACCACGCAGTAGGTAACATGAGTCAAAAAGTTGTTGCGTATGATGCGGCTTCTTCTAATGGCTCACCGGCTTTTGATGCAGCCGCCGCTACCTATGGAACAATCACCAATCGTCAATCGCGACTTATCTATCAAGGTGCTACTGTGCCTTCTTTCACTCTTGAATCAAGTATTCGCACACGCAATGTGGGTTCATACAACGCTAATGCCCTGTCCGATAAATCATTAGCCGCACCGGGTTCAGCATCCGACAGTAAGCAACTTACGCGTATTTGGCGCGGTTGCAAGGTTAAGGATTTCTCTATTGCAGCAGATGCAGATGCGGAAGTTAAACTCTCTATCAACTTTGACGCTCTTTACTGCTACACCGATACAGGTCGTCTTGAAAATGCTAATGCTGGTGATAGATACACGGCTCATCGAATGTTTGAGAACATCGCCAATAGTGGAATTAACAGGAAGATAGCAGGCATCGCACCAAATACAGAAAAACCATACTTCTTTTACAATGGTTCAATTAGTGCTTTCGGAATTAATCTCGCGCAGATAACAAACTTCAACCTGACGGGCAACAACAACATCGAGAACTTCTTGACTATTCGTGGCTCATCATTGGCTGAATCGCGAAACACTCTTGGACAATCTCTTGAACAAGTTCCGTTCGCTGGTTCTCGCAACCCATCCCTGTCTGTTGAAAAGCAAGTCGAATATGAATGTGGATTAAGCCTCATCATAAGCGACCCTCTTCTATGGCATGAATACAGAACCAATCGTTCTCATGGCTACACAGAGCCAATCACTCTCACTCTTACCAAAGCAGGAGCAGGAGCAAATCGCGAAGAAGTAATCATAGTTATTGATGATTATATCATCAGCGAAGCACCGTTACCAATCCCCGAAGACAAAGGTGTTATCAAATCAGAAATTAAGATTATGCCGAAGCATGTTCGCGTAATTTCTCACGATGCTTTCTTGGGACTGTGATATTATGGGCGCGTTTGATGAAACTTGGTCTTTACTATTATTGAAACACTCAATTACGAAAGAAAATCCCTCTTCAAAACAAATGATGGATGAGGCAAATCAAGGAGAGAATAAAGTGACATTCCCTGATATTAACGACGCGTCTCCTGAAGAGATGATGGAAAATAACTCAAACGCTGTATCATCCACAGGTAGATTACCCGGTGAAGAACCACCCCCACAAAGTGCGAATCCGCTTAAATTAAGTGTGGAAAGATTGAAAGAGTTGCAAGGGGGGCAGTAAAACATGCGTAAGAGTTTGCACCTCGGAGATGAGCGAAGATTACCCGTGGCATTTGTTGCTGTTGAGAAAAACACATTCATTGCTGAAGAAGTTTTCAACCCCGAAGCCTCCTTAACTGATGGCAATCCGTTTCCCGAAGAAGAGGTAGTTGAAGAAACAACACCTCTTGAAGAAGAAGGACCTACTGATTACAATTCCCTAAC
>Ga0114997_10003384_pt1 | contig 12552 bp, 9 predicted proteins | sample ArcticOcean_MG_C_2_FD_87045 | JGI IMG/M metagenome (GOLD analysis project Ga0114997, IMG submission 87045) | Marine microbial communities from western Arctic Ocean - ArcticOcean_MG_CB4_136 | ecosystem: Environmental > Aquatic > Marine > Oceanic | place: Arctic Ocean: Canada Basin | collected... | reverse complement strand
TATTTGTAAAATCTCTTAGCTCAAAATAATAATGCGCTTTATTTTCAAAAATAGAGTCCATAATATTTTGTTTTTCAAACATTATTTTATTATAACTAATGTTTTCAAAGTGAGACAAATAATGCTTTACCTGAATTGAATCATAGTTCCTTAATTCTTTGTTATTTAAATCGTACAATTTTATAGTGTCGTTTTTGTAAGTTATTGTATAACTATCATTAGGTTTATCTGAGAAATTCACTGAAACATTTTTAATATTTTTAGGATTTGGATAATTAAAAACTTTGGGAGATCTCCAACCTTTCCAATCTGTGAAAAATCTTACATCTAGCGATCCATACATTCCTGGTTTATAGGTTATGTATGGTTTTGAACTTTTCTTTTCTCCGTTCTGTAGCAACATATATGTTCCCAAATGATCTTGAGTAGGAGATCCAATAAACCAGGTTTTGAATACCTTTTCTTTTTCAAAATATATTTCAACTTTTTTATGTCTAACTGAAAGACGATTAATAACGGTATTAAAAGCAGAATTAGGAACATCTTGTTTTACTCTAATTCTATAAAATGTTTCCATTAGTAAATCAACACTAGATTTGTTTGCAGTGAAATTAGACCCTTCTATTTCCCATTTTCTGCTATTGTTTTTTCTGGAGATTACTATGCTGTTATCTTCAGTGTCTGAAATTTTAAACTTTATAATTTGGGATGTATCCTTCACTGCAAAATCTTTTAAATCATGATAGCTGGAACCATTATTGCAACTAAATAGACTAAAAAGTATCCAACTATATATCGTGACTCTAAAAAACTTATTATGCATATTTCTTTTTTCTCCTATATTTATTAACTAGTCCAATGACAATAACTATAATTAATGGAAATAGAATATTAATAAGCTGCCAAAAATTTCTTTGTCCAAAAATTTCTTTTTTAAGAAGCCTTGGCATATTCATTTTTGATCTTAATGGAATTAGTTCACTTCTTTCTAAGAGTTCATCTATAAGATTCTGAAAAAACATTCCATTGCCATATCTAGGAAAAAAATCCGGAGTTCCATAGTCTGCACTTTCAAAGGAGAGCAGAACAGGTTTAATTTGTTTGTCAGCTTTTATAAAATCATTTCTTATCAAATCTCCATCTCCAATAAAAACCATTTTTGTTTCTTTACTTTTTGATTTGAAATTAACAATTGGATTAGAAATGAATTTTTTAAATTCTTTACTTACCGATCTATTTTCATAATTAGATTTAAATACACCTTCAAATAACCAACCTGAAACAGGAACTTCTTTGTTAAGTTCTACGTCGAAATTTCTTGGGTTGTAATTGTATAAATTTTGATAATTGACAGAAGTTTGTCTTAATATTTTAAATTCTGTGGAGGATTTTAGTAATGCTATTTTTTTAATGTTATCATCTCCAACTGTGTCAATTGAACAAACATATCTTGTTTTTATCGGACCAACATTATTTAAATATATAGATGGTTTGTCTAAGTATAAAAGTGGATAAAAATACCAATTTGGAATTCTACCCAATCCATCTTCTCTAGTTATTGGAGCGCACCTCACGTCATTAACCATATTCACATTAAATCTTGCACCATACTTAAATAGAAATTGCTGTAGTTGGTGTTTTAAAGCTATTGCATAGGTGATGTTGGTGTCTACTAAATCGGATTCATTTACATCCAACATATCTACCATCCAAATAATTTTTCCACCATTCATAACATATTGATCTACTATAAATAACTCTTTTTCTGAAAATGCTGTTCTTGGTTTAGCAACTATCAATAAGTCAGTACCTTCTAAAACATCAAGATCTTCTGAAATTCTCGAAATATTCTTCATGGACTTAGCTATTTCCTGATTCTGAAAAGTTTTAGTAATATACCTTTTGGCATTTTTATTTGGATTACCCAATTCATCAAATACTGGTATAGTACTTTTAGATATATATATAGAATCAACTTTGTTCTTAATTAAAGAATCGTATTTGAAGTTGGAAATTTCAATCGACTCATTATAGTATTTCACTTGTAATTGTTTAATTCTTATTGTGTCAACATCGTAATTCTTTATTAGTTGGTCTCTTATAATCCAAGCATCTGCATTGTCCAGCTCGCCATGTCCTCTTAAAAATTTAATTTTCTTTGTTACAGGATTTAAAAGGTTATTTATACCAAGAACTAAATTGTACTCCAATTGGTCGTTAAAATGATTAATGATAACTTGAGAAATAGGGAACTTCCCCCCTTGTAAAAGTTGAACAGATTCAAATTGGTCTCCCATTCTTAAAATAATTCCTGGACAAATCGTTACTAATTCTTGTTTACTATCCCTAGAAATCAATATATCACTGAAATCTAGCCCATCATTAAAAACTTGATTTTTCACTTCTTTTGCAGCCACAGGGTCTTCATCAAGATTTATAAAATTCACCTTGAAATTATCTCCACCGTAAGCTTTGAATTCATCAACCTTTTCAGATAGAGATTTTTTTAATTTCTCTATTTCGGCAGGGAAGTCACCATCTAAATAAACTTCGACATTTATTATTTCTTCCAGATTTAAAAGAAGATCTTTTGTTTTTGGGGACAAAGAATGAACTTGGTCGCTAGATAAATCTACTCTAAAGAAAAATTGACTCGAAAAAGCATTAAAAATAGCTATTGATATAACAACTAATAATAGATTCAAAATGCTCTTATATTTAAAATAAATACTTTTCATTTGCTTTTATTTAAAACCATCTTAGTTAGATAAAGTGTTAAAAATATAACAGATAAAAAATATGCAATATCTCGAGAGTCAATTATGCCTCGTTGAAGAGAATTAAAATGATCTAACATGCTTAAGTTCATTAAGTAAAAGTCCATTGGATCGCCAATTTTAACAGCTAAATAATAGAACCCAACATAAATTATGGAATTAAATATTAGACCTAGCAAAAAACCAATTACTTGATTTTTTGAAAGACTGGATGCTAAAATACCAATTGCAACATAGGTTAAGCTAAGCAATAAAAGACCTAAATAACCTCCAATAGTGGATGGGTGGTCAATATTGCCAACAATTTCTCCCATTTGGTGAACACTTAAATAATAGATTAGTGTTGGTGCAATTGTTAAAACTGCTAAAAAACTAGCGGCTAAATATTTGGATAGAATAATTTTAAATATAGATATAGGCTGGGTAATTAATAGTTCAAGAGTTCCAGTTTTTTTTTCTTCAGCAAAACATCGCATAGTAAAGGCAGGAAATAAAAACATAAGAATTCCAGGGGCTTGAGAAAAAAATGTTTGCAAGCTAGATTCTCCCATATCAATAATATTATTATTTCCTGGAAGTATCCAAACAAAAAAACCCGAGCTTATTAAGAAAACAACAATAGCAGCATAACCAATAATAGAACTGAGATAAGATCTTATTTCTTTTAATATTAGTGCTTTCATCTCTGTTTTATAATTAAAAAGTGTTGGTTTTAATCATTTGCTGGCCAATATAATTCTATTAATACTAATAAATAAAATTTTTAATTAAAAAGAATTAACAAATCCTATTGATAAACTTCAATATATTTGTTATATGAATTTAGATTTATCTATTGTGGTTCCATTATACAATGAAGCAGAATCTTTGCCAGAACTTTCCGCTTGGATAGATAAAGTAGTTGCTAAATCAAAATTAAAGTACGAGCTTATTTTTATTGACGATGGTAGTAAGGATAATTCTTGGGGAGTAATAAACGAACTCCATGCTGTAAATAAAAACATAAAGGGAGTTTCATTTAGAAGAAATTATGGTAAGTCAGCAGCACTAAATATTGGATTTGAATTGGCTATTGGTAATGTTGTTATCACAATGGATGCTGATTTACAAGATTCTCCAGATGAAATACCTGGTCTTTACCAAATGATTATTAATGATGGCTTTGATATTGTATCAGGCTGGAAAAAAGATAGAAAAGATCCTTTGTCTAAAACTATTCCTACAAAATTATACAATGCAGTTACAAGAAAAGTGTCTGGAATTAAACTCAACGACATGAATTGTGGTCTTAAAGCTTACAAGTTAGAGGTGGTTAAAAATATTGAGGTTTATGGAGAAATGCATAGGTATATTCCTTTAATTGCAAAATGGGCAGGTTTTCAAAATATTACAGAAAAAGTAGTGAAACACCAAGCAAGAAAATTTGGAGAAACTAAATTTGGTTTAGAACGTTTTATTTTTGGATTTTTAGACTTATTTAGCATAACCTTTATCGGGAAATTTGGAAAAAGGCCTATGCACTTATTTGGCACCTTAGGAATTGTTGTTTTCATAATTGGATTTAGTTTTTTAATCTATATAGGAATTGATAAAATATTTCTGGATAAGGGAGCAAAATTAATTGCCAATAGAACAGAATTCTATATTGCTTTAACCTCCATTATTATAGGTGTTCAGTTTTTTCTAGCTGGCTTTTTGGGGGAAATGTTGTCTAGAAATTCTCCAAACAGAAACCAATATCAAATAAGAGAAAAATTAAACGTTAATGACTAAAATCATTATAGTTGGTCCTGCTTCGCCTTTAAGAGGTGGGATTTCAGATTTCAACGAGGCATTGGCAAAATCTCTAGTTGAAAAAGGTTTTTTTGTTGAAATAATATCTTTCTCCTTACAATATCCCAAATTTCTTTTTCCTGGGAAATCACAAAATAGAGTAGAGGCAGATATAGATTTTAATTTTAAAATAACGCCACTAATAAATTCTATTAATCCCTTTTCTTGGTGGAAGTCTGCCAAGTATATTAGGGGTGAAAAACCAAGTAAAGTCTTTATAAGATTTTGGATGCCTTTTTTTGCACCTTGCCTTGGTATTATTGGTGGGTACTTAAAAAGAAATAATATTCCAGTATTTGGAATAGTTGACAATGCTGTGGCTCATGAAAAAAGATTTGGAGATACTAGATTGGTTAATTTTTTTCTAAATAAATGTGATTCCCATTTTACTTTAAGTGAAAAAGTTAAAAAGGATATTGAAACAATAAACTCAAGTGTAATTGTTAAATCTCTCTTTCATCCTATTTACAATACTTACAGTAAAATCACCAGTAGAGATTCTGCACTTAAAAGACTTAATCTTAAGGATGGAAAATACATCTTGTTTTTTGGATTAATTAGAAAGTACAAAGGATTAGACTTAGCAATAAGAGCTATGTCCAACGAATTAATTATTCAAAAGAATATTAAACTAATTATTGCTGGAGAATTTTACGATTCTGAAGGTAAATATCAAAAATTGATTAAAGATTTGAATTTGAAAAATGTTATAATTTTTAATCAATTTATCGAGAACAAACAAGTTCCAGATTTTTTTTCTGTATCGAATCTAGTTATTTTACCATACACTTCTGCTACACAAAGTGGTGTTACACAACTAGCAATGTATTATCAAAAACCAATGCTAGTAACCAATGTTGGTGGACTTCCAGAAATAATAGATCATAAAAAAGACGGTTATATTAGTTCAGCAAATCCAGAAGAGATAAGTGAATACATATTGGATTATTTTTCAGTGGATAGTAATGAACTTGAAATGAGTAAAGCTATTTCTAATAAACAAGATTCTTATTCTTGGGATAGTTTTGTAGATGAGATTATTTAAAACAAAAAAAGAGCCCAAAAGGGCTCTTCTATAAAACAAATTAATTGATTTTTACTTGTTAAGTAATAGTAAGTCGTTAGAAACTATTTCAAACACATATTTTTTTTCACCTTCATCACTTTCATAAGATCTGTAATTTAAAGAACCCTCTATAAATACTTCTTGTCCTTTTTGAATATATTTTTCTGCTATTTCAGCTTTCTTTCCCCAAAACACAATAGGATGCCATTGTGTTTCTTTTACTTTTTCACCATCTTTATTGGTGTAATTGTTATTGGTTGCTAATGATAATTTAGCATATTTATTACCATTTTTAGATTCTTGAACTTTAGGGCTGCTACCTGCATTACCAATTAACTGTACTTTGTTTCTTAGATTTCTCATATTTATATTTGAATTTAGTTTAACAATATTGCCGATCTTGTTCGACACTGCAAATTAAAATTCAAATTTTCAAAAACATTTTACTTTAATCGTTTAAGATTCGTTTATATTCATTTATAAACGATTTAAAACATTTATAGTGATGGTATATAGTTACTTAGTTTTTTTCCAACGATTATGTGTCCAAAGCCAATTTGGCGGGTTTCGGTTGATATCACTCTGTAGTAGCGAAGCAAAATCCTCTATAATCTTTCCTTTTGGTTCCAATTTTGGTTTGTCAGTTATTAATTGATAGGAAATAAGGTAAGCTCCCCTTTGTGTTTTGTCAATACTAACATATACAACTGGCCAATTAAATTCTTTCGCATATTTTTCTGCTCCAAATAAAAATCCGCTTTCTTGATTTAGGAAATTAATCCAATGTGCATTTTTTGAATTGGATGGACTTTGATCCGAACCAAAGATTATTGCTCTTGGATTTTTATCTTTTGCTTCAAAATAATTCTTTGTTTCTTTCATAGGGATCATCCTAAGTCCAAATTTCCCTCTTGAACCTTTCATCTTTTTATCGAAAAATTTATTTCTTAAGGGTTTGTATATGGCGAAAAGTTCGTGTTTGCATTCAAGCGGCATTTTTTGAGCACTCATTTCCCAGTTATTATAATGACCACCAATTAAAATTATATTTTGACCATTTTCAGCCATTTTATTTAATAATTCCGGATTTTTTATTTTAATTTTTTTATTAATTCTCTTTTTGGAGATCGTAAATCCTTTCAAACTCTCCAGAATTAAATCTGAAAAATGCTTGTAAAAATTTCTTTGTATAGTTTTAATTTCATTTTCACTTTTTTCTGGAAAAGAGTTTTTAAGATTTTTGGAAATTAGTTTTAGTCTATACTTAAATATTTTACTAACTAATAAATACAAAAAATCGGATATTAAGTATAAAAAAAAGTTGTTTAAATACGATATTGGAAGTATTATTATGTAGTAAAGAAAATAATTCATAGAAATATTCTGTAAGTTAGGGAAGATTGAAAATTATCTTCATAATTTCAAAAGATATTTTTTAAACTTCATTTTTGGTTAAATTAATAATTATAGATAATTACGATTCATTCACTCATAATTTAGTGCATTACTTAGAACCTTATTGTCAGGAAATAACCATTTTCAGAAACGACGAAATTAACCATGATTTAATTACTAATAACCATAAAATTTTACTTTCACCTGGCCCTGGATTACCAAAAGAAAATAAGAAGTTAATGAACACTATAAAAAGATACCATTTGTCCAATGATATCTTTGGAGTATGTTTAGGTTTTCAAGCAATAGGACAGTTTTTTGGGGCAGAGCTTCATAATCTGGAAAAAGTTAGACATGGTATTCAAACTAAATTAGAAATTTTAAATCATGATTTTCTATTTAAAAATGTACCAAATAACATTAAAATTGGACACTACCATTCTTGGGTAATTAAAAATATTCCAACTCAGTTGAATGTTACTGCTTTAGATTTCGAGAATTATGCAATGGCTTTCAAACATTCAGAGCTTAAAATATCTGGTATTCAGTTCCATCCTGAAAGTATATTGACCGATTATGGTGAAAAAATTCTTCAAAATTGGATTATTAGCTAAAAAAAAACAATATTATATCACACATTAAGAATGTAAAATTACTTTTGTAACTGTAATAAAAACTATGGCAATTTCAAAAACATACGATCCTTCTGAATCCGAAGATAAATGGTATAAAATCTGGACAGAGGAAGGTCTTTTTAATTCTCAACCTGATGATAGAGAATCTTATACAGTTGTAATTCCTCCTCCAAATGTTACTGGTGTACTGCATATGGGACATATGCTTAATAATACCATCCAAGATGTATTGGTTAGAAGAGCCAGAATGTTTGGAAAAAATGCTTGTTGGGTTCCAGGAACTGACCACGCATCTATTGCAACAGAAGCGAAAGTTGTACAAAAGTTAAGAGCAGAAGGCATTAAAAAGGGAGATTTAACAAGAGAAGAGTTTTTAGAACATGCTTGGGAATGGACTCATAAGCACGGTGGAGTTATACTAAATCAACTTAAAAAACTTGGAGCCTCTTGTGATTGGAATCGAACCAATTTCACAATGAACGACGATTACTACAAAAGCGTCATCAATGTTTTTTGTGATCTTCACCAAAAGGGTTTAATATATCGAGGAGAAAGAATGATAAACTGGGATCCTCAGGCAAAAACAGCTTTGAGTGACGAAGAAGTTTTTTACAAGGAAGTTAATTCAAAGTTGTACTATTTAAGATACAAGATTGAAGGTTCTAACGATGAATGGGTAAATATTGCAACTACTAGGCCAGAAACTATTCTTGGAGATACTGCAATTTGCATTAATCCGAATGATGAAAGATATTCCTCTTTAAAGGGCAAAAGAGCAATTGTTCCTCTTATTAACAGAACAATACCAATTATTTTTGACGATTATGTAGACATGGAATTTGGTACAGGTTGTCTTAAGATAACTCCTGCTCATGACCCCAACGATTACGAGTTAGGTAAAAAACACCAATTAGAAGTAATAAATATTTTAGATTCTTCTGGAAAGTTAAATAAAGCTGCCAAATTATTTATAGGTCAAGATAGGTTTGATGTTAGAAAGGCTATAGCTGAAGAATTAGATAGTTCTGGATATTTAATTAGGATAGAAGACCACATAAATAAAATAGGTTTCTCAGAAAGAACAGATGCCATTATAGAACCCAGATTATCTTTACAATGGTTTTGTTCTATGAAAGAATTAAGTATTCCTGCCCTTGAAAATGTCATGAACGACACTGTTCAATTTCATCCTTCAAAATTCAAAAACACTTACCGTCATTGGGTAGAAAACATTAGAGATTGGTGTATTTCTCGACAATTATGGTGGGGGCATCAAATCCCAGCATTCTTTTATGGAGATGGAAAGGAAGATTTTATTGTTGCACCAACCAAAGAAGAAGCATTAAATAAACTTAACAATCAGTCTGACAAAAAACATACTTTAGATGATTTAGTTCAGGACGAAGACGTCATGGATACATGGTTTTCTTCTTGGATTTGGCCAATTGCAGTTTTTGATGGCTTTTCCGAGGATAAAAAGGAATTGGACTATTACTATCCTACAAATGATTTAGTTACAGCGCCAGAAATAATGTTTTTCTGGGTTGCAAGAATGATTATATCTGGATATGAATATGTAGATAAACCACCATTTAAAAATGTTTATTTTACAGGGATTGTAAGAGATCAGTTGGGCAGAAAGATGTCAAAATCATTAGGAAATAGCCCAGATCCATTAGAATTAATTAAAAAATATGGAGCCGATGGTGTAAGAGTAGGAATGCTTCTTTCCTCTCCAGCTGGAAATGATTTACTATTTGATAGAAATCTCTGCGAGCAGGGTAGGAATTTTACCAATAAATTATGGAATTCTTTTAGACTAATTAAATCTTGGACTGTTAACGATGAGATAGAACAAGAGGAATCTTCTGTAATCGCTTTAAAATGGATTGAATCTAAAGTTTCTCAAAACATAGAGAATATAAATAATTCTTATGATAAATTTAGAATTTCAGAAGCTCTTATGCTAACCTATAAAACTATTTGGGACGATTATTGCTCTTGGTTTCTCGAAATGATTAAACCAGCATACCAACAACCAATTGATAGAAAGACTTACGATTCTGTAGTTTTGGTTTTAGAAAAAATTCTTAAAATAGTTCATCCATTTACACCTTTTATTGCAGAGGAAATTTGGCAACAATTAAAACCTAGAAACAAAACCTATATTGTAAATGCTAAATGGCCAGAAAAAAATCTTGCAGATTCTTCCATTCTAAATGAATTTCAAAACTTTCAAGAAATTGTTATGGGAGTTAGAAATTTAAGAAAAGAAAAAAACATATCTAATAAGGTACTCTTAGAATTAAAAGTAAAGGTGAATACCAATTGGTCCAATATTTTTGATTCTTTGCTTGTTAAAATATGTAATTTATCCAATATTGTTTTTACAGATGAGTCCATTTCAGCTGCTTACTCGTTCGTTGTCAATAACAATGAGTTCTTTGTTCCTTTTACCGATTCAATTGATACTGAAACAGAGATTTCTAAAATTCAAATTGAAATTCAAAAAAAGAAAGGCTTCCTTGAAAGTGTCATGAAAAAACTTAATAATACTAGGTTTTCAGAAAATGCTCCTAAAGAAGTGGTAAACTTGGAAATCAAGAAAAAAAATGATGCTGAAAAACAAATTAAAATTTTGGAGGAGAGAATCGCCAATTTGTCCTCTTGAAAATAATTTTCAATCATGAAAAATGTATTGTTTCTTTCTTCATGGTATCCTAGTAGAGTTCATTCAACGTTAGGGAATTTTGTGAGATACCATGCTTTGGCAGCATCCAAATACAATTCTGTTAATGTACTCTATATTGTTGCTGATGATAAGGTGAGTGATTATGAAATAGAGCATTTTAAAGACAAAGAATTAAATACAACTATTGTCTATTTCAAAAGAGGTGTTTTTAAGTATCTAAACTATTTTATTGCTTTTTTAAAAGGTTTTAAATTTCTGAAAAACAAAAAATCATTAAAATTTGATATTGTTCATATGAATATAATGCATCCTGGTATTTGGCAAGCACTGTATTTAAAATGGAGATATACAATTCCTTATATTGTTTCTGAAAATTGGCATGGATTCCAGGACTTAAATAAATATAATTTGAGTTATTTAGAACTGAAAATAATTCAACTTGGCTTTAGGTTTTCTTCTGCAATTTCCCCGGTTTCTCAACAATTGGGAAATTGCATGATAAAAGCTAATTACAAAGCCAACTATCAAATTATTCCTAATGTAGTAGACACCAATAAGTTCAATATTATAAAGTCAAAAGATTCGAATAATCATTTTACTTTTTTACATGTCTCTACTTTAGATGATTCCATTAAGAATGTTTCTGGAATTATAGATGCTTTTGAAAAATTGACTCATCAAAACATTACATTAAAAATTATAGGTGATGGTCCTACAGATTGGATTTTTGATAAAATTAAGAAGCTAAAAACTACTAATAGTATTATAATTGAAAAAGAGAAAACTCATGATCAAATTGCTAAAGAGATGAGAAACGCCGATGTTTTTGTCTTGTTTAGTAATATTGAAAATCTACCACTTGTATTAATAGAATCTATTTCTTCAGGAACTCCATTCATTGCATCTAAAGTTGGAGGAATTCCAGAGCTATTTAATAATGATTTAGGTAAGCTGGTGGAATCTGGAAATATTGGTCAATTAGTACAAGAAATGAATTTCATGATTGAAAACCCTTTTTACTTTGATTCTAGTAAAATTAGATCTCATGCATTACAGCATTATTCAGAGAAAGAAGTTGGTAAACAGTTCAATGATTTATATATTGAAATTGCAAATAATTTAACAAATTAAAAAAAAATCATGTCAGACGATAAAAAGATAATTTTTTCTATGGTTGGTGTTGGTAAACAAACCCCCGAAGGAAAACAAATTTTAAAAAATATTCATTTGTCATTTTTTTATGGGGCAAAAATTGGAATTTTGGGTCTTAATGGCGCAGGTAAATCTACAGTGATGAAGATTATAGCTGGATTAGATAAAAATTTCCAGGGAGATGTTGTTTTTTCCGAAGGATATACTGTTGGTTATTTAGCTCAAGAACCTGAATTGGATGAGAATTTAACAGTTAGAGAAATTGTACAACAGGGTGCGCAAGAAACAGTGGATTTATTAAAGCAATACGACGATATAAACAACCAGTTCATGGATGAGGAAATTATCAACGATTCTGATAAGATGAACAAACTAATTCAGCTCCAGGGTAAAGTTCAGGAGCAAATTGATCAATTAGATGCTTGGGATTTAGATTCAAAACTAGAGTTAGCAATGGATGCTCTTAGGACCCCAGAAGGATCCACTTCCATTAAAAACCTTTCCGGTGGAGAAAGAAGAAGAGTTGCATTATGTAGGTTATTACTTCAACAACCAGACATTCTACTTTTGGATGAGCCAACCAATCACTTGGATGCCGAGTCTGTTCACTGGTTAGAACTACATCTTCAGTCCTACAAAGGGACGGTTATTGCCGTGACGCACGATAGATATTTCCTAGACAATGTAGCAGGTTGGATTTTAGAGCTCGATAGAGGAGAGGGAATACCTTTTAAAGGTAATTATAGTTCTTGGTTAGAACAGAAATCTAAAAGGCTTGCACAAGAAGAAAAGACAGAAAGTAAAAGGAGAAAAGCTTTAGAAAGAGAGCTAGAGTGGGTGAGAAAAGGTCAAAAAGGAAGACAATCAAAAGGAAAAGCAAGACTTAATAATTATGAGAATTTGTTGGGGCAATCTATTAAAGAAAAGGAGGTCAAAATAGAAATTCCAATACCAAATGGGCCAAGATTAGGTAAGGAAGTAATTGAAGCTATTAATGTTTCC
>Ga0114997_10003382_pt1 | contig 12554 bp, 11 predicted proteins | sample ArcticOcean_MG_C_2_FD_87045 | JGI IMG/M metagenome (GOLD analysis project Ga0114997, IMG submission 87045) | Marine microbial communities from western Arctic Ocean - ArcticOcean_MG_CB4_136 | ecosystem: Environmental > Aquatic > Marine > Oceanic | place: Arctic Ocean: Canada Basin | collected... | reverse complement strand
TTCAACGATATTGGGGGTAAAAGGATTTATGTAGTCAATGAGGCCTTATTAAGGGATTTTACAATCACAGGTAGTTTTACAATAGGCGGGACTAATTATACTCCTGTCGATGAAAGTTGTCTTTGTACTACACAAGTTTCAAGTATGGGTGCTCTATTTAAAAATAGGGGTGAACTTAACACTCAAACATTTAACATTGATATTTCTAATTGGGATGTAAGTAATGTCACCTCTTTTCAAGAAATGTTTGACGGAGCGCAATCATTTAATCAGGACATAGGAAATTGGGATACCAGTAGTGCTGTTAATATGATTGGAATGTTTCAAGGAGCAGTTAACTTTAATCAAGATGTCTCCAATTGGAACACTTCTAGCGTTACAAGATTGGATAGGACTTTTAGGAACGCTCAAGATTTTAATAATGGTGCATCTGCAGGAGCATCAACAACCTTGAGTTGGGATGTTAGTAATGTTACAAAGATGGAGGAAACATTCTACAATGCCTCAGACTTTAATGCACATCTGAGTGGTTGGGATACTGGTAACGTTACAAATATGAAAAGTATGTTTAGAGAGTTAATTATTCCATTATATATCAAAATCATATACTTATTAATAGTGATAGATTCTAATTTAACATAATGATTCTACTACTATATCATAATAATAATTTTTATTAATCATCTGTATGAAAAGGGTTGCTCTCACCAAGTAATCCTTTTTTTTATTACTAACATGACATAATGACATAAAATCATTATATTTGTGGTTGATTTTATATACAAAAAAAAGTAATGTGAGGTGAAGTAAAATAATTATTATTTACAGTCACACATCAACCTAAACGAAGAATGAAAGGATTAAAAGAAACCATACCTGTAAAGAATCCAAACCAATATAATGGAGAATCTCTTCACATATCACCTCACACAAAAGTACTACAAGGTATTGGTGATCAAGTGAATACGAATAATAAGAAAGTCTATATAGAAAGTTATGGATGTCAAATGAATTTTTCAGATAGTGAGATAGTTGCTTCAATTCTTTCAAAAGAAGGATACGCAACAACTAAATTCCCTGAAGATGCAGATTTAGTTTTAATTAACACCTGCTCTATTCGAGAAAAAGCTGAACTTACTATTCGTAAACGTCTAGAAAAATTTAATGCTCTAAAAAAGAAAAAATCAAATTTTAAAGTTGGTGTTTTAGGATGCATGGCAGAAAGGTTAAAGCATAAATTTTTAGAAGAGGAAAAAATAGTCGATATGGTTGTTGGTCCTGACGCTTATAAAGATTTACCTAATTTATTAGAAGAAATCAATCACGGAAGAGAAGCTGTAAATGTAATTCTTTCAAAAGAAGAAACTTATTCAGACGTTTCTCCTGTTAGAATTGATTCTAATGGAGTTAGCGCCTTAGTCTCTATAACAAGAGGCTGTGATAACATGTGTACTTTTTGCGTTGTACCATTTACTAGGGGAAGGGAGCGAAGTAGAGACCCAAAGAGTGTTTTAAAAGAAATTAATGAGCTTTATGAAAATGGCTATAAGGAGATCACGCTTTTAGGACAAAATGTTGATAGTTATCTATGGTATGGAGGTGGTTTAAAAAAGGATTTTGATTCTGCTCCAGAAATAAATAAAAAAACCGCAATAAACTTTTCTAAACTTCTTGAAATGGTTGCAATAGATAAACCAAAAATGAGAATTAGATTTTCAACTTCTAATCCTCAGGATATGACCTTAGATGTTTTGCGTTCAATGGCTAAATATTCTAATATTTGTAATGCTATTCATCTTCCTGTTCAATCTGGGAGTGATCGTATTTTAAAAAAAATGAATCGACTTCATACCAGAAATGAATATTTCATTCTTATTGATAAAATAAGAGAAATCATTCCTGATTGTGGCATTTCTCAAGATATAATTACAGGATTTCCTTCCGAGACTGAAGATGATCACAAAGAGACTCTTTCTTTAATGAATTATGTGAAATATAGTTTTGGATATATGTTTACCTACTCTGAGCGTCCAGGAACTCTTGCTGGAAAAAAAATGAAAGATGACGTTCCTAATGAAATTAAAAGAAAAAGGCTCAAAGAAATAATTGATAAACAACAAAGACATAGTCTATATAGGACAAAAGAAAATATCGGGAAAACTTTATCTGTTTTGATTGAAAAATCATCTAAGAAATCAGATAATTACTGGAGTGGTAGATCCTCTCAAAACACAGTAGTGGTGTTCCCAAAAAATAATTTTAAAATTGGCGAATTTGTAGATGTAGAGATTAAAGATTGTACTAGCGCAACTTTATTAGGTGATGGTATTAAAATCTCTAATATAAATTAAAGATCATGGATAATATTCAAACCATAAAACAAAGATTTGGAATTATAGGAATTGATCAAGGATTAAATCGTGCTTTAGAAAAAGCTGTTCGTGTTTCAGTAACTAATATTTCCGTTTTGGTTACAGGAGAGAGCGGGGTTGGAAAAGAAAACATTCCTAAAATAATCCACCAGTATTCAAATAGAAAGCACTCCAAATATATTGCAGTTAATTGTGGCGCAATTCCTGAAGGAACTATTGATAGCGAGCTATTTGGTCACGAAAAAGGAGCTTTTACTGGAGCAACTTCCACCAGGAGTGGGTATTTTGAAGTAGCTAATGGTGGAACTATTTTTTTAGATGAAGTTGGCGAATTACCGCTTCCAACCCAAGTCCGTTTATTAAGAATTTTAGAGAACGGGGAGTTTCTTAAAGTTGGTTCATCAAAAGTTCAAAAAACAGACGTTAGAATTGTTGCAGCAACTAATGTTAAAATGATCGATGCTATTCAAAAAGGAAAATTTAGAGAAGATCTCTATTACCGACTTAGTACTGTTGAAATAAATTTACCTCCACTACGTGAAAGGAAAGAAGATATACCTTTATTATTCAGAAAATTTGCCTCAGACTTTGCTCTAAAATATAGAATGCCCCCTTTAACACTAGATCAAAGCGCTCAATTGGCTCTCACCAATTACAATTGGAATGGGAATATTAGACAATTAAGGAATATTGCTGAACAAATATCTGTATTAGAAAAAGAGAGAAACTTAGATTCTAAAATATTAAAGTCTTATTTGCCTAATATGGGCTCTCAACTACCCGTATTAATTAAAAAATCTGAAAGTGAAAGTGATTTTTCATCAGAACGAGAGATTCTTTATAAAGTTCTATTTGATATGAAAAGCGATCTTAATGATTTAAAAAAACTTACATTAGAAATAATTAATGAAGGATCATCAGAATTAGTTCAAAAGAAAAATGAAAGCTTAATAAATAAGATTTATAATGAGGAAAGCTCATCAAGTGAAATAAACTCTCTAGAGGCCATTCCAATGAAAAATAAATCAAATGAAAATGAAATGATTACTAAAAATCATCAAAATGATTTTGATTATGCAGACTCAATAATAGAAGAAGAGCCTTTATCCTTACTTGAAAAAGAAATTGAAATGATTAAAAGCGCTCTAGAAAGAGCTAAAGGTAAGCGTAAAATTGCCTCTCAAGAACTTGGAATTTCAGAACGAACTTTATATCGTAAAATAAAACAATTTAATTTAAATATAGATGATGAAAATTAGAAAAGGTTTTTCTATTCTTATTATGATTTCATTTTTACCTATAACAAGTTGTGGTGTTTATTCTTTTACAGGTGCTTCTATTCCACCAGGGACTAAAACATTTCAAGTTGATTATTTTGAAAATGTAGCTGGAAATAGGCCTGGGTCTATCGTAGAGCCAGGTCTAGATAGAGATTTCACTCTAGCACTTCAAGATTTATTATTAAATCAAACAAACTTAAACCTTGTAAAAGGAGGAGGAGATTTGATATATAGCGGACAAATTATAGAATATCGAGTCTCTCCAATGTCAGCAACCTCTCAAAATACTGCTTCTCAAAATAGACTTTCTATTAAAGTTTCAGTAAATTATGTAAATGTAAAAATGGAAGAGGATTCATTTGAACAAACTTTTTCATTTTATTATGATTTTCCGGCAGATTTACAAGTATTTGACATAAAAGACTCTGCTCATAAAGAAATCTTTGAAAGGATTACACAAGATATTTTTAATGCATCTCTAGCAAAGTGGTAATACAATGAACTCTAAAGAATATTCTAAACTTATTAAAAATTTTGATTCACTAAACGAAGAAAATCTCATAAAGCTTGAAAAGCTTACTTATAATCATCCATACTGTCAAAATATTTATGCTCATTATTTAAAGTCATTGAAAGATCAAAAAAAATATAATTATGATCATGTTTTAAAAAAAACATCTATTATTACTATTGACAGAAAACAATTATACTATTGGCTAAATAGTGATGATCTTTTGTTAAAAAAAATAAAATTATCTAAACTTGCAAAAACATCTGAAATACATAACGCTGAAACTGTTATAGCCTCATCTAAAGAAATCAAAAAAAGTTTTATAGAATGGATTTCTTTAACTAACAATAATTTCATCGAAAATAAGCCCTCAAACCTTCTTAAAGAAAAATTAGAAATAATAGATAAATTTATTGAAAATAAACCAAGAATTCCATCAATTAGTGATACTGCGATTGAAAATGAAGCTATTGAAAATTTAACTTTCAATAAAGAGGAATTTATGACTGAAACATTAGCTAAAATATATATTAAGCAAAAAAAATATGACAACGCTTTAATAGCCTATAAAATATTAAGTTTGAATTATCCAGAAAAAAATAGTTTATTTGCAGACCAAATAAAATTAATTAAAAAACTAAAACAAAATAAATAATTAACAATGAACGCATTTTCATTATTTATTGCATTAATCTTGATTGTCTGCTTTCTGCTGATTATTGTAATAATGGTTCAAAATCCAAAAGGAGGAGGTCTGTCTTCTTCATTTGGAGGCGGTGCACAGCAGATGGGTGGTGTAAAAAACACTACTGATTTTTTAGATAAAAGCACATGGTTACTCGGAGCGCTATTGTTAATTTTAATATTATTGTCAAATTTCGCGCTGAATTCAAATAAGACTATTAACACAAACGAATCAAAATTAATTGACGGCATTGAAGAGTCAATCCAAGAGGTGCTTCCTGAGATCTTACCCGATGGAGTTCCTGAACTTTCTGATCCTAATGCAATTGAAACAGAGAATAATTAAAATTCTTTAAAATATTATACAAATGCCAGCTTGTCAGTGAGCTAGTTTTTTTATACTCAATTACTGACAATATCTTAAGTGGCATAATTTATGAATACTAATAATAAAATATAAATCATGAGTAAAATTGACATTCAACCATTGGCAGATAGAGTTTTAATAGAACCGGCTTCCGCTGAAACTAAAACTTTATCAGGCCTTATTATTCCAGATTCTGCAAAAGAAAAACCTCAAAAAGGAAAAGTTATTGCAGTTGGACCTGGTACAAAAAAAGATCCAATCACTCTTAAAGTTGGAGATAATGTTCTTTATGGTAAATATTCAGGAACAGAACTTCAGCATGATGGATTAGACTATCTAATGATGAAAGAAAACGATATACTTGCAAAAATATAAAACTCAAATAAAATGGCAAAAAAAATTATATTCGACTTAGAAGCTAGAAATGGTGTTAAGCGAGGCGTAGATGCCTTAGCTAATGCCGTAAAAGTAACCCTGGGTCCAAAAGGAAGAAATGTTATAATTGGGAAATCTTTTGGAGCTCCCCAAGTAACTAAAGATGGTGTCACTGTTGCTAAGGAAATCGAGTTAGAAGATCCTTTAGAGAATATGGGGGCGCAAATGGTAAAAGAAGTTGCCTCAAAAACTAATGACTTAGCTGGAGACGGAACAACAACGGCAACTGTACTTGCCCAAGCAATAGTTAAAGAGGGATTAAAAAATGTAGCTGCAGGAGCTAATCCTCTAGACTTAAAAAGAGGAATTGACAAAGCAGTAGCTGCAGTTGTTCAAGAATTAGAAACGAACTCTGTTGAAGTTGGTAATTCTTCTGAAAAAATTAATCAAGTAGCTAGTATTTCCGCTAATAACGATGAGACTATTGGGGCCTTAATCACAGAAGCTTTTGAAAAAGTAGGTAAAGAAGGAGTGATTACTGTTGAAGAAGCTAAAGGAACAGATACTTATGTTGATGTTGTCGAGGGAATGCAGTTTGATAGAGGGTATATTTCTCCTTATTTTGTTACAGATTCCGAAAAGATGGAAGCAGACCTTGAAACACCTTACATCTTGCTATATGATAAAAAAATATCTGCTATGAAAGATATATTACCTGTTCTTGAGCCTGTTTCTCAAACTGGTAAACCTTTATTGATTATTGCCGAGGATGTCGACGGTGAAGCTTTAGCCACTCTAGTAGTGAATAAATTAAGAGGATCCCTTAAAATAGCTGCTGTTAAAGCTCCTGGATTTGGTGATAGAAGAAAAGCCATGCTTGAAGATATTGCTATTTTAACTGGCGGAACTGTTATTTCTGAAGAAAGAGGCTTCACTATTGAGACTACAACGATAGAAATGCTTGGTACCTGTGAAAAAGTAACTATAGATAAGGATAACACTACTATTGTTAATGGTTCTGGAGATTCAAAGAGTATAGAGGATAGAGTAAATCAAATTAAATCACAGATTGAATCAACTACATCTGATTATGATAAAGAAAAGCTTCAAGAACGTCTAGCTAAATTATCTGGCGGTGTAGCAGTTTTATATGTTGGAGCTCCATCTGAAGTAGAAATGAAAGAAAAAAAGGATAGAGTTGATGATGCTCTTCACGCTACTCGAGCTGCAGTGGAGGAAGGCATAGTAGCTGGTGGTGGTGTCGCCCTTCTTAATACTCAAAATGTTTTAAGCAAAATTAAAGGGGAAAATGCTGACCAATTAACTGGAATACAAATTATACATAAAGCACTGGAGTCTCCATTAAGAACTATTGTTGAAAATTCAGGAAGTGAAGGCTCTGTAGTTGTATCTAAAGTTACTGAAGAAAATAAAAATTTTGGCTACAATGCTAAAAATGGAGCTTATGTAGATATGCTTAAGGAAGGAATAATCGATCCTACAAAAGTAACTCGTATTGCTCTTGAAAACGCAGCTTCCGTTGCTGGAATGATTTTAACTACTGAATGTGCGCTTGTAGATATTAAGGAAGAGTCACCAGCAGGCATGCCTCCAATGGGAGGAGGCGGCGGAATGCCAGGAATGATGTAGGTTTTTTTAATAAATAACAAAGACTATCTATCTAGATAGTCTTTGTTATTTCTTTCATACAAACAACAATCAGGCAAGTTATGATATACCTCATCGAGCGCTCTTTTTATAGAAGTATCATGACCTAAAACAGCAATTTCTTTATGAATTCTATCTAATGAAATTTTATTAGAATCAAAAATAATTGAGAGGTTTTGAGAAATAATATTCCAATTTGCATACTTCACGCCTTTTAATTTAAAGACAGATTTTTCTATTCTATTTTTACACATTATACACACCCCTTTTACATTAAAAGAATCTCTTATTATTTGTTTTTTTTGTGCAAACAAATTTAAACTTAGAAATAATAATAACACTACAATGTTTTTCATGAATTAATTTGTTAAATTAAATCTTAATCCTGCATAAATCATTCTTCCATTTACTGGAGCATATATAATTGACGAGTCAAAATTACGACTAAAAGGCTGATTTGATGCAATAATTGGGTTAAATTGGGTATAGTTTCCGAAATTCTCGACACCTGAATATACTTCAAGTTTATCTGAAAAAACTTTAGTTAATTGAAAATTTAATAAAAAATACTCTCTTGAAAAAGATCCATTTGGCTGATTATAATTAACTGGAATTCTTTGTTTTCCTATACCTTGTAGAGTAGAATTAAATTTCCAATTATCAACATCTGTGTTTTTTTTATAATCTAAATAACTTATACTAACAAAAAATCTATTTTTTGGAGTTAAAGGTTTTTGGAGTTTTCCTGACTGGTAATCAGTTTCAATTATTTGTTCTTTTAAAGCAAGTTTTATGTCAAAATTATTAAAAGGACTATAATCTATTTCAAATAATAAACTTTTCGAAAAGCTCTCACCGTTTAGATTATAAAACACAATGCTTTGAGGGTTTTCCCAATCTACCACAACTTGGTTAATAAATTTAGTTTTATAATAATCTATTGAAAAAGATCCTTGTCTATTAAATGCACTAAATCCTTGAAGAAAACTAAAACCATAATTTACTGCTATTTCAGGTTTTAAATCATATATAGAACCTCCATTTTTTTGAATTTGAATTAACCTATTTGTTCCAAATAGATTTTGATTTTCTGCAAAAATATTAGCCGCTTTCCTTCCAGTTCCTATAGATGCTTTAATCGAAGAATTATTCCATAGAGAGTATCTGAAATGAAACCGAGGAGTTATGAAAGTATTTAATCTATTATGCTTGTCTAATCTTATACCAGCAGTTAAACTTAATTTCTCGAAGTAATCTAAACTATATTCAAAAAATGCTCCTATAGACTTATCATCCCTTATGAAGCTAAAAACGTCTACATTTTCACGATAATTGTCATATGAAAAATCTATTCCAACTTTAAATTTATTCATAGTATTCGAAATTATAGAGTTATAAATAAAACTTCCATAATTACTTTCATGATTAATATCATATACGCGAAGTCCATAATTTGATTTTTGATCATGAATACTTTTAGAGATCTGAAATCCAAAACTATTATAAAAAGTGTCAGGAAAAACATAACCTAGCTTAAAAGAGACTTCTACTCTATTTGTTTTAATTTGACTTCCCCATACTTTATTTGATTTAAAATCCCGATCAGGTATATAGTTGATGTTTCCTAATATTTTCTCATCAGTAAGTCCATGAATATTTAAAAAACTAATCCATCCATTTTTCAAATCAATATATTGCCATCTATTAATAAAGTTTACTTGATTGGTTAATGGAACATCTAAGAAATTATCACTGTTTTTATCGATTTTCTTTATTCTATTATTTCCATGGAGAAAAAGACTCGAGTAAAGTCGTTTATTCACTTTTTTTTTAAAATGAAAATTCAATTCATTTTTTCCGTCAACATTTCTGTATATATTTAAAAAAAATGGATCAACATTTAACGGTTTTTTTAATTCAACATTTATATGCCCTGCCATACTTTGATACCCATTAATTACGGTGCCCATTCCCTTAGTAACCTGCATACTTTCGACCCAAGTTCCAGGGATATATGTAAGGCCAAAAGTTTGAGATCCTCCTCTTAAAGACGGAATATTCTCTTGAGTAATTAATATATATGGACTTTTTAATCCAAGCATACTTATTTGCTTATTGCCAGTTAATCCATCAGAAAAATTAACGTCTATTGAAGGATTTGTGTCAAAGCTTTCGGATATATTACAGCAAGCAGCTTTCAGTAGCTCCTCAGAGCTAATATTAATGATGTTTTGACTTTGTAAATACGATTTGCTAATAGTTTTTTTTCTCGTTGAAATAATAACTTCATCAAGTCGCCTAAGACTATCTAATTGAATGATTTCTTTTTGAGCATCAAAATCTTGAATAGCGTTTATTTTTGAAAAAATCAAAACTACAACTATGAAAAGTATTTTTTTATTCAATGAATTAAATTTGTAAACAAATTTAATTCATATTTTGTATTTCTTAGCTTTAAAATTTCATATTTTTGTTTTTCTTTTTTAAGAATATATAATTTTTTTATGGAAAAAATTTCATCAGCATTAATCTCTGTATATGACAAAGAGGGGCTTGAGCCAATTCTTGAAAAACTTAATGAACTTAAAGTTATATTATACTCGACAGGTGGAACTGAAAAGTTTATAGAAAATCTAGGATATAATGTTATTCCAATAGAAAAAATAACTTCTTACCCATCAATATTAGGAGGAAGAGTTAAAACTTTACACCCTAAAGTTTTTGGAGGCATTCTAAATCGTAAAAATGTTTCATCAGATTTAGAGGAAATAAAAACTTTTGATATTCCTCAAATTGATCTTGTAATAGTAGATCTATATCCTTTTGAAAAAACAGTTTCTTCAGGAGCTTCTGAACAAGAAATAATAGAAAAAATTGATATTGGAGGAATCTCACTAATAAGAGCTGCTGCTAAAAATTTTTATGATGTTCTTTGTGTTTCTCATAAAGACGATTACTCTATTTTTCTAGATATTTTAAAAACTAATAATGGTGTCTCAACTATTTCAGAAAGAAAAAAGTTTGCGGAAAAAGCTTTTAATGTTTCTTCCCATTATGATACATCCATTTTCAATTACTTCAAAAGGGATAATGATTCCTTAAAGTTAAGCTTAAAGGAATCAAAAAAATTAAGATATGGTGAAAATCCTCATCAAAAAGGTTATTTTTTTGGACCTTTAGATGATCTAATTGAACAACTTCACGGAAAAGAAATTTCATATAATAATTTACTCGATATAGATGCTGCAGTAAATTTAATGCTAGAATTTTATAATGAAAAACCTTCATTTGCAATTTTAAAACACAATAATGCATGTGGATTTTCAACAAGAGACACTTTAAAACAAGCATATATTAATGCTTTAGCAGGAGATCCTATTTCTGCATTTGGGGGAGTATTAATAAGTAATCATATCATTGAATTAGATACTGCAAATGAAATTAATTCTCTATTCTGTGAAGTTGTAATCGCCCCTTCATATTCTAAAGAAGCTTATGAGGTTCTTAAAAGTAAAAAAAACAGAATACTGTTACTCCAAAAAAAAGGTTCTTTAAGCACTGAATCAATGAGAACTTGCCTAAATGGAATTTTAGTTCAAGAAAAAGATTCAATTACTGATAATAAAAAAGAACTAAAATATGTTACATTTTTAAAGCCATCTGAAAAAAAGATTAAAGATTTAATTTTTGCTTCAAAAATATGTAAGCATACTAAGTCAAATACAATAGTTTTAGTTAAGAATAAACAGCTTATAGCTTCTGGAACTGGTCAAACCTCAAGAGTAGATGCTTTAAAACATTCTATTGAAAAAGCCTTTAATTTCAAGTTTGATTTAAACGATGCAGTAATGGCAAGTGATGCCTTTTTTCCATTCCCAGATTGTGTTGAAATTGCTCATTCTCATGGAATTAATGCTGTTATTCAACCTGGAGGATCGATTAAAGACCAACTATCGATTGATTTTTGTAATAACAATAAAATGTCAATGGTATTTACTGGAATTAGACATTTTAAGCATTAATTTTAGTATTTTTATTAACTATTATTAAATTTAAATACACACATGGGTTTTTTCGATTTCTTAACTGAAGAAATAGCTATTGATCTTGGGACTGCTAATACTCTTATAATACACAAGGATAAAGTAGTTGTTGACAGTCCTTCTATAGTTGCAATTGATCGGACTACAAAAAAAGTTATAGCTATTGGTCATGAGGCAAATTTAATGCAAGGTAAAACTCATGAAAATATTAAAACTATTCGTCCATTAAAAGATGGAGTGATTGCTGATTTTAATGCTTCTGAACAAATGATTAATCATCTTATTAAAAGCATTCCTTCTTTAAAAAACAGATTTTTTACCCCCTCACTTAGAATGGTAATCTGCATTCCTTCTGGTATTACTGAGGTTGAAATGAGGGCTGTAAGAGAGTCAGCAGAGAGAGTTAACGGAAAAGAAGTTTATTTAATTCATGAGCCTATGGCCGCTGCCATTGGAATAGGTGTAGATATACGACAACCTAAAGGTAATATGATTGTTGATATTGGAGGTGGAACAACTGAGATAGCTGTTATAGCATTATCTGGCATAGTCTGTGATAAGTCAATTAAAATAGCCGGAGATGTATTTAGCAATGATATCATATATTATATGAGAAATAAACATAATCTATATGTTGGCGATAGAACTGCTGAAAAAATAAAAATTAATGTTGGCGCTGCACTAGAAGATCTAGATAATCCTCCAGATGAAATGTCCGTTCAGGGAAGAGATTTACTGACTGGCAAACCAAAGCAATCTTTGGTTTGCCATTCTGAAATCGCAAAAGCTCTAGACAAATCAATTCTTCGAATAGAAGACGCAATAATGGAGGCTCTTTCTTCAACCCCACCTGAATTAGCTGCAGATATTTACAATACAGGAATTTATCTTGCTGGCGGGGGATCAATGTTGAGAGGCCTTGATAAAAGAATATCTTTAAAAACAGACTTACCCGTTTATATAGCTGAAGACCCTTTACAGGCAGTAGTTAGAGGAACTGGAATCGCGCTAAAGAATCTTCAGCTATATAAATCTGTATTGCATAAATAAATGATATATGCAACGCTTTTTTAACACCTTAATTAAATTTAACAACTTTTTTGTTTTTATAATTTTACTTTTTTTAGCAATTTTATTTTCATACAATAGAAGCAACTATCATCAAACAAAAATTGATCAAATTGGATTAATAATTTCTTGTATGAGGCATTCCAAGATTAAGAGACCAAAATGGAGCATCTAAGGTGTGACATG
>Ga0114997_10003376_pt1 | contig 12560 bp, 13 predicted proteins | sample ArcticOcean_MG_C_2_FD_87045 | JGI IMG/M metagenome (GOLD analysis project Ga0114997, IMG submission 87045) | Marine microbial communities from western Arctic Ocean - ArcticOcean_MG_CB4_136 | ecosystem: Environmental > Aquatic > Marine > Oceanic | place: Arctic Ocean: Canada Basin | collected... | reverse complement strand
ATTTTCCGTATAGGTTATCACTTACAAAATTTAAACTATTGGTTATTGAATGATGTTATTTGGAGAAAAAATAACCCAATGCCAAACTTTAGAGGTACAAGATTTACTAACGCACATGAGACTTTAATATGGGCTTCTAAAAGTAAAAAATCAAAATATACATTCAACTATCAATCATTAAAATGTCTAAATGACGATCTGCAGATGCGATCTGACTGGATGCTTCCTATTTGTAATGGAAAAGAAAGGTTAAAAGAAAATGGCAAAAAAGTTCACTCTACCCAAAAACCAGAATCTCTTTTACACAGAGTTATTCTAGCAACGACCAACAAAGGTGATGCTATATTTGATCCGTTTTTAGGGACTGGAACCACAGCAGTCGTAGCTAAAAAATTAGGCAGAAAGTATTTTGGAGTAGAAAAAGATAAAAAATATTTCAAAGCTGCAAATGACAGAATTAATAAAACTCAGATTATTGAAGAAAGCAACTTAGATACGTTAGAAAATAATAAATCTAAACCAAGAGTACCTTTTGGATCGCTTGTGGAGTTAGGAATAATAAAGCCCGGCACAAGTATTTTTGATCAAAAGAAAAAAGTTAATGCAAAAATCATGGCAGACGGAAGCATTAAACACAAAGAATCTGAAGGCTCTATTCACAAAGTTGCAGCTAAAATAATGGGAACAGAAAGCTACAATGGCTGGACTTACTGGCACTGTAATATCAATGGCTCAATAGTACCGATAGATAACCTTAGACAAAGATTTTTAAGTAAAAATATTTAAAAAATATAAAATGTCTTAAATTTAGACATAAAGAAATTATTATTTATAAACCTTGCCTAAATAACTTTTAATAAATTTTTTATTTTTTACAAGAATTTTTAAAATCTCATTTCTAATAATTTTTAATACAGAATTAGAAATATGAAAACCAAAGTAATTAAACTTTGATCTTTTATTAATTAAATTTATTTTTTCAAGCCTATTTTTAAAATACTCATTTTGAATATTAGAATGATTATTATTAATTAAATTAAAAACTTCGCTTGCTGATTCGATTGCTTGAGATGCTCCCTGGGCCATAGTTGGTGGGAAGGTATGAAAGGCATCCCCTATATAAAATACATTTTTATAAGAAGATTTGATTGGTTTTTTAGATGTGTAAATAGGCCATGACTTTAAATCTGCTATAAACAAATTAGCTAAATTTTTGTTTTCCTTTAAAATTGTATTTTCAAGAATTGCTTTTGCATTTTGACTTTTTTCTGATTTGTGTCTGATTATACAAACTAAATTAATTTCTTTACTTTGATTAAATGGATATAAAACTATATGAAAGTTAGAGCCCATAATTAAAGAGATATTATTGCCATCAAAATCAGGAACATCTTGAGCTTTGATTTCTGTTCTAATAGCGGTTGCCCCATAATAAATTGGTTTAAAAGATTTTTTTTCTATAACTGACTTTGTGTTAGAAAAAATTCCATCCGAAACTATCAGGTAATCAACTTCATCAGTTAATCCATCTGTAAAATGTATACTAATTTTTTCTTTTACTTGCTGAATATTCTTAATTTTTTTACTAAATATTATTGAGTTAGATAATAAACTTTCTTTCAAAGATCTTACCAAAACAGATCTTTTAAGCGTCGTATACTTTTCATCAGTAGAGTTAAAAGTGGTTAAATCTAAATTACAAATTTTTTTACAATCTATTGAGTAAAAATCTAATTTAAAAGGGTTAAATTTTTCATTTTTATTTAATTGATTAAAACCAATTTTATTTAAAATAGAAACGCTATTAATTGATAGCTGAATACCAAAACCTTCATCTAAATTTAAATTATCCTCTTTTTCGTATACAATAAAATCAAAATTAGACTTTTGTTTTAAAATATTTGCAAGAGTTAATCCCGCTATACCTGATCCAATTATACCTATTTTTTTCTTCATTAATATAAATGCGAAACTTGCTTAAAAATTTTTTTAGTAAACGATGGAATAAAATCATCATTTTTTTTTAAATAATACCAGCTGTATTTAGAAGGTATTTTTGAAGAAAATTTATAATATAAATTTATACTTAATTTTTTATTAGATATAGAGTTTTTATAATTGCATAAAAATTTCCAATTTTTATTTATTTTTGATGTTTCTTTAATTTTTGGTAAATTACATTTTTTTAAAAAACCTAAATTATTATTTTTAGTTAATGCTATTTGTTTTGTGTCTTTTTTTAAGTAACAAAAAATATCATAACTTTTTAATTTAGTTTTTATTTTTTTTCTTATTTTTATTTTTGATTCTAATTTATAGTATAAACACATTTTATTTAGAATGCATTTTTGACATAGAGGATCTTTAGGTTTACATACCAACGCACCAAACTCCATTAATGCCTCTGCTAAATCATCGTTTCTTTTAGTTTTAAATAAATTTTCTGAATTCAAAATATCTTCATTAAATAATCTAGAAAAAACTCGCTTGACATTTCCGTCAATTCCAATCCGTGGTTGATTGTAAATTAAAGCTAAAAGTATATTTGCAGTATATTCGCCGATCCCAGGCAATTCTTTTAGTTTTAGAAAATTGTTAGGAATTATCCCTCTGCATGTCTTGATTAATATTTTAGAGGTTTTGTGTAAATTTTTTGCTCTTCTATAATAACCTAACCCTTCCCATAGTTTTAGAATTTTTTCTTCTTTAGTTTTGGATAAAGACTTTAAATCTGGAATTTTTTTTACAAATTTACAAAAATAAGGAATTACAGTTTTTACCTGGGTTTGTTGGAGCATAAATTCACTTAATATTCTGTAATATTGCTTTTTTTTTGATTTTTTACTTATTCTCCATGGAAGTGTGCGCTGGTTATTATCATACCAAGTAAGAATTTTTTTTGATAAATTAATATTATTTATATGCATTACAGAAGAAATAATAAAGAAAGCAAAACTTACGTTCAAGGATTAAGATCATTTGGTAATACTTTGCCACGTGGTGTAAAAAGTATATTAAAAAAAAACGGTTATAACTACTCGGAAATAATCAGCAAATGGAATTTTCTTATGGGAAAAGAAATTTCTAGTTATTGCTACCCTAAATCTATTAAAATGAATAAAAATGACTCAAAAGGCACGCTTGTGCTCGGCATTGAAAGAGGTGACGAAATAAATGCAGAGTATTCAAAGGTGGAAATTATAAATAAAATTAATAGCTATTTTGGTTATAAGTTAATAGATGAAGTAAGGCTACAAACTTTTAGATCAAAAGTAAAAAGAAGAAAAGATAAAATAAATTTAAATAAAAATTCAAAAATTTTTGAAAAAAAAATAAACGAAATTAAAAATGATAATATAAAAAACTCTCTTTCTGCTCTTTTAAATGTTTACAAAAATGATTAAATCTAAAATAAATTCTACTTTATACTTTTTGCTAAAAGTTTTTATAATTTACGTGGCTATTTTTTTTACCTCACATGCAGACGATCCGTTCAAAAAAAATAAATTAATTGCTATTGGAATGGATAGTGCACCAGTAAAAATAAAAATATTTTCATCTTTAACGTGCCCACATTGTGCTAACTTGCATATAAATGTAATTTCTAAAATAAAAAAAAAATATGTTAGCTCAAATAAAGTACAATTAATTTTTATTGATTTTCCTTTAGACCAAGCTGCCTTCAATGCATCAAAAATATTACATTGTATTGATAAAAACAAACAAATAAATTTTTTAGATATTATTTATAAAAACCAAGATGTCTGGACTGCTGGCACAAAAATAGAAAAAATAAATGATAATTTAAAAGATATTGTTAAAAGTTTGGGGATAAGTTCTTTTAATATTGATGCTTGTTTAAATAATGAAGCTATTGCTGATAAAATATTAAATGATAGGATAAATGGACAAAAAAAATATTCTATAAATTCAACGCCTACAATTATAATAAATGAGAAAAAATTTGAAGGTTCTGTTACTTTTGAAAATATACAAGAAAAAATAGAAAAAATAATTTGATATATGGAATTTAAAAAACTTGAGTTAATTGGTTTTAAATCGTTTGTCGATAGAACACCTTTTTTCATTGAAAAGGGTTTAACAGGAATAGTTGGCCCCAACGGTTGTGGAAAATCAAATATTGTAGAAGCTATCAGGTGGTGCATGGGTGAAACTTCTGCAAAAAGTATGCGTGGGACTGGAATGGAAGATGTTATTTTTGCAGGTACTGCAAATAAAAGTTCAAAAAATATTGCTGAAGTTTCTTTAACTTTAGATAATTCAGAAAAAGAAGGGCCCAACCAATTTAATGATTTAGATATAATTAATATTAAAAGAAGAATAGAAAAAGATAAAGGTTCCAGATATTTTATTAATAATAAAGAAGTTAGAGCAAGAGATGCACAGACTTTTTTTGCTGATTTATCAACTGGTGCTCATTCTCCATCAATGATAAGTCAGGGAAGAATTGGTGCATTAGTAACAGCTAAACCAACTGACAGAAGAGCAATTCTAGAGGAAGCGGCAGGAATTTCAGGTATACATGCACGAAGACATGAATCTGAATTACGACTTAATTCAGCAGAAAATAATTTAAAAAGAGCTGACGAGCTAAAAAGGCAGCAGGAAAAACAGCTAGAAAATTTAAAAAAACAAGCTCAGGAAGCATCAAAATATAAATTAATTTCTGAAAAAATAAAAAAAATTGAAGCTGGTCTTTATTATATTAAGTTATTAGAAATTGAAAAAGAAATAAGCTCAAGTAAAGAAATTGAAGGGGAATCTGAAGACGAAATAAGTGGTCTTACTATTGAAATTAACCACAGCAACAATTTACTTAAAGAAGAAAATATTAAACTTAAACCTTTAAGAGATAAAAATGTAGAAATTCTATCAAAACTTCAGCGACTAAATTTAGAATTTAAAAGTTTAGAAGATGAAGAAAAAAGAACAAGAATAGAAAAAGAAAGACTTTTAAAGTCTAAGCAGACAGTTCAAATAGACATTGAAAGAGAGAAAAATATAATTATAGACGCTCAGTCAAATGAAAAAAGATTAATTGAAGAAAAAAATAACTTACTTGAAACTGAAAAAAAATATTATGATCTAGAAAAAATAACACGACAAGATTTGCAACTAGCAACAGAAAAATTAAGAAAAGTACAAGACAAACTGGAAAATATATCAAAAAGCCTATCTTTGAATAGCCAGAATAAGGAGTTATTAAATTACTTAAATAATATCAACCAAAACTTAGAGAATACTAAAATATTGATAGAAAAAAAAGATAACCAGGGAGCGCTTGATGAAATTAACAACATTATTTTTTCTATAAAAGATAAAACACAAAAATTTGAAAATATAACTAATACAAATTCTATAGATCAAATAACCGAGTTAACAAATAAAATTAGATTAGCTCAAGAAGAATATGCTACTTCTTTAAGTAAAAATCAGTCAATACAAACAGAAACTGTTAGAAGGCAAGAAAGAATTAAAAATATTGACGTAGAGATACAAAACTGGAAAAACTTAAATTTTAACTCTGAAAAAATGAAAAAAGAATTAATTGAAAGAGATAATAAAATAATATTAGAAATAGAAAATATTGATAAATTGCCAGAATCTATTTCTATAAAAAAAGGTCAGTTAATCGAAAATACTTCAACAACTGAGAGTGAAAAGCTAAAATTGACAGAAGAGCTTTCTCGTGCCGAAATAAAATATCAAGAAATAAATAAACAATTAAAAATTATTGAAGAAAAAATGATGATTGCAAGGGAAAATAAAGCAAGATCAGGCGCGACACTAGAAGGTTTAAAAGGTAGAAAAAGCGATCTATTAAGTAGAATTAAAAGTGACCTAAATATTAGCGAAAAAAATTTATTAACTAATTCAGATTTAAATGATCTTGAAGTTTTTCCTACTGCTGTTGAACAGGAAGATAAGTTGGATGCAAAAAAGAATGAAAGAGATCGTTTAGGTGCTGTAAATTTAAGAGCTGATGAGGAAACACAACAATATAAAAATACGATTACCAAAATGGATAAAGATAGAGAAGATTTAGTATTAGCTATATCAAAACTAAGAATAGGTATAAATGATCTTAATCAAAAAGGCAGGGAAAGACTTGTAGAGGCTTTTGAAAAAGTTAATAGAAAATTTAACGAAGTTTATACAAAACTTTTTAGTGGAGGTAACGCTAAACTAGAGCTTGTTGAATCAGATGATCCTTTAGAAGCTGGACTAGAAATGCTAGTAAGTCCTCCAGGTAAAAGATTGCAATCAATTACACTACTTTCTGGAGGAGAGCAGGCTTTAACAGCTTTATCTTTAATTTTTGCAGTGTTTTTAACTAGCCCTTCTCCAATTTGCGTTTTAGACGAGGTTGATGCTCCTCTAGATGATGCTAATGTAACAAGATTCTGTGCTTTATTAGAAGAATTAACAAAAATTACCCGAACTAAATTTATTATTATAACTCATCATGCATTTACAATGTCGAAGGTAGATAGATTGTATGGCGTAACAATGCCCGAAAGAGGAATTAGTCAGTTAGTTTCAGTTAATTTGCAAAAAGCTGAAGAGATGGTTGCTTAAAAATTAATAAAAAATGAAAAATTTAAACGAAATATCTGCTCGCTTAGAGATTGCAAAAAAAAATATTAAAAAAAAACAAATAAAAAATTCCGGTTCAAATGCCGCATCCTTTGGTAAAGCAATGAAAATTAGTACAGAATTAGTTGCTGCGGTAGTGATTGGTGGAACATTAGGGTTTATTTTGGACAATTGGTTTGATACTAGACCATTATTAATTATTATATTTTTTTTTATAGGTGTAACTGCTGGCATATTGAATGTAATAAGATCAGCAAAAAACATGCATAAAAATTCTAAATAATAAGGTAGAAAAAAAATGTCAACAAATCCAATGCATCAGTTTGAAGTTTATAGAATAGGACCTGAAATAAAATTCGGTAATCTAGATCTTTCCTTTACGAATGCTAGTCTTTTTATGGCAATAAGTGCCATAACAGTTTTACTTTTATTATTTCTTGGGACTAAAAATAAATTACTGATACCATCTAAAATACAATTAATAACTGAAATGAGCTATACGTTTGTTGCTAAAATGATAAATGATACCGCTGGGTCTGTTGCAAAACCATTTTTTCCTTTTATTTTTACTTTGTTTATGTTTGTTTTATTTTGCAACATGGTTGGAATGTTGCCATATTCATTTACTGTTACCAGTCATATAATTGTAACTTTTATATTAGCAGCAATTGTTTTTGTTGGTGTTACAATTATAGGATTTATTAAACATGGAATTAAATATTTAGAACTTTTTGTTCCAAAAGGTGTTCCAATAGCACTTTTACCCTTAATAGTAATTATTGAAATTATATCTTATTTAAGCAGACCCGTTAGCCTGTCAGTCAGATTGTTTGCGAACATGATGGCCGGCCATACTATGTTGAAAGTATTTGGGGGGTTTGTTATAAGTCTAGGAGTGTTAGGTGGATGGCTACCACTTAGTTTTTCTGTTGCATTAATAGGTCTTGAAATACTTGTTGCTTTCCTTCAAGCTTATGTTTTTGCAATTTTAACATGCATCTATTTAAATGATGCATTAAATTTACACCATTAACAAAAGGAGAAAAAATGGAGTTAGAAGCGGCTAAAATGATAGGAGCAGGTCTTGCTGCAATAGCATTAGCAGGAGCTGGTGTTGGCATAGGGCTTATTTTTGGAAATTATTTATCTGGTGCAATGAGAAACCCATCTGCAGCACAAAAACAGTTCCCGAATTTACTTTTGGGATTTGCTTTGGCAGAAGCTACAGGTTTATTTGGATTGGTAGTTGCGTTAATAATTTTATTTGCCTTTTAGATAAGAAAAATTAAATATGAAAAAAAAAAATTTTTTCTTATTAATTGCTTATTTATATAGTACAAAAATAGTTTTTGGAGCTGAGGAGGGCATGCCTCAGCTTAACCCTGAATATTGGGCTTCTCAAACATTTTGGTTGGTATTAATTTTTTCTATTCTATATTTAATTATTTGGAAGATTTTTTTACCTAAAATCATTAACAGTGTCGAAAATAGAAAATCAAAAATAGTTAATGATTTAAACGAAGCAGAAAAACTTAAAGAAAGTGCAGAAAAAAAATTAAAGGAGTATGAAAAAATTATTGAAGAAACAAAAAAAGTAGCAAAAAAAATTGTTGAAGATAATAAGAAAAATTTAACAAACGATATTAAAAGTAAAAATCAAGAATTAAATAAAGCAATTGAAAAAGAATTATTGGCTGTTGAAAAAGAAATAAATGAACTAAAAAATAGTTCTATAGCAAGCATTAATAAGATTGCAGCAGAAATCTCTTCAGACTTAATAAAAAAAATGATTGGAACAGAAGTTAATATGAGCAATGTATCAGCCGTTGTTCAAGAAATTTCAAAAACGAAATTAGAAAGTAATTTATGATCATAGATGCAACTTTTTGGGTAGCAGTTTCTTTTTTTATTTTTTTTGGTTTATTAGTTTATTTAAAAGTTCCACAAAAAATTAATAATTCATTATCTGGAATGATAAGTACAATAAACAAAGAACTAAAAGAAGCTGAGCAACTAAAGATGGAGGCTAAAAATTTGCTCAGTGATTATGAAAGTAAAATTGATAAATCAAAAAAAGAAACAAAAGAAATTATTGATTTAGCAAAAGAAGAAAGTGAAAAAATGGTTATAGAAAAAACTGAAAAATTTCACCAAATAACAGAAGAAAGAAAGAAAAATATTGAGTTAAAAATTTTTCAAATGAAAGAGAATGCATTAAAAGATATTAAAAATATTTCTGTTAAAACTGCCATCGCAACTGTTGAAAGTTTAATCAAAAAATCAATTGATAAAAGTAAAATAGAAAATCTTTATTCTAAAAGCTTAGAGCAAACAAAAATTGTATTAAAACAGACAAAAATTTAGCATTTTACCTTTCTTAAAATAATTACTTACTTTAAACGTTGCTAGCACGCTAAAAATAAGTTTTATTTTTTTAACTTTAACTTTTTATGGGCTTTTTTACATAATTGAATGGCTTTTCAAAAAATTAACAATAAATGTATAGTAAGGAAAATTAATAAAAAAAAAATAAATTTAAAAATATGACAAATAAAATCACTATTCATTTAGCTTCACCTAGAGGCTTTTGTGCCGGAGTAGAAAGAGCGATAGAGATTGTAAAAAAGGCAATCAAAAAATATGGGATTCCAGTTTATGTTCGGCACGAAATTGTTCATAATAAGCATGTTGTTGAAGATCTAAAGAAACAAGGTGTAATTTTTATTAAAGAGTTAAGTGAAATTAAAGATAAAAGTAGACCAGTTATTTTTTCAGCACACGGTGTTCCTAAATCAGTTCCAAATTTAGCCAAGCTAGAGAAAATATTTTTTATAGATGCAACATGCCCACTTGTTTCTAAAGTACATAGAGAAGCCGAGCAGCTAAATAAAAATAATTATCAAATTTTATTAATTGGGCATGCTAACCATCCTGAAGTTGTGGGAACAATAGGACAGCTACCCAAAAATTCTGTTCATCTTATAGAAACAGCTAATGATGCTTTATCATATAAAAATACAAATACAAAAAAATTGGCTTATATTACACAAACAACTTTATCAATTGATGATACTGCAGAGATAATTAAAATATTAAAAGAAAAATTTCCTAATATTTCGGCGCCTAAAAGAGAAGATATATGTTACGCAACAACAAACAGGCAATTGGCTGTAAAAAAGATCGCCCCTCTATGTGACATTTTCTTTGTAATTGGTAGTAAAAATTCATCAAATTCTCTTAGACTTGTTGAGGTTGCAAAAAGATCTGGTTGCAAAAACACTTTCTTAATTGATTCCAAAAAAGAAAGTTCAATAAATAATATAGGAAAATATAAAAATATTGGAATTTCTTCAGGCGCATCAGCTCCTGAAAATCTAGTACTTGATTTAATAAAAGAAATTAAAAAAAATACTAAAGTAGAACTTAAAGAAGTTGAGGTTGCAAAAGAAAATGTATTTTTCAAAATTCCTAAAATTTTAAACTAATAAATGGCTATATATACACAACTAAATAAGAAAGATTTAAATGAGTTTTTATTTAAATACAATTTAGGAAACCTTTTAAATTTTAAAGGAATTCAAGAAGGAATTGAAAATACTAATTATTTTATTCAAACTGAAAAAGGTAAATTTATTCTTACTATTTATGAAAAGCGAGTAGAAGAAAAAGATTTACCTTTTTTTATGGGATTAATGAGAAATCTTTATGATGCAAAATTTCCTTCTCCTGAACCAATTATTAATAAAAATGGAAATTATATAACTGAAATTCTAGGGAAAAAGGCGGCATTAGTATCCTTTTTAGAAGGCTCTTCAAAAAAAAATCTGAGCCCTAATGATTGTCAAAAAGTTGGAATTAAAACTGCTAAGTTACACTTAATAACTAAACCATTAACTGGTAAGAGAGAAAATAAACTTTCTGTAAAATCTTGGCGAGATATTTATATAAAAGTACAAAAAGATTGTTCAAAAATTCATCCTAATTTATCTAAAATAATTGAAGAAAGTTTAACCGAAATTGAAAATGGATGGCCTAAAAATATCCCTTCTGGAATAATTCATGCTGATTTATTTCCTGATAATATTTTTTTTAAAAATAATGAACTATCAGGTATAATAGACTTTTATTTTTCTTGTTATGATTTTTATATGTTTGAAATAGCAATATGTATTAATGCTCTTTGTTTTGAGGGTATAAAAGAAAATTTAAGCTTTAATGTTACTAAAGCAAAAAAATTTATAGATGGATACTCTAGTATCAGAAAATTAGAAGTGGTTGAAAAAAAGGCTTTAAAAATTTTATGCCAGGGGGCTGCTATGCGATTTTTATTAACTAGAGTTTTTGATTATCTAAATTTAACAAAGGGTGCTTTAGTAAAGATAAAAGACCCAGTTGAATATTTAAAAAGACTTGAATTTCATAATAATGCAAAAGATTACGAAGATTATTTTTTTTAATTATGAATATTGAAATTTATACTGATGGTGCCTGCAGTGGCAACCCAGGACCAGGTGGTTGGGCTGCTATAATACTAAATGAAGGAAAAGAAAAAAAAAGAATTTTTGGTGGAGAAAAGTTAACAACTAACAATCGAATGGAATTAACTGCTGCCATAAAAGGTCTTGAATATTCTATTCATCTAGATAACGAACAACCATCGATGATAAAAAAAATAATAGTTTATACTGATTCTACTTATCTAAAAAATGGGATTACGGTTTGGGTAAAGAGTTGGGAAAAAAATAATTGGAAGACAGCAGATAAGAAGAATGTTAAAAATATTGATCTCTGGAAACAGCTTAAGTTACTAATTCAATCAAAAGAAGTTGATTGGAGATGGGTAAAAGGCCACTCAGACAATCAAATGAATAATTTAGCTGATAGATTAGCTAAAACCTCAACACCTTCATAATAGGTAACTATATATTATCCAAGATATAACTTTTAACTTTTTTTAAATTTTTAGGTAATTTATCAAATTTCTCTTTTTTTATTAGTATGTCTTTTAAATTTTCAGGCAGTTCTGGTTTTATATTTGTTTGTTGCAAAATTACATCTGAAAATTTTGAAGGATGTGCTGTAGATAGTATTAAAGTATCACCTTCTAAAGGTATTTTTCTGGCAACCCCCACCGCTACCGCTGTATGTGGATCGATTAGCATTCCTTGATTTTTGTATACTTGCTTTATGACTAACCTAGTTTCTTTTTCAGACAAACTTTCTGAATAAAAACTTTCTTTAATTTTACTTAAATATTTTTTTTCAAGTCTAAATTCTCCATTTTTCTTTAGGTTGTTCATTAATTGTAATGTTGTTTCAGGATTACAAGAACATACATCAAAGATTAATCTTTCAAAATTACTAGCAACTTGAATATCCATACTTGGAGAAACTGTATGTTCGACCTTTGAAGGTTTATAAATTCCTGTGTTAATAACTCTTTTAAGAATATCATTATTATTAGTTGCTATAACTAATTTGTTAATAGGAAGTCCCATTTTTTTAGCAACATACCCTGCATAAATATCTCCAAAATTTCCAGTTGGAACTACAAAGTTTATTTTTTCAACTCCAGAGGCAATTTTAAAATATGAAAAAAAATAATAAACAACTTGAATAACGATTCTTGCCCAATTTATTGAATTGACACCTGACATATTAATTAAATTAGAAAAATTTTTATCTGCAAACATGTTTTTAACAAATTCTTGACATTCATCAAAATTGCCATCTAAAGCAATGTTATATACATTATCTGAATTAGTGGTCGTCATAAATTTTCTTTGTACTTCCGATATTTTGTTTTCTGGATGCAAAACAAAAATTTTCATATTATTTCTTTCTTTAATAGCACTAATAGCTGCTGCTCCTGTATCTCCAGAAGTAGCAACAATAATATTAATTTTTAAATTATTTTTTTTTAAAATTTTTTCATACATGTT
>Ga0114997_10003375_pt1 | contig 12564 bp, 10 predicted proteins | sample ArcticOcean_MG_C_2_FD_87045 | JGI IMG/M metagenome (GOLD analysis project Ga0114997, IMG submission 87045) | Marine microbial communities from western Arctic Ocean - ArcticOcean_MG_CB4_136 | ecosystem: Environmental > Aquatic > Marine > Oceanic | place: Arctic Ocean: Canada Basin | collected... | reverse complement strand
CCATCTTGAAAGACATAAGACTATAAACAAATATGTAAGTGCTAAATTTAAACTAATAAAAAACCAATCTAAGAAAGATTTTGCTATTTTAAATACAAAAAATTTTTATATCAAGAGAGAATTAGAATCTAAAAATTTTTTACCTAAAATAATAAAAATTGAAAAAGACATAGATAATATTTTCTTAAAAAAAATAAATAATCAATATTTTAACACCATCGGAAACAAAGAGAATTTAAAATTTATTTTAGAAGTTGCTAAGATATTAAAGCTTAAAAAGGATATTTTAGTTAAAACATTAAAAAAATTTAAGGGGCTAAAATATAGACAAGAAATAGTTTTTCATTCAAAAAAATTAACAATCATTAATGATTCTAAGGCCACAACCTTTTCTTCATCGGTAAGTTTGTTAAAATCTCTAACTAATGCTTACTGGATAGTTGGCGGTCAAGCTAAAAAAGGAGATAAATTATTATTGTCAAAAAAAGACTGTAAAAATATTAAAGCATATATATTTGGAACTAATAAAAATTTTTTTATAAGTAAATTAAAAAAAATAATGAAATATGAATTTTTTTTAGATTTAAAAAGTGTAATTAAAAAATTATCTTTAGAGATCAAAGTTGATAAAAATACAATCCATAAGACAATTTTATTTAGCCCATCAGCAGCCTCATTTGATACTTTTAAAAACTTTGAAAAACGTGGTGAGTATTTTAATCAACTTATTAAAAAATATATAAATGTTTAATTTCAATTCAGTATATAGATATTATTATGAGTGGTGGAAAAATATAGATAAAACACTTTTTATATTAATAGTATTATTATTTAGTTTAGGGTTATTTTTTTCTCTAGTATCAACTTCATTAATTGCCTCTGATAAATTAGATACCAATAACTATTTTTTCTTTTTTAAACATTTAATATTTATTTGCATTGGAATGATTATTTTAATTTTTTTTTCATCATTAAATGAAAAAAATCTTTTTAAGTTTTCGATCTATCTTTTTTTTATCTCTTTATTTCTATTATTTTTAGTACAAATTTTAGGCGCAGAAGTAAAAGGTTCTAGAAGATGGCTTAATATTTTTTTTCTACCTAGATTTCAACCGATTGAATTAGTTAAACCATTTATAATTATTTTTATTGCTACGATCTTATGTATTGAAAAAAATTTTAATATTTATTTTAAGTATTTATTAACCTTCATTGCTATTATTCCGGTCTGTCTTTTGCTGATGATGCAACCCGATATTGGCCAAGCACTGCTTGTCTTTTTATCTTGGTCTATATTAGTTTTTATTTCTGGCATAAGTTTACCGATAATCTTAACTATTATTGGTTCTTCTTTGTTATCTTTGGCTTATATGGTTTTTTCTATTGCAAAATTTGGTTACATAAAAAGTAGAATTCAATCATTTTTTAATCCAATTGATGGAACTCATATTTTCCAGCCTAACAAAGCAATAGATGCTATTAGTAACGGTGGCTTTTTTGGAAAAGGAATTGGTGAAGGTACTTTAAAAAATAAAGTACCAGAAGCTCACACTGATTATATTATCTCAGTAATTTCAGAAGAGTTTGGTGTTGTGGCAATTGTACTATTATTAATTTTATTTTTATTTTTTATCTACACTGTTTTTAAAAAAATATACGTAGAAAAGAATGAAAAAATTAAATTAGTTCTAACTGGAAGTGTATGCTTAATTATTATTCAAGCTTTAATTCATATTGGTGTCAATATTAGGTTGCTCCCCACAACAGGCATGACTTTACCTTTTTTAAGTTATGGCGGCTCATCCATTGTAGGCATATCGATATTATCTGGAATAATATTAAATTTGACCAAAAGAAAAGTTGATTAAATGAGAAAAAAAATTTTAATTAGCACAGGTGGATCGGGTGGTCATGTCGTGCCTGCAACTATACTGCATGAACAACTAAAAGATCAATTTGATGTGTCTATGACAACAGACCTTAGGGGCATGAAGTTTCTAGATAAAAATAAATATAACTTGGAAATTTTTAACATAACCCCATTATCAAAAAATATTTTTTTATTACCTTTTCAATTTTTTTTTGTAATTTATCTAATTCTAAAATCTATTTTTTTTTTAAGAAAAAAAAGAATAGATATATTAATTTCAACAGGTGGCTATATGTCCCTACCTCTGTGTTTAGCTTCAAAAATTTTGAAGATTAGACTTTTTTTATTTGAACCAAATATGGTTATAGGAAGATCTAATAGATTCTTTATTAAGTCTTGCGAAAAGATTTTTTGTTATTCTAATAAGATTAAAAATTTTCCAAATAGATATATAAGCAAGATAAGTGTAATTCCGGCATTACTAAGAAAAAAATTTTATGATGTTAAAAAATCTGATGGCATTGATAAAAATATTAATTTATTAATAATAGGAGGAAGCCAAGGAGCAAAGATATTTGACACTTTGCTTAAAACCTCAATAATTGAATTATCTACCAAATATAGTTTAAAAATCTATCAACAGACTAATTTAATTAATTTTGAAAATTTAAAAAAATTTTACAAAAATAATGATATTAATTGTGAATTATTTGATTTTAATGAAGATATTTCAAATCTAATGTGTAAAGCCAACATTTGCCTTACTAGAGCGGGTGCTTCAACTTTAGCAGAGTTAGTCTTTTTAAATTTACCCAGTGTAGCAATACCACTACCCACCTCAAAAGATAATCATCAATTTGAAAATGCTTTTTTTTATAATAAAGTTGGGTGTAATTGGATTTTAAATCAAAATGAAATTAATGAAGGTACTATAGTAAATAAACTAGTTAATATTATAAATAACAAAGAAGAATACTTAGTTAAAAAAATAAATATGAAAAATTTTAGCTATCAAAACACATGGAATAATATAAATCAGAAAATTATATCTGTTATTAATGAAAATTGAATTAGCAAAAACTGAAATTATATATTTTGTTGGAATAGGTGGAATTGGCATGAGTGGTCTTGCACTTATAATGAAAAGAATGGGCTTTAATGTTCAGGGTAGTGATTTGGTCATTAATAAAAATATTGAAAGACTAAAGAAAGATAAAATTAAAGTTAACATAGGACATAATAAAAAAAATATAATAAGTGCCACAATTGTGGTTATTTCATCTGCTATAAAAAAAAATAACCCAGAGTTAATAGAGGCTAAAAAAAAACAACTCCCAATTTACAAACGTGGAGAAATGCTAGCTAACATAGTGTCTTTGACTAAAAATATTGTTGTGACTGGATCTCATGGTAAAACTACAACAACATCTTTATTGGCAGCAATATTTTCAAAAACAAAATTAGACCCGACTATCATAAATGGTGGAGTTCTTAACGCAATTAGAAGTTCAGCGAAGCTTGGAAAAAGTGATTGGTGCATACTAGAAGCAGACGAGTCAGATGGTAGCTTTATTCACGTGCCGCCAACTTATTCTATCGTCACAAATATAGACCGTGAACATATGGATTATTATAATTCAATAAATGATCTTAAAAATTTATTTATAAAGTTTATTAATAAAGTTCCATCTTTTGGAAAATCATTTATTTGTATTGACGATAAAAATAATAAAGATTTATTAAAAAAGATAAAAATAAAAAACTTCTATACATACGGAGTTAATCCAAAATCACAATTTCACATTAGAAATATTAAACAAGCAAAAGAGCTTTCAGAATATGATTTAGCAATTAATTTACCAGGAAAAAAAATTATAGTTATTAATAAAATTAAGATACCTCTTCTTGGGATTCATAATATTTTAAATTCAACAGCTGCTGTCGCAGTATCATTAACAATTGGAATTTCTCAAAATGTAATAAAAAGTGGATTAAAAGAATTCAAAGGAGTTCAAAGAAGATTTAACAAAATTTTTACTCATAGAGAAACTGCCTTTTATGATGATTATGCACATCATCCGACAGAAATTAAAGAAGTTTTAAATGGAGTTAGAGCTGCTTATAAAAAAGAAGAAGTTATATGCGTTTTCCAACCACACAGAATATCTAGATTGAAAGATCTTAAAAAGGAATTTAGTTTATCTTTTAAGAAAGCAGATACTGTTATCTTATGCCCAGTTTATGCAGCTGGTGAAAAAATAAAATTAGGGTTTAGTTACGACAGCTTTGCAAAAGATATTATTAAAAACTCAAGGGTCAAACTATTTATGGTAAAGGATCAACACGAATTAGCAAAATTAATAAAAAATACGATTTATGGAAAAAAAATAGTTGTTGGCATGGGAGCTGGTACCATTTCAGCTTGGATGAAGAAACTACCAAATTTAATATAATGCCATCAGAAGAATTAAAAAAATTTTCAAATGAAGTTAGTAGTAAAATTTATTTTGATTATGATTTAAAAAAGAGTAATTGGTTTAATATTGGTGGTAAAGCCAAAATTTACTTTAGACCAGATAATTTAGCTGATTTAATGCTATTTTTAAAAAGATTTGGAAATAAAGAAAAAATTTATATTTTAGGTGCGGGATCAAATACACTTATAAATGATAATACATTTGATGGTGCGGTTATTAGATTAGGAAAAAATTTTTCTAACATTTCAATGCTACCTAATGGTGTAATAGTTGCAGGTAGCGCTTGTCTTGATAAAAAATTATCAGATTTTGCCCTAGAAAATGAAGTAGGTGGTTTAGAATTTTTAGCATGCATACCAGGTACTGTTGGTGGCGGACTTAAAATGAATGCTGGGTGTTTTAATAAAGAATTTAAAGATATACTAATCTCCATACAAGCAATTGACAAAGAAGGTAGAGTACTAACAATACCAGCAAATAAGATTATTTTTAAATATCGGAACAATGATTTACCAGACGAATTAATATTTTTAAGTGCTTCTTTTAAAGGTGAAAAAAAAGATAAAAGTAAAATACAAAAAAAAGTTTTTGAATTAAAAAGTAGAAAAGATAACATCCAGCCAACAAAAATTAAAACAAGTGGTAGCACATTTAAAAATCCAATTAATCAATCTGATAAAAAAGTTTGGCAGTTAATAAAAGAATCAGTGCCATTAGATACAAGTTTTGGTGACGCTTGTATTTCACATAAACATTGTAATTTCTTTGTAAACAAAAATAATGCTAGCTTTAGTGATATGCATAAATTAATAAAATTTGTTCAAGATGAGGTTCAAAAAAAAACAGGTATTATTTTAGAAAAAGAAATTAAGATACTGGAATAGTTATGAAAAAAAAAATTTTAGTACTTTGTGGAGGAATATCCAAAGAACGTTTAATAAGTCTGGATACAGGAAAACAAGTAGCCGATGTATTAAAAAAAAATAAATATAAAGTTATAACTTGTGAACCAGATCATACTTTATTAAGAAATATAAAACTATTGAAGCCAGATATAATTTTTAATGCATTACATGGACAATTCGGAGAGGATGGTTATATTCAAACAATCTTAGAGACACAAAAAATTCCCTATACACATTCTGGTGTTATTGCCTCATCAATAGCAATGGATAAAGAAATTTCTAAAAAAATCTTTGTTAAGAATAAAATTTTAACACCAAAATATATTAAATTTGATTATGGAAATAATAAAAAAAATGTCATTAAAGTAATAGAGAAAAAATTAAATTTTCCAGTAATTATCAAACCCATCAATGAAGGTTCAAGTGTAAACGTTCATATTTGTGATAAAAAAAATATTGTAAAAAAGCTAAATCAACTAAAAGCGTATAATCAAATTTTAATAGAGGAGTTTATACCAGGCAGAGAAATTCAGGTTGCCATAATGGGAAATAAAAAGCTTGGCGCCATAGAACTAAAACCAAAAAGAAAATTTTATGATTATGAAGCAAAATATAATTCAAATGCTAAAACACAGCATTTGATACCTGTAAATTTGAATAAAAAAGATCTTAAAAAAATTATGAATATTACACTTAAGGCGCATAAAGTTATTGGATGCAGAGGTGTTACAAGGTCAGATTTTAAATTTTATAAAGGAAAATTTTATTTGTTAGAAATTAATACACAACCAGGTATGACAAAATTATCTTTAGTACCTGAAATTGCCGCATATGTGGGCATAAGCTTCATAAAATTAATCGAGTGGATTTTAAAAGATGCATCAATTAATAGATAAAAAAAATAAAATCATATTATATTTAATGTTTTTATTAATATTTAGCACTACTAGTAACAAAATTATTAATAACGAAAAAAACCATTTTACAAAAATTAACAAGATTGAAATCACTGGATTATCCCCCATCGACAATTTAAAACTTGTGAAAAAACTTGAAAGTTTTTATTATAAAAATATATTTATTATTAATAAAAAAAAAATTAATAGAATTGTTTCAGAATATAATATTATTGAAGAATATAAGATTAAGAAGATTTACCCATCAAAATTAAATATAGAGGTCAAATCTACAAAGTTTATTGCAAAAATTTCAGGTAACAATCAATTATTAGTTGGCTCTAATGGTAAACTTATAAAAACAAAAGTCATAAATGAGAAGTTGCCCTATATATTTGGAGAATTCAATTCAAAAAAATTTTTAGAACTTAAAAATAATATTGATAGATCTAAATTTGATTTTACTAATTTCAAGTCCATATTTTTTTTTCCATCAAATAGGTGGGATATTTTAACAAATAACGATGTCTTAATTAAGTTACCAGAAGGAAACTTTTTTAAAGCCCTTGAACTTGCCCATATGATTGTAAAAAATAATGAGTTTAAAGGACGTAAAATTATTGATTTAAGAATATCTAATCAACTAATTGTGCAGTAATGAGTAATAAAAATTTTCAAGTATACTTAGATTGTGGCTCATCAAAAATGCGAGCAGCAGCATTTAATAAGAATAATATAGAAAATAGCTTTTATTATGAGAGTGATTTTTTGTATGATTATAAAAATATAGATAGTGAAATTGAAAAAATTATTTCTTTTTTAGAAGAAAATACTAAAGAATATTTAAATGATGTAAATTTAATAATAGATAGCACAAAAATGTTATCAGTTGGAATTTCAGTATATAAAAAAATTGATGGAGTAAAATTAGAAAAAGAAGATATTCAGTTTTTAATACAAGATGCAAAGCATCAAATTTTAAGAAATTATTTCGATTATAATATTACTCACACTATTATTAAAAATTATAAAATTGATAATATCGAGCATAACTCTCTACCAGATGATATAAATTGTAATTTCATATCTTTAGATATTTTTTTTATATGCCTTCCCAAAAAAACGATAGAATATTTTAAAAGACAATTTTTTAAATTAGATTTATCAGTTAATCACATTTTTTGTTCTAGCTATGCAAAATCTTCAAGTTACAAAGAAAATTTTTCCAAAGTTAAAAATTTATCATTTATTGATATTGGTTTTAATAAAACATCAATCTCTTGCTACAGTAACAATGAAATTATTTCTTTAGATGTTTTACCTATTGGAGGCAACCATATTACAAAAGATATTTCAAAAGTTTTAAAAATGAGTCTAAAAGAAGCAGAAGAGATCAAATTAAGTTTTGATAAAAATAATGAAATTTTAGAAAAAAAAAAAATTTCGCTTGATTTAATTCAACAAATTATCTTTGCAAGGGTAGAAGAATTATTAGAATTATCTGATTTATCTATTAAATTAAATTTTAATTTTAAGAGCCCTTATCAGTACAAGATGATCTTAATGGGCGAAGGCTCAAAAATATTAGATAACAAGTATAAAGAAAAGATCTCTTTTTCAAACAATATTGATTTTTTAGATGAAACAGGAGAAAATATTTGTCAATCGGCGTCGAAGTTATTAAAAAAATTAAATAAAGAAGAGACCGTCTTATCTTCAAAAAAACTATCTAAACAAGGTTTTTTTGAGAAATTATTTCATTTTTTCGAGTGAGGTAGTATTTTCCTGTAACATTTCTTGTTTTTCATAATTCAATACAAAAATTTATAAGTTCTTACATGTCAGTTTTGTGTCAAAAAACAATAAATAGCAATATAACTCTTAACGGTGTGGGTCTTCATAGTGGGTTAGAAGCAAATTTATTAATCAAGCCTGCAGAACCTAATTCAGGAATAGTTTTCAAAAGAACAGACGTTAGAGAAAATAATATTATAATTCCAAATATTTTTAATGTTAGTAGTGCAGTATTTTGCACAACTATTTCTAATAGCCACGGTATAAGTGTATCTACGATAGAACATTTGATGGGAGCTTTATATGGATTAGGGATTGATAATGCATTAATTGAAATTAGCAATCAAGAAGTGCCCATTTTAGATGGATCAGCAAAAATATTTGTAGAAGCAATATTAAAAGCAGGAATTAAAAATAGTTCTGCACCTATTAAGGTAATCAAAATAGAAAAAAAAATAAAATTCAGCGATGGAGAAAAAACAATTTCTATAGAGCCTAGTAAAATTAGCTTAGACATAGACTTTGAATTAAAATATGAAAATGATCTGATAGGTACACAAAGGAATGTAGTTAAGGTATATGAATCTGATTTAACAGATATTTATAATTCAAGAACTTTTTGTCTTTTTGAAGATATTGATAAATTAAAAGCGATGGGTTTAGCAAAAGGTGGAAACCTTGATAATGCGATTGTTGTAAAAGAAAACAAAGTATTAAATGAAAATGGTCTTAGGAATAAAAAAGAATTTGTAAACCATAAGATTTTAGATTGTATGGGAGATCTTTATTTAGCAGGTTATAAAATCATTGGGAAAGTAATTTGCTCACAAGGTGGTCATAAACTTACAAATCAATTACTTAGAAGAGTTTTTTTAAATAATGAAAATTTTTCATTATTAGAAATAAAAGAAAAAAACCTGCCTCATGCTTTCATTAATAAAAGCAATTTAAGATATATTGCATAAAAGTTTAGAGTTTTTTAGATAATCTGCTAATAGATATTTATGAAAAATGCTTTTAAAATTTTATTAATTTTTTTAATGTTAATTCAAGCATCTTGTAACGGAAAAAAAGAAAAAATTTCTGCTATTGAAGAAAAAGATATAAATCTACAAATGATAGAGCTTTACAGGGAGGGTTATCAAGAATTATTGGATGGAGACGCCTTATATGCTTCAAAGAAATTCAATGAAGCAGAATTAATTTTCCCCCAATCACCTTGGGCCCCAAGAGCTTCTTTAATGTCTGCCTATAGCTATTATTCGGAAGATTATTACTTTGACGCAATTTATCAAATTGAAGATTATCTAAAAAAATATCCTAATCATAAAAATAAAGATTATGCACATTTTATTCTAGCAATGTGTTATTATGAAAATATTGTAGATGAAAAAAGAGACTTAGCACCATTATTAAAAGCAAGAGAACAATTTGAAATAATTATCACAAATTATCCTAACACAGATTTTGCTATAGATTCTAAATTTAAAGTTGAACTTATTAATGATAAGTTAGCAGGAAAAGAAATGTTTATAGCTAGGCACTATTTAAAAAGCAAAAAATGGATTCCAGCGCTTAATCGATTTAAAATAGTAGTAGAAGACTATGAAACTAGCATTTATGTTGAAGAAGCATTGCATAGATTAGTTGAGATTAACTATAGAATAGGCTTAGTAAGTGAGTCAAAAAAATATGCAAACACACTTGGCTATAATTACGATACAAGTGATTGGTACAAGCAAACATATAAAGTATTTAATAAAGATTACAAATATGACCAAAAACAACAAAAAAATTTAAAAACAAAAGATAAGAAAAAAATATTTACAAGGTTTAAAACAAGATTTAAGACACTTTTTGATTAGAATGAATAAGGCCTTAATTAAAAAAGATTATTTAAAAAAAATTCAAGAATTACAAAATCATAACAAGGCTTACTATGAAAAAAATGAACCAATTATAACAGATCAAAATTATGATTTATTAAAAACTCAAATATTAAGTTTAGAAAAAAAATATATTTTTTTAAAAAATAATCTATCTCCAAGTAATTCTGTCGGGTTTAAGCCATCTAAAAATTTTTACAAAGTGAAACATAAGGTTCCAATGCTTTCATTGGCTAACGCTTTTAATGAGGAGGACTTAAAAAATTTTGAAAAAAAAATTATAAATTTTTTAAGTTTAAAAAATACAAATACAATTGAGTACAGTGTCGAACCAAAAATTGATGGTATTTCAGCTTCGTTAATTTATTCTAATGGTAAGTTTGTGCGGGGTCTTTCAAGAGGAGATGGAACGGAAGGGGAAGATATAACCCAAAATCTAAAAACGATTAAGGATATACCTAAATCAATAACTGAAAAAAATTTTCCAGAAGAAATTGATATAAGAGGTGAAGTTTTTATCGAAACTGATGATTTTAAAAAAATTAATGAAAAATTTGCAAACCCCAGGAATGCTGCTTCTGGATCTTTAAGACAAAAGGATCCTAGAGTTACAAGTAAAATTCCACTCAAGTTTATTGCTTATACACATGGGCATGTGAAGAATATGAAAATAAACAACCAAACAGATTTTTTAAAAAAACTTAAATTATGGGGATTTAAAACAAATCCACTTAATAAAAAAATAATAAATATTAAAAATTTAACTTTGAATCATAAAAACTTAGAAGAAAAAAGAAAAGAATTGCCTTTTGATATAGATGGAGTTGTTTATAAAATAAATGATTTTGATTTACAAAAAAGATTAGGCTTTGCTGCAAATGCTCCAAGATGGGCTATAGCTCATAAGTTTTCTGCCAATAGTTCAATTTCTGAGATATTAAATATTGAAATTCAGCTAGGGAGAACGGGTGCACTTACGCCAGTTGCAAAAATAAAGCCAGTTAACATTGGTGGTGTAATAGTTTCCAATGCAACGCTACATAATGAAGATGAAATAATTCGAAAGGATATAAGAATTGGAGATACGGTTACAGTCGAAAGAGCAGGAGATGTAATACCACATGTAACTCTAGTAGATTTAAAAAAAAGAGATAAGAATTCTAAAAAATTTATTTTTCCATTAATTTGTCCTTCTTGTGGTAGCAAAACAATAAAAGATTTTAATGAAACAACAAAAAAACAAGATGCGGTCAGAAGATGTGCAAGTGAAGGTTATGAATGTGAAAAAATAGCAATAGAAAAAATTAAACACTTCGTTTCCAAAGAAGCTTTAAATATAGATGGATTAGGAAAAAAAATTGTAGAAAATTTTTGGAATCTAAGATTAATAAAATTTCCACAAGATATCTTTAATTTAGACTATGATAGTATTGAAAAACTAGAGGGATGGGGAAAGTTATCCGTTATAAATTTAAAATTTTCAATAGAGCAAAAGAAAAAAATTTCACTTGAGAGGTTTGTTTATTCATTGGGCATAAGACATATAGGCCAAGAAAATGCAAAATTAATAGCCAGACATTTAAAATCATCATTAAATTTTTTAAAATTATCTGAATATAAAAATATTAATAATTTAACAAATATTGATGGAATTGGACCCACTCAAATTCAATCAATTAAAAATTTCTTTTTAAATAAGGTGAATTTAAATGTTATATATGAATTGAATGAGGCTCTTTCAGTGGCGAACGTAATACCCATTAATAATGACGGATTATTTAAAGATAAAACTTTTATGCTTACTGGAAAATTAAATGGAATTAGTCGCGCTGAGGCTAAATCTTTAATAGAGCAAAATTCTGGCAAAATAATTAATAACGTTAATAAAAAACTTGATTATTTAATTTCAGGTGAAAAACCAACAATAAAAAAAGTAAACACCGCTAAAGAAATGAGGATTCAAATTATAACTCAGCAAGAATGGATAAAAATGTTAAATAAGACTAGCTAACCATTTTCTTTCTTTTTTACTGAGAAAAGTTGAATATTTAGCATAAATATTTAAATGATATTTAAACAGGTAATCCTTTTCTGTTTTATCTAATAAATTATAATTAATTAGATCTTTCTCAATCGGGGCTAGAGTAAGGTTTTCAAAATGCAAATTGTTTTGATTTTTTTTAACATAAAGAAGATTTTCAATTCTAATTCCAAAATGATTTTTTTTGTAAAAGCCAGGCTCATTACTTAAAATCATTCCTTTTTGAATTTTTATGGAATTATATTTTGATATAGATTGTGGTCCTTCATGTACATTTAGAAAAAAACCCACTCCATGGCCAGTCCCATGAGCATAATCTAAACCATTTTTTTTTAAAAACTTTCTAGCTCTTATATCTATTTTTTTCCCAGTGTTATCTTTGTTTAAATTTGTAAGAGCAACTGCAATATGACCCTTTAATACTCTGGTAAATATATCTTTTATGCATTTTTTTGGTTTAGAAAAACAGATTGTTCTAGTAACATCTGTTGTTCCATATTTATATTGACCACCAGAATCACATAAAAATATATCATTTTTATTAATTTTTTTTGTATTTTGTTTAGTGGCTCTGTAATGAACAATCGCACCATTAGAGCCTGCACCCGCTATAGTATTAAAGCTTGGATACAAATAATCCCTATTCATTTTTCTAAATTTTTCTAATTTATTTTGTGCATCTACTTCAGTTATAT
>Ga0114997_10003371_pt1 | contig 12571 bp, 16 predicted proteins | sample ArcticOcean_MG_C_2_FD_87045 | JGI IMG/M metagenome (GOLD analysis project Ga0114997, IMG submission 87045) | Marine microbial communities from western Arctic Ocean - ArcticOcean_MG_CB4_136 | ecosystem: Environmental > Aquatic > Marine > Oceanic | place: Arctic Ocean: Canada Basin | collected... | reverse complement strand
TATATCTATAAATATTTATCAACAACTCTCAGCTTTAATTTTGACACTTTTTCTAAGAGATCTGGTATTTTTATTATTTTATTTGCACTTGACCTTATTTGAATGTCTTCAATATACTCAGGCTTTTTTGATACAATATTTGTTAATGCATCAAAACCTTGGTCTGCCCAAAATACTCCAAATCCATTATCAGTGCCTATTAAAAGTGGAGCTTCAGGCTGTTTCTTATATATTAGGTAGTATTCCATTAAACGCGAGTTGCTCTATGTTGAAGCTCTTCTATCTGCTTCTTTTCACTTTTCCAAGCATTTAGTATCTGTACAATCTTGTCACAGTCTGCATTATTCATGAATGGATGGATTGGTAAACTAACTAATCTGCATGCATTTTGGCGAGTTATTGGACTATGATTATGTAGTCCTAAATCAGCATACGCTCGTGTTTCTTCAATACAAATAGGATAATGTATGCCGACTTGTGAACCTTGTTCTTGCATATAATTCATAAGTTCTTGTCTTTCGACTTCAGTATCTCCAACCAATATAGGAAAAACGTGAAATACTTGCTTTGTACACCATGGAGCTGGGTTTATTAAGGGCACATCTATGTCTGTATTGTTTATATTTTCATAATGCTTTGCAAATTTATTTCTCATAGAATTCCAGTTATCCAAGTGCTTTAACTTTTCATCCAAAACAATTGCTTGTATTGGATCTAATCTATAATTTCCACCCTTAATGTTATGAACATATTTTACCATTGAACCTACTTCTTTAATTTCTCTACATCTTTCAGCTAAAATATCATCATTGGTTGTAATTATACCAGCTTGTCCTGCTGCTCCAAGATTTTTTCCAGGATAACATGAAAATGCTGCAATGTCTCCGAAAGTGCCTACTTGTTTTCCGTTACATTTTGCACCATGGGCTTGTGAACAATCTTCTAATACATCTGCTCCAAAATTGCGTGCATGTTGCATAATTGTTTCCATATCACATGGATGGCCATAGAGGTGTACAGGTATAATTAGATGGTTATCATCACAAAACTCTTCAGTAATTGATGTTAGTTTATTATATAATTTTTCTGTATCAAGTTGAAAATATTCATCATGGTCTATTAAATGAATTGTACAGTTTTCATTTAGAGCTTGATCTGGTCCTAATATTGTTGCAATAAATGTATTTGCCTGTGTATAAATGTGAGTGTGGCCAGTATATCTAAGTGATTGAGTCGCAACTCTTAAGGCATCTAGGCCGCTTGATACACCTATACAATGCTTATTACCATTCCATTTGGCAAAGTTTTCTTCGAATTTTTGTACTTCTGGTCCATTAACATATGCTGAGCTTTCAAACATTGCATTTATTCTTGGAAGTGCTTCATCTTTGATGACGTGCCATTGTGCCGTTAAATCGTTAAATTTTATCATAACTAATCTGCTAATATTTCTAGGGTTTGTAATGTTATTTCTTTATTTAGTTTTACGTCGCTGTCACTCAAGAAATTACTTATTGAATTCTCAAGAGGTGAAGGAAATGCAGAGTAATCTACCTTCTCTTGTCTATGTGAATGAGATTGTGCCTTTGGGTAATATGTTAACGTTTGAAGTTTATCATCCCAAATAACTGTAGCTTCTGAGAAGTCGAATACACATTCTCTGAATTTGTCTCCGTATACCCATGAGACATTTATTGTTGCTGCAAAATCCTTATATGTGACTATGCCAAATGCACTATCAGGTCCATTCATTCGTTTACAATATTCTGTCCAATCTACTTGTACTGGTTTGGTACCAACTAAATATTGAATAATGGATACGTCATGACATGCTAAGTCCCATTTACATGTGGTGCCATCTACAATATGGGTAATATTTGCATTGTATCTATGCATTGAAATTGATTCAATCTTTCCTAACAATCCTGCATCATATTCTTGCTTTAGTCTTTGAACTGCATAATTGTGTGTGAATGTCCAATCTGTAAATAGTTTTGCGCCTGTTTTTTCTGCTACTTCATATAATTTGTCTGCTTCTGCATAATCTGTAACCAAAGGTTTCTCACAAAATACATTTACAGCTCGTCTTAAGAAATGGTCACAAATCTCATAGTGAGTAGACGGTGGTGTAGCTATTAAAACATGAGATACTTCAAGTTCACTATAATTTTCTACATCTCCTGCGCCACTTACATCGCAAATAGTCACATTTTCATATCCTAGTTTTAATAGAGTTTTATATAAAATTTTACCCCAATAACCATAACCAATCAATCCAATTTTATCTTTTTTATTCATTTGTTTTCCCTTTTATTTTTGCAGGATTTCCATATACAATTGAATGTGCTGGAACATCCTTCGTTACTACTGCACCGGCTCCTATTACTGCTCCATACCCAATATTAACTGGAAGTATAGTTGCATTAGATCCGATCCTTACATTATTTCCTATTATTGTTCTTCTACTTACCCAATCTTCTAATGGCGCATCAAATTTATCATTAATAAACATAACTCCATGAGCTATAAAACAGTTGTCACCAATTGTGACGTCTGAACAGATAAAGGAATGGCTACTTATTCTTGTGTTTACGCCTATTGATACACCTTTTTGTATTTCTACAAATGGGCCTATAAACGAATTTTGATGAATCTCACAACCATACATATTCACAGGTTCTATAATCGTCACATCCTTGTGTATTTTACAGTTTTCGTTAATTTTTGCTTGTATTTTATTCATATAGTAATATAATAAAAATTCTTTAATCGGTAATACATTTTATTAGTTTTTTTCAAAGTTTAACTGTTCTGTTATATAGTCCTTTAAATTAATTTTTGGATCCCATGCCAATATATTATGAGCCAAACTACTATCGCTCAAGGTATGTTGTGCTTCACCTGGTTTATCTTCTTTATAATCCGGTACTGTTCCAAACATTACAGCTACTTCATTTATGGAATGATTCTGTCCTCTGCCAAATTCAAATGTTTGGCCATACGATTGTTGTTTCATTATTCTAATAAGTCCATCAACAATATCATCTACATGTGTAAAGTCTCTACGCTTAAAACCGTCTCCATAAATTGTACAGTTTTTTCCATGTTCTATATTATTTAACCATTTACCAATTAAAGTAGTATACCCACCTTCTGTCAGTTGATGTGGACCATATACGTTATAAAATCTGGCCGTAGATGATTTTAAGTTATAGTGCTCTTGGTATAATTGTATAATGTCTTCACCCATGGCTTTACTAAATGTGTATGGATTTTTTAGTTTTCCTGAGTGGTGAGATGAGGATCCTGCATAGATTAAAGGTATATTTCGATTAATGCACAATTGTACTAGGTTTAATGTGCCTTCATAATTTATTCTTAAGTATTCCAATGGATACTCAAATGATGGCTGGATTCGGGCTTTTGCCGCTAAGTGATATACTACGTCTACATCGTAAATAAAATCAGTATGGTGGATGTCCAAGATATCTCTATCTATATATTGACATCCGTTTATATGATTTTCCTTTTTACCTGTCGAATAATCATCTATAGACAATACATCATGTCCATCTTTTATTAGACGTTTAATTAAATTTGTACCGATAAAGCCGGCACCACCTGTAACTAAGATACGCATATTAATTCTTTTTGATATTCATTTAAGGAATTTATTGTTATTTTCAAATTACCTAATTCAAATTCTCCTACTTCGCCACTATCTTTTACAATTGCATTTAGGTTCTGAATATAATTAAAGTCATCGTTAGTAAATCTATTGCCATCTACTTCAACAATAACATCTGTGCCTCCGTTTTGCCATGGCTCTAAAGCTTCTTCTAATTGAGAATTTGGATTAGTAATCTTAATACTTTTTTTGTACACTGGAGATACGATTGGTTTCATAAATTCATCATGTTGTATTACCGTTCCCCATTTTTTAATAAATTTTTTCATATTTGTAGTTGTAGTATGTAGCCACTCTTCTGAATTCTTTCCTGCTGCTCCTCCTGCATGTTTATTGAATCTAGACCCTCTACTTGTAAAATGATATACTAACCCTTCCCATGTTTGTAATACTTTATATCCATTCAATACAAATCTATTAAACAAATCTGAATCTTCTTTTGATTGTGGAGCAAATAATTCATCATGTCCTCCTATAGCTAGAAAATCTTCTTTATACATACACCAAGGTGCAAATATCCCTTCAGTAACTAATTTATCGTGCTTAGGTTTATATTCGTTAATAACCCAATTATTAAATTTAGCCATATCAAATTCTTCAACTTCTATTCCAAAATTTACTAACATTTTTTCTGGTCCATCTGGATGTAGAGGAGGCTCAACTCTAGTTGCACTAACTACAATACCCTTTTCTAAATGTTTTAATAAGTGTGTATCTAAATTAGGTGCTGCTACCATATCTGAATGGAATGCACAAATTATATCTGTTCGTGCCATTTCAATTCCTTTATCAAACATACCAACTATACCTATACGTTCTGGACCTGGATTATGATGAACTAATAAATCATCATCTATTGTTTGTTCTAACCATTCAGTAGTACCATCAGTACTAGCATCATCTAATACTAATATTTCATGTTTAGTATTTAAGTTTCGTATTGACTCATATGCCAACTTTAAGAATTCTAAATTATTTCTGCTTGGTATTACAAATGTTATTTTTTCCATAGTATTTCCTATAACTCGATAATAGCGAAGAAACATCCAAAAATTCCAGGTTGGAATTGATTCCAATATAGATCTGTGACTATGTCTGTTCCGACTTGGTTGTTTGGTAATCTTACCTCATTGAGCATCACCGCTGTTATGTCTGCTCCATCAAAATTTCTAAATAATACATCAGTAAATTCTGCTGCATCATATTCGTATAAGTGCGTTCCGCCTTCAAAATGCCATTCTGGTACCTTCCTTCTAGGGGTTGTTATTACTATAGTATTTTGTGTGACATATTTTATACTTTGTAAATATTCATCTATTCTTTCTGGAGGAAGGTGTTCAAATGTTTCAATAGAAGTACAAGCTTCAAATTCGTTTTCATTGAAATTTTCTTGCAAATTAAATATGTCACATACCTCAAATCGACAATTAGGTGATTGATATTTTTCATTTGCAGCCTTGATTCCATCTTCATCAATATCTATACCTACTACACTTTTTGCGCCTAAGGCTAGTGTAATTCCTGCACCATATCCTTTTCCTGTAGCTGCGTCTATTACTGTTTTATTTTTTAGCCAACTATTTGCTAAAATATATCTGTCAACCATTGTTGATGTTGCAGGATTTTTAAGTCTATCTATTTCTATTAGTGGAGTATTATCTGATTTTTTCATAATTTTTTCTAAAATTCTCTATAAATTTATCTTCTCTAAAATGATTGTTGTACATTAGTTTGGCTGACGTTGTACATGCTGTATAGAATTCCTTGTCGTCTCTCAACCTAACAGCTTTTTCATTTACTGAGGTAATATCGCCTACAGCAACTGTTAAATCTGGATGGCATATCATTTGAGTATCGAGTCCTTCATATCCTATACATGGTATACCTAGATATGCACAGTTAAGAGCAAATGTACCTGCTGCATGAGTTCTCATTAGATGTATTGCATATTTACGCTTGTTTAATTCGAATATCCAATCTTTCCATTGTAGGAATGGTAAATGAGTTAATCTTGGTAGCTTTTCTTCGCCTTCAATTTTTCTACCCATACTAGGCACATAAATTTCTTCTTCAAATAGTTGGGCTGTTACGTATGAGTCAAATCCTCCATACCAATTACAAAAATTACCACCTATTATAACACCAGACCTCTCAACTTCTGGTAACTTACCTAGAGAATCTTCAAGCATTAAACTTGGTAGTATTATACAATTTTTCCGTGTTAGGCCTTCAAAATATTTTTTATCTAACTCGTTATGTACAAACAAAAAATCCATTTCTTGTAATGTATTATAGTACCAAACCTGCTTCTCCAACGTATAGTCTTGAAAATACCAATGCGGTCCTTCTTGCATTGATGCTACCTTTTTACATGTTTTTCGTATTTTAGCCATATCAAACTGTGGATTCTGTTTAGGAATAATACATATGCCTAAATCATACTCTCCAGATATATTGTTATTATGGATATTGTAATGGTCTGCTTCAAGTGATATAAGCCATGCAAGATCTGTTCTTGTATTTGGATAGTCTCTAGATACTTTTCCTTCCCATTTACCTTCTGTAAAAATAGCTAGTTTCATTGTTTATATTCCTTTAACCAGTGGTCGACCATTTCTTCCATCATCTCCTTGAATGTGTACGTGGGTTTCCATCCTAGTTCTGTTCTTATTTTTGTTGCGTCACCTTTTAGATATGGCAACTCTTCAGGTCTTATAAATTTAGGATTCTGTGTGACATAATCTTTATAGTCTAGGTCTAGATAGTTGAATACCAATTCACACATTTGTCTAACTGAATGCGTTTCACCCGTAGCTACTACCCAATCTCCAGGGTTATCTTGTTGCAACATTAGATGCATAGCTCGGACATAGTCCCATGAATGTCCCCAATCCCTATAAGAATCCATATTTCCTAATTCTAAAGTATCCTGTAGGCCTAATTTAATTCTCACTGCAGCCTTTACGACCTTATTCGTCACAAAATTACTACCTCTTCGTGGTGACTCATGATTGAATAGAATACCATTGGTTGCATGTAATTTATATGCTCTTCTATAATTTCTTACGATATTATATCCAAAAACCTTTGAGCATCCATATGGTGAAACAGGATTCATAATCGTTGTTTCTCGCTGGCAATCGTCATCTTCAACTGATAAGCCAAACATTTCAGATGAACTTGCTTGATAAAATTTTGCCTTTGGACAAGCTCTTCTATACGCTTCCAATATATTTAGCACACCAATTGCGTTTGTTTGAGCTGTAAATTGTGGTATATCATAACTAATTCTTACATGAGATTGTGCAGCTATATTATATATTTCATCAGGCTGAATTTCATCTAATAGTCTTTCTAGACATCCTTGGTCTAATAGGTCTCCATAGTACGTATGAATCTTTCCTTCTAAGTGTAATATTCTTGAGTCTTGGTGTTCTGGTGTAGAATTTCTTCTAACTATTCCATGAACTTCATATCCTTGTTCAACTAAATATTCTGCAAGATAACTTCCATCTTGGCCTGCTATGCCTGTAATAAATGCTTTTTTCATATAAATACTTTCATCCTCGTTAAGTCGGGCCAATCGTTTACTGTCCATCGCTTTGGCTTCGTTGTTATTGCTTTTTCTAATTTATTTAATCCATTCTGTGCTGTTTCTGGTGTCATATAATAATGATATCCGACAGATTCTATATTTTGTTCCATCCACGGTGCATCCGGATGCCTGCCGTCGTATGTCATTTTCTTTAATGCAATGGCATCTTCTTTAGAGTCACATAATATCATTCCTCCTCTACCTAAACTTAAATGTTTTTTGAATTGAAAACTTAAACACATAAATGTTCCAGCAATATAACTGTCTTTTTTCCACAATACTGCTGCATCAATAATATTGTCTGTCAAATAATAATAGTCTTTCCATTCTTCATCTTTCCATTCTAGAAATATGTTTAATTTTGCCGATAGAAATGGTACTGAAATATATGTATGTGTAGGTACCTGGATTGTGTTTATATGTTGACGCCTTAAACATAATTCTAATCCATGAGTACAACAATCTACTGCTACAGCATATGGAGCTCCGAAAAATTCTGCTATCTTATTTTCAAATGTTTTTACTACTTCAAAACTCATACTAATCTTCAATTATATTGTCAACCCTAAACGTATCTGATTCATAATCTTTTCCGCCTCTTATTCCTTGTGAAAAAACAACAAATTCATTACCCAGTGTTCCTATTCTCAATGCATGGATTTCATTAGGACCTGTTGAGACTAGATCGCCTTCTCTTGCAACAATCATTTGGGCTTTTTCAGTTGAACCTACCGTTTTATACCAATATTCTAAAGAACCTCTTGTCATTAACATATGCTGAGTTGTTTCTTTATGGTAATGATTTCCTCTGATTACATTAGGCTCAGACGTAACAGTCGCCACATGGTTAATATCTTCATTGTAAAATAAATCAACTATAGAACCTCTATCGTCAGTATGTAATTCTAATGGTTCTTTTACGTCTTTCCAAATATTTCTTATTTTCATTATTTTTCCCTATATTGTTAAAAAGTTTATTTTAGCTTTGCTGATTTTTTGGAGTTTTTCCTTTAAGAGATCTGATATATTCCATGAAAGTATTATTGCATATACTTCGTCATACTTTTCAAATACAGCTTTATCGTCAAGTATAGGTATTCTAGTTAAAGGCGTATATTTTCCAATTTTATAATCAGAAACATCTGTTACGTAATCTAAAACTGTGTTGTCTATATTGTAGAAATTTAGAAATGTATTACCCTTGGCTGCTGCTCCAATTCCTACTATAGGTTTGCCTGTTTTTGAAATTGCATATAATTTTTCTAAAAAAGATGCTCTTGATTTCTTAATATCCTTCATAAATACATCATACCGTTCTTGTGTAAATAGTCCTTCTTTTTCTTCTTTATCTATAAACCTTTGTACAGATGCAGAAATAGGACAGTTTCCTTTCTTAGCAAAAACTCTAATTGAACCACCATGATAATCTACCCATTGTACATTATATACTGTTAGTCCGGCCTTTGCTAATAATTTTACTGCGGCTTTAACTGTAAAGTAACTGACATGTTCATGATATATTTGGTCGAATCTTTTATCAACTATTGTATTATACCAATAAGGAACTTCAAATACAAATGAACCTTTATCGGTTAATACTTTTTCTACATCTTTAGCAAATTCTAATGGATCGTTTGCATGATTAAATACATTATTTGCTACAACCAAATCCCATTCCGGAAATGAGTGCGCAAAAACTGCGTTATAACTGAATAAACTGCTTATAGTATCTATTCCTCTTTCACTAGCTATTTCACACATTTTTCTTGATGGGTCAATTCCTAGTACATGGTGACCTTTATCTTGAAATTGCTTAGAAAGATAACCATCATTAGATCCTATTTCAAGTACCTTACCAGTAGTCTCCCAAAAAATATTACTACTCACGTTTGATGCAAAAGAATCCCAATGGTCTCTAGAAACTTTAGAATTGGCAGATGTATATGAATAATCATAAAGATTATATCGGTCATCTGCACTTGTTTCATATGTTAATTTAACTAGGTCTGTTTCTTCATCTAATTCACATTGCAAAGGATAAACTGGTTCTGGAAGATTAAATTGGTCTTCAGATATAAATGTATCTGCGTATGGGTGCATTCCTAAATCTATTATTGTTTTTTTCATTATAATTTTTCCTTGTCTGCTTCTACGCCAAAATATGGTCCAGTTTTGAATTCATAAAATACTGTATCTTCTTCTAATACTTCTAACGAATGTCCTCCTCTATATAAGACAATACAATCTCCATCTGTTAAAATTGATTCATGGAGAATTGAATCATCTAAATCATAGAATATTCCTTTTACTTTTCCTTTTAATACTACCCAAGCTTCTTGAGTTATTTTGGTAATTCTATTTATTTGTAAATGCTTATGCGCAGGGACAATAGTACCTAGTTTTAATTTTCTACCAGATACTTGCAAGAATTCTTCATCTGGACTCAAATCTGTCCTATAGTCTTTTATGTCAGAATATTTTAGTTCTGATAGTATAAGTTTTGTTGGATCTGTTTTTGAGTATATCTGTTTCATAGTATAATATAATAAAAATTATTGAATCGGTAAAATTTGGTGTACAGTTTGTTTTATTTTTTCTTCTAAATTTCCAGATTGCCAGTTAGGTCTACGTCCAATTCTAGTATATGGCACGTCTAGTCCAGGTTCACCTACAATTATTCTACTAGTTGTTAAACTAATTTGTGACATTACGATTCTTGCAATGGTACACAAATCAATACAATCCATATAAACACATTCAACTAGTTTGTCTTCTCTTGTGCCATCAATATATTCACGTACAATTTTTATTAAGTCGTCCATATGAAAAAAGTCCATTTCTTTATTTTTGTGGACCATAATGTCGTTATTATTTTTACAATTATTTATGCAGGACTTAATAAATCTAGTTGGTATTTCATTTTTATCAAATAATCCATAAATGATTAAGTTAAAAAACTTGTCTTCAGTTTCTATAATATCTGAAATTATTTTCTTACTCAATCCGTAGTAGGTATCTTGTGCATGATATTGTGCACCTGAACCAAAATGGATAAACTTGCCAAAATTATCCTTATGCTTATATAAATTCAAAAACATTTTTAAGTTATCGTGTAGTACTTTAGGAGTATCTCCGTTAAGTCTACTGCCACCAGCGGCAGCGCAATGTATTACTATATCGTAATTTTCTGTAAAATAGCTATCTACTTGTTTTTCGTCAGTTATTTCACAAACGCCTCTATGTAATAGTGTTAATTCATGACTAGATAATTTTTTTCGTATTGCCTGTCCAATATATCCATTGGATCCTGTTATTAGTATTTTCATCGCCTTAAATTTAAGTAGCTTGGTGAGGGTTCGTAAATAACCTCATTGAAAATTTGAGGTGTTAATTTTTCAGGTTTCCAAGTATTTATGTTCTTAAAACTAGACAATACGTCTAAATCTTCTTCTGCCCAATGTGAGAATCCTAAATATCCGTAATCTCTATCTCTACCGCCTCCTATAATTTTTACAGGTATTTTTTCATGATCTAAATAATTTCGTATTAGTTCAAATGGACGATAAATTGCAAATGGTGTTATAGAATATACTAATGGAATATATCCTTCCATTGCAAATCCTACGGCCATTCCCATCATCAGTTGCTCTGACGATAAAGTGTTATAGAATCTATCCGGATAATCTATTCGTATTTTATCCCATAAACCATATCCTAAATCTCCTGTTAGTAAAACTATTCTTTCATCTAATGCCATTTCATCATGTAGCATTTTAGCAAAATCACTTCTCATTTAATATCTCCATTGCCAATTTTAAGTCTTCATCGTTCATAACATGGTAGTGAGCGTTCAATCCCTTTAAGAATGGAAATTCTTGAACTGAGGTGTATCTTAAATGTATACTAGGTAGAAAAACAGTAAGACGATCTGATAGATATTTGGTGTCTACCTTGTCGTAGGCTGCATATCCATTTATGTTGACGTATACTTCTATATTTTCTATATTGTTTTCCTTTATGAACCGTAAAGATTCCCAAACAGATCCTTCAGCTGATTCGCCATCACTTATTAGTACATATACTTTCTTATTCTTATCTGCTAAGGCTCTTCCTACTGCAACAGTTATTCCTAAACCTAAACTACCCGTAGAACAGTAAATATTATTTTCTTCATCCCTATGTGGGTGTCCTCCATGTTTTTTGAATAATTCCTCTGCATTATGCCCGTGGTAATTTTCTAGCACAACGTATAATGCAAGCGCAGCATGTCCGGATGAAAGTATGAATATGTCGTCTTTATTTTTCTTACTATATATTTCGTCAATTATTCCTAACGCGGAGAAATAGCTTCCTAAATGGGATAACTTATTCTTGTGTGCAATTTCTAATATTCTTTTCTTTAACTCTACCACACAAAATTCTCCTTATAATAATTAACTATTTTTGGCAATTGCTTCCAAAACACTTGTTTAGGTTTCCAACCTAGTTTTTTTAATTTTGAGTCATCAATAGCATATCTAACGTCTTGTCCTATTCTGTCGAATGATAGATCTACATGATCAGCAATTAACTCCTTTGTATTTTCTACGGTACCAACCTTTTCAAAAAATAATCTAATTATTTGATTAACAGTTGATATGTTTTTTTGTTCATAATCTCCTGAAATATTATAGATTTCGTTTTTTACACCTGATTCTATAATTGTTATTATAGCGGCCGCAGTATCTTCTGCATGTAGCCAATTTCTAATAGGTGTTCCAGCATTATGTAAAGGTATCTTTTTACCTAGCTTTAAGTATTTACAAGATTTTGGAATTAACTTTTCTACATACTGTCCTATTCCATAGTTATTCGTAGGTCTAACTATAACGTATGGTAGATCATATGTTCTGCTCCAAGCTAATACTAACTGGTCTGCTGCAGCCTTAGTTGCAGAATAAGGATTGCTAGGTTTTAATAAATCTGTTTCTGAATGGGCGCCTTCTTCTACATCACCATAAACTTCATCCGTACTGAAGTGTAATAGGATTGGCATTTCCTCTTTCTTTTTTCTTCGCATTAATTCCAATATGTTATGTACACCTAATACATTTGAATGTAAAAATTCATCACTACTTGCTATTGAATTATCTACATGTGACTCTGCAGCTGTATTTATGATATAATCGCATTCATATATCCACTTTAAGTCTACAATATCTTCCTTATGAAACGAGAAATTGGAATATGTATTAAATTCATCTAGTAATTCAGGTCTGGCAGCATATGTCATCTTGTCTATTCCTTTA
>Ga0114997_10003359_pt1 | contig 12591 bp, 10 predicted proteins | sample ArcticOcean_MG_C_2_FD_87045 | JGI IMG/M metagenome (GOLD analysis project Ga0114997, IMG submission 87045) | Marine microbial communities from western Arctic Ocean - ArcticOcean_MG_CB4_136 | ecosystem: Environmental > Aquatic > Marine > Oceanic | place: Arctic Ocean: Canada Basin | collected... | reverse complement strand
TACGAGCAGATTCTGCTCTTTCATTCGTTTCAAACATATCTGTGTAGCATTAGTATTCCTTTCTTTTCATACCGCGAGAACTACTACTCTCTTTCGAGACGCGCTCTCTTTCTCGTTCAACACGCGCATCCTCATTTTTCATTCGTCCAATTCCTCATCTTCTTCTTCCGGTGCTTGGAATCCTCCTGCTTCTGAATCGGAAACATCCTCTCCGTTATCCAAAGCCTGATGCTTGGACTTATCCGCGACCGTTTGCTCCAACTTTCTCGTCGTTTGTTCCAACGCTCGCATCTCCTTATCCAACGCCACTTGCGCCTCCTTCACTTCTTGCTCTCTCGATTTCTTCTCCATGTTCAAGTACCCGATGTATGAGTCGTACGTCTTTTGAATCTCCTCCACCCTCAATTTATTCAACTTCTCCATCTCCTTCACCAGCGTTTCGATTTCTTTCGCCATGTCTTGCACCTCATTCTTCAAAGACGTAATCTGCTCTTCCTTCTCCTCCAAAGTATCCTCCGCTTTCGACAATTTCTCGTTCGTCGAATTCAAGCGTTCGTTTTTGCTTTGCAACGCTTTGTGTCGAACGTTCGAGATGAGTTTGTTCACCATGGCATTTTTCTCCGCGGCTTGCTTCGCGAGCTGTTTCGCCTGGTTCGTCGCCCCGACTGCGTCGATTTCTTGTTTCAAGACATAAATCTGTTTTGCGTTGTTTTTTCGTTCGTTCAATTTGAATACAGAGACATACATCATCATCGAGAAGACGAGAGAGAGAGAGTTAAAGAGGTTATTATATATATATGCGAGACAGCGCAAAAGCGCGTATTTTCCTCTCGCTTTCGATCTCGAGAGAGGAGGAGGACACGAAGCTTCTCCGAAGAGTCAAAGAATATTCCTCCTCCTCCTCCGAGAGAGCACAAAAGCCGCCAAATCAAAGATCGCGCGCAGGAGTAGTAGTCGTGGTAGTGCGCTTTTAAAAAGAATGCGCGCGTTTTAAAAGCGTTCGATGATGACGATGACGATGAAGATGATGATGACGACGAGCGCGCGGGGATCTAATCCGGGAAATTGGACAGAAGAAAAGCGCGTAAAAACGATATAAAGATGCACCGAGAAGATGCACTTCACGAAAACAACAACAAAAACATGATGAGTTTTATACCTCGGCGTCTTTTCTGGCGACTTCTTCGTCGAATTCGCCTTGCGGATGGTACCCGAGCGCGGCACAAACTGGTGTGCACATGATGATTTGAGAGAGATGTTCCTTTTGTCTGTCTGTCGGTTGTTGTGAAGAAAATTGAAGTGGTTTGACAGACAACGAACTCTCTACATAATACACACACAAAAACACACAAAATAGAAAGTAAACACACGCTACTACTATGATTACTATGCATCTTTAACCTTCAACTCGTAGAGACTTTCACCTTTTTTCGCGGCGAGCGCTCTTTTCGGACCGAGTTTATCCATGACCGCGTAGGCGACGGTGGGGCAAAAATGGACGCACCGCGAAAGGAACATGACCAGTTTCGGCGCGAGATGTATGGAGTATTGACCGAAGGCGGTCAATTTGACGGCCATTTTAGCGACGGTTTCGACTGGTAGACGACCTTTGGCGAGACCTTTCGGGTGGTTTTCGTTGACTCCGGTCGCGTTGAAGACGACGCGCTTTTTGCCGTTAAATCCAGTCGCGATTGGGCCCGGGTAGCAATTGGTCAACGTGACGTTTTTCGCCGTGTGACCAATTTCCGCTCGCAAGGAGTCAACGTACTTTGATAACGCCGCTTTGGAAGCCGCGTAGGAACTTTGACCAGGAGCTGGACATATCGCCGCCATGGAGCTTATCACGCACACGTGACCTCGATTCCTTGCAATCATCGAAGGCAAGATGTTTTTCAAAACTTGAATCGTCGACAGAGCGTTCAAATTGAACAACTCTCTCTCCGCGCTTTCCGTCACGTCAAACGCCGACGCCGATTGCGATGCTCCGGCGCATAAAAACGCGTAATCGCAACAGTATGAATTATTATTCTTATTCTTATTGCTATCTCCATCTTCTTTTTCATCATCATCATCATTAAAAGCCTCGCTCGCCGCCTTGGCCAACATCTCTGCGCTCTCTGGTTTCAACGCGTCGAAAGCGACAACCTCGACCGCTTTCGCCCCATTTTCCAAACACTTCTTCCCAACCCCTTCTAAATTCTTCACGTTTCTACTCGCCAATACGACGTTCGCTCCAAACGAGCTCACGTAATACGCAATCGCTTCCCCCAACCCTTGCGAAGCGCCGGTGATTAAAACCTTCTTGTTCGCAAACGCCTCCCTCGGATGCCACGGGAACGCGGAGTACGCCAGATACGATTGGACGTCCGCCGGTAACGCGAAAGCCGCGAGTGTTTTCACGAGAAGCGCACCCAACGCTATTTTGTTCATCAGAATTATTACTACTATTGCGAAACCACCACCACTTGTCATTGTATTCGCGCTGAAGTACGCGCAGTTACACAGTAACGCGACGAGCGCGAGCAAGGAGGCTCCTAATTCGTTCGTCACCCCTAAAAACGTATTCATAGTTTTCATCGTCGTCAGAAAAGCAGAAGCTTTCCTTTTCGAAGCAGCGGCAGTTTCGGGAGTCGTTTCGGTCGCAGCAGCGGCAACAACAGAAAACGCCGGGGCCTTATTCGTCTCCTTCTTCTTGCCAACACCAACAACAAAACCACCTTTTAAAGCGTCGTTAAAGCTTTGTTCTCCTCCTCCTCTTCTCTTACACGAAGAAGAAGAAGACAAAGAAGAAGAAATAAAAGAAGAATTTCTTCTTCTGGTGGTGGTGTGAGTCACGATACCGCTGTTCTTCTTTGTCTTCTTTACTGATGATAAAAACGTCGTCGTCGTCAAAGCGAGAGAGGAAGAAGAGGAGCAGCGCGTACACATTTGTGAAAGAAATGTCTCCAGTCTTTTCTGGAAATTTACACGCAACACCAACGCTCTACAAAAAAGAGAGATGACGACGACGACGACGCTTTCCGGTCTTGAAGAGGGAGGAAAGAAGGCGAAGTTCGTTTTCCCTCTCGTTCCGGTGAACTCGTACGCGTTGGACGAAGTTTCTTTTTTGAGCGATACTCATTCCAACGACAACATGAACAACAACAACAACAACATTAAGAATACTACGAATCCCGAGGATGATGAAAAGAAAGCGAATATGATGTTGCCGATATTTACGCTCCAACCTCTCAAAAAACAACACACAGACGACGGCGAAAACAACAACAACAACTTCATAAAGAAGTACGGCCAACCGACGTGCGGGATGAGCGCGGACGATCGCGTGTTTGTCGGCACCAACCGAGGGAATCTCTTGCGGGTGAATTTTGTGGAAGGAAGGACGGATGTTTTAGGGTTTAACAACAACAAAGTTGTGGTGAGCGAAGAAGACGAGGAGATGATGTTAAAAGGAGGAGCATTCAATAACGAAGAAGAAGAAAAGAACGAGGAAAAAGAAGGAGCGATGAGTAGTGTTGGTGATAAAACGGCGAAAAGGAAAGGACTGGCAAATTTATTACTCGCGCGGAACCCGTTGGGAATAAACGCGAACCAGAACGAGATTGGAAAGATTGTGTGCGCGAGAGGGGACGCGTGCACGTTTACCGCCAAGGACGGAAAGACCGGGAAGGTGGTAGAGACGCATTATTTAGGTGGACAAGACTGGGAGCGGTCGAAAGCAATCGGGAAGTTGAGAGGGGTGAGCGTGAGCTGCGGGTGCTGGGCGTCTTCATCTTCTTCCTGTGATGGTAGCGATAGCGACGGTAGGGGTAGGGGTGTTGGCGGCGAGGAGGGAGAGGAGGAATCATCGAGCGATTCCGAGGACGAAGGAAAGACGACGAGAAGCAGTTACGAGAAGAATTACGATATGGACGACGACGACGGCACGAACGCGCCTCGAAACAATAACAACGCGAAGAAACCGAAAGCAGCAGCGAAGAAAAATCTGAAGGAGAAGAAGACGAAAGTGAAGCGCGAGTTGCTCCTCGGGACGTCCACCGGGTCCATCGTGTATTTAGAATTAGAAGAAGACAAAGAGGATTGGAAACGAATGCGAGAGGTGAAGTGCGTTCCAGTTCTAGATATTCCAAAGGGTAGTGGGTTGAGTGAACCGATTGTTGGCGTGAAATTGTATTCGACGAAAACGACGAGTTTGACGTTGTCGCGAGAGCCACAAAAGCCTGCTTTATCAAAACTCTTGTCGAGCGGAAAAAGCAATAACGTAGACGATGGGCAGAAGAAGAAGAAGAGCAAAACCAAATTTTATTCGTTAATGGTGGCGACGCCGTCGAGGTTATTTTTCGTGAAGAAAGAAGCGCGGTCGATCGAACACTTCTTTGATGAGTTGAAAAAGAGCGAAAACCAAGCGCTTCTCGAACCGGTGGTGCGCATGCCCGTGCGAGCGTCGACTTCATCTTTAGCGACGAAACGAAACGCGTCCACTGAAGAGATCGTGTTTGCGTGGCTCACTGGAGCGGGAGTGTACGCTGGATCCGCAGACGCGTCGGCGAAGGAAACGGACAACCAGGCAAAGTTACTCCGAGATCACTCGTTGCTGCCGTTTCCCACGAAGAACGCTTTGCGTAAAAAAGAAGATTCTTCTCCAATAGGTTTGGCACTTACCGATCACCACGCGGTGTTGACGTATGCGGATAGAATTGCGTGCATATCCAGACTCACCGGTGAATTAGCTCAGCTCTTACGTTTGGATGAAACCGCGGACGGTATAGTTACCAGAGAAAGCTTAATCGCCTCTAAAGTCGTCTTTTGCGCCACGGACGATATCACGGGCGTTTCGTATTTGTGCACCGATAACGGCGATCTATCCGAAATCGCTTCCAGAGATGAAGCGAGAGATGCGTGGAGATACTACTGCGAACGCAACGAGTTTAAGCGCGCGTTACAATGCGTCGGTATGGACGCGCGACGACGATTTGAAATTTTTAAAACCAAAGCGGAAAAAGCGTTCAAAGATCGCGAGTACGAACTCGCCGGTCAAGCGTGGGCGCAATGCGAAGAGATGGTACCGTTTGAACGCATCGCTAAGAAATTTAAAGACGTCGGGTCATTACATGGTTTAATCGCGTATTGCGTCGGAAGGTATGAAAAGCTGAATAAAGTCGCGCTTCTCCCGGGCGGCGGTGTTTTGGTTTCCGGTATCGGGAGCGGCAAATCCGAGACGAGCGGCGGTAAAGGCGCCGCGAAGAAAAGCGGTAGTAACATAAATGTCGATGGAGGAGGCAAAGACAACAAGAATGCTCAACAAAAATCTGCCGTTGACGAAGATGCTGCGAAACGCTCGATGCTTGCAAACTTCCTGGTCGATCTACATCTGAGCGCTATTCAAAGAGCCGAAGAGAAAGGCAAACACGTCTTGGAAACGCGCTTAAAATTTTCCGCTTTCCTTCGCCAATTTAAGCGAGATATCGACACGCAGCTGACGAAGAGAAAAATAGAGAAAACTAGCGATCGCGATCTCGAAGTTTCTTTCGCGTCCGCGCAAGGCGAACATGAAAAAGTCATCGCTTACTTCCTCGACGAAAAGCGAGACATCGATTTGACTTTGGACGCGTTGGCGAATGTCGAGGTGCCGTCGGAGTTAATTTGCGATTCGGTCGAAAAGTGTTTCGAATTGAATCCGGAGAAAACGACGGATTTCTTAATCCGACAAGGCACGAGGAGGGTGGAACCAAAGCGCGTTCTGTATGCCTTCACGCCATTCGTCGGGTCGAAAGATGAAAATGCGGTGGAAAACGCGATTCGATACTTGCGAAGAGCGTGCGCGGAACCGAACGTCTCCTCGTTAGCCGCGAGAGATTTAGCCAGTCACAACTTATTGACGACGTTGTACGTGGAATCTTTAGCGAACGGGTTTCGAGAGGACTTGTTTCAAGAGTTGGAAAGTTATTTGAGAGAAGCGGTGAGATCGGAAGAAGTGGAATCGTTCGGTACGAGAGAGGAAAACTTTTTCGAAGTTGCCGTGGCGAACGCCACCGGGAACAGCACCAAGAAGAATCAGTTCGCGTATTACGACCCGCGATACGCGTTGACGTTACTCGAGTCGCGCATGGATAAAAAAGTCGCGTATAAATGCGTCGCATTTCTGCACTGTTTGTTGAAAGAGTACGAAGAAGCCATACGAGCTGCGTTGGAGCACGGGAACGACGTCGAGTTGGCGAAGACCATCGCCGACGCGCCAGTCTCAAACTCGTACGATTTCGACGGTGGCATCAACCACGCATATTTTGGTGGTAGCGGTGGTGTTGGCAATAAGAAGAGTAAAACGTCTTTGTTATTGAAGGAGATGCAAAAGAAACTGGCGATTAGACACGAAAGCGATGAAGACGAGAGCAGCGAGGATGAGGATGAGGATGAGGATACTAGCGACGAGGGAGAGAGCGACTCTGAAATCGAGCGCGAAGAAACCGCGCATTTGAGGCGCAAGACGCTTTGGTTGGAGATCGCGAAGCACGTCATCGATAATTGCGCACCTCCTGATTCGAAAGAGAATGTCAACCAAGAATCGCTCGTCGAGAAAAAAGTCAAAGTAGCTTTGAAATTTCTCAAGGAGACGACCAAAGACAACAACGTTCGCGAACAACAATCAGGAGGACAAGGAGCGGAGAAGGACAACGCCACTAGAATTCTCGGCGTGGAAGACATCCTCCCGTTACTCCCTGATTTCACGAAAATCGACGCCGTTCGCGACGCCGTTCTCGAAGCGTTGCACAAGTACCAAAATGCCATTGAAACGATGAAGAAAGACATCGAACGAGACAGTGAAATCACCGCGCTCGTGCGCGAACAAGTGCGTCAAATTCAATCGAAAGATTTAGAAATCGACGCAGAGGAGCCGTGCGCGACGTGCAAAAAACCAGTCCTGCGTAACGGCAAGGTCCCGGATTCCTCGGATTGTGCTAAATTGGCCCCGTTCTACGCATTTCCGTGTACGCACGCGTTCCATTGCGCCTGCTTGCTCCGCGAGGCGTTGCCGTTAATGCTCGACGACGAACGCAATCAGTGCCTCTCGTTGATGAAATGTCTCAAAATCCCACTCCCGATTCGTTTGAAGCCGAAAGTCAAACTGTGGGGGCCGCCTCCAAAAACGGCCACTGGTCACACCGTGGAATCCGCGGTGGAAAAGCTCGAAGACGTGCTCTGCCAAGAGTGTCCGATGTGCGGCATCATGCGCACGCGCATCATCGACGAGCCACTTTTCCATCTTCCAGAGGAGCAAGAAGAGTACGACGTGTGGAATTTTGAAGACAAATACACCTTCGAGTTCGAACAAGACGCCTTACGATTCGTCTCCAGAGACGCGAACGAAAACGACGCGAAAGAGGAGGAGGAAGAAGAAGTCATTCAAGTCGTCGACGGCCACAAAATCTTGAGCGGATACGCGGAGATTTTCGATGAGTTACCGGGCCTCGCGCCGGTGATGCACACCTGGGACAGGTACGTCTTCCACGACTCCTCGGACGAGGACGACACGAAAAAAAAAGGTTTAAAAGACGATTCTTCTTCCGACGAGGAGTGTTATTATTATCATGCGCAGGTTAGTAGGTAGAGAGAGAGAGAGAGAGAGAGAGATTGAAGAAGCGTTTAATTGTACCATTTTCCTTTGACTCATCTCCCTCACAAAAAAGCATGCGATTTGCATTCTCTGCGAAATCCTTCGCCGCGTGGGAAACAACCACCCAAATAACATCGACCGTAAAACGCATTCACGCGCTCTCAAATACTAGCAGCAAAAGAAGAACACATACTCTCTCACGACGACGACGTTTTGTCATGGATCGTCGTAATCATCATCTGAAAGCACCGGCGCGGTGTTCGTCGGACAAAACAGATAAAGCATCGACTTCCGGGAAAAATCCAATGTCTTCTTCTCCTCCTCCTCCTCCGTTGTTTAAATTCGGATTACTGGCGGACATTCAGTACTGCGACACGGACGACCGGACGAATTTCAGCGGGTCGCAAGTTCGGAGGTATCGAAACGCTTTGAACGTCGCCAGGAACGCGGTGGAGCACTTCAATTTGCACCATCACCAACTCGAGGATACCACCACCCTAAACAACAATACGACTGGCGCAAACTCCGCAAAGACGCGGGGAATTGATTTTATCGTCCACAACGGGGACATCATCGACCACCAGTGCGCGTTTGATTTCCAAACGGATTCGTTTAAACCGTTGTCGGAAGGCCGACGGCAATTGGCGGACGTGATGCAGATTTTAGATCGGAGTACGTGCCGCGACTGGATATTTACCATCGGGAACCACGAGTTGTACAATTTTACGCGAAGAGAGTTAATCGACGGCGTGGATTTGAAAAAAGAAGGAATCGAGTCGTATTCGAAAGATGGATTAACGTTTAAATGCGCTTCTGAGGATGGGGATTTGTATTACGCGAAGAAACCACACGAGAAATGGAAGGTGATTATATTGAACCCGTACGACGTGTCGATTTATAGCAAAGGACGAGAGCAAGGGTTGGACGAGGAGGCTTTGTCGTTGTTGAGAAAACACAACCCGAACGCGGATAAGTGGTGCGACGAGAATCCAGACGTCGTGCAAACAGAGAGGATGAGCGGGACGTTTCCGTATTTTAAGGATTTAGAGGGGTTGAATGGGAGGTGGGTGCCGTTTAACGGCGGCGTCGGAGCGACGCAGCTGGAATGGTTGAGAGCAGAATTGAAAAGGTCGAAAGAGAACGAAGAGAAAGTGTTGATTTTTTGCCACTTACTTGTGCACCCGAAAACGACCAGCGGAACTGGTAGGACGTTGTTGTGGAATTACGACGAAGTTTTAGAAGTGATACAAAAAGTCGGCGATGGGTGCGTCAAATGCGTCTTCAGCGGGCACCAACACGAAGGCGGCGTTCACGTGGACGAGCTTGGCACGCACTTTGTCGTTTTAGAGTCGCCAATGTTAGCCAGCGACGAAGATAAAGGGCATCCGGGACCGTTTTGTGTCGTCGAGGTGAACGAAACGAGTGTTTTGATGAAAGGTTTCGGGAGGAGTTTTGAGAGTCGTCTGTTCCCGTACGAAGAAGGATTGGAAAACGTAGAGGCTTTAGAATATAAGATTGCGTTGTAATACTAATATAACTCGTACACGTCTAATGTACAACATGTGCATATATTTGGATCGTCCTCCATTGCAGAGGTCCATGCGTATTCACTTCGTTTCTTCTCGCGTAAGCAAGCGCGCGTTTATTATCGAAGCGCGTCAAATGTGAAAATGATCACACTTATCGACGCGCTCGTCACACATATGAAAAACAGCGCACAAATTCGAGAAAGACGAGAGGACTTGTACAGAGAGATGCATTAAATCCAACTTCTCGCGCTTTGTTTCGCGTAAAAATCCTGGTGATATTCCTCCGCGTCGTACCAAATCGTCCCGGAACTCTCCAAAGGAGAATACACGTCCGTTTTAATCGGACCTTTTCCATCCCTTTCCAAATCCTCAATCATTCGCATCGCCACTGCATACTGCGCTTCGTTTTGGCACCAAATCGCGCTCTTATATTGCGCTTTTGCTTTCCACTGCGGCGAATGTTCTGTGAAGAAAACGTGTAAAATTTTCTCGAAATTCGTTTCATTTTTAACAAAATCCAACTTTATCGCTTCCGTGTGTCCATCTCCACTGCACACGGACGTGTACGTCGGATTTTCCGTCTCGCCGCCGCAATACCCAACTTTCGTCGATTCAACGATCCCTTTCATCTTCGTTCCAAACACCGACTCTGGTCCCCAAAATCAACCGAGCGCGAGCACCGCGCACTCGTGAGATGGGGAGAGTGGGATAGGGGGCGTTGCGTTCGACGCGTACGTTTTGACGTTTGTTTGTCGTTTAGAGGAAGAAGAAGAAGAAGAATAAGGAGTACTTCTGGACGAGGATTTCGACGAGAATAATGAATTTCGGATCGCGGAGGCGAACGACGATGTGTTCGTGGTGGTTGACATCGTGATGGTGTATTCCTACCGAGGTTGCAATGAAGCAATAATGGTACGAGGATTTTTTCGAGACAAAGAGTAACTAACGAGCGAGCGCTCAGAGCGAGAGATCTAACGAGATCTCAAACCAACATCTCAAATTTAAACTCTTTCTTTCGCACGAGCTGCTTCATCTCTTGATGACCAACGGCCAATCGGGAAACTTTTTATTCCAATATCTCACGCCGTAGTGTTCCAACTTGCGACTCTCGTCGTCCAAGCTTTGACCGCGATAGGCGAGTTTCATGAGCCCGGGCATGATACCGGACCGGTCGCGGATGTAGTCGCGCAAATCGGAGACTCGGATTTTAGACGGAACATGGATCCAAAACGGGCCTCCGTATTCGGTGTCGGTGTGAAGTTCGGAAGTTACGAGTAAGGAGAGGATGGGGCAGTCGCCGTAGCGTTTTCGGTAGACGTATTCGCCGTGCGGGATGCCGGCTTCGAAGGCTTTTTGGCGGTCATCGGCTTCTTGTTCCGGAGTCGGCTCGTACGGGTCGGTCCATTCAGTCACGTTGGCACCGTCGCGAGTGGTTTTTGGACAGTATCTGTTCGGGTTCGTTTTTAGGTCGACAGAGTTCAATCATCGTTAGCGTATTTAAGACGTGTACGTACTAAAAAATACGAGCGGAGCAAAAAACGTACTTCTCCTCTTCCATGTAAAACGGGTAATTGTTCGGAGGAATATCAAAATATCCCGTCTTTCCCGTGCCTGGTTTATCGTTGTACTTACTAAACGCTCGGTACCTGTTTGAAAAGGAGAGGAAATGAATGCATTACTTAGTTCGCCGCCATCATCATCATCAGAGAGGAGAGAGAGGAAAAAAACGCTCGCAAGGCGTTTCGATTATAAAAAAAAACACAAGTGGATGATCAGAACAAATCTCAGATCGCAGTAGTAATCACCGCTCATCCCGGCCCTCGCATCATCATCAATCGCGCGCGAATTCATCAGAAAGACAAGAAGAACATTAAGGATTCGATTTTTGTCGTCGTCATCATCATCATCGAAAATCTTTCCCTCCAAACATCACTATATATTAATCCCCTAATTTTTAAAATACTCCGCTTTCGGTGGTTAAAAACATACCTGGGAGGCACGAACGCGTTTTCGCCGTCGATGCCCCCGCCGTGCGACCCGGGCGCTTGCGCGTACGCGTAGTCGTCGAAGTCGAAACTTTGCTCGTGCGCTGGTTTCATCCCGGTCATTTGCGAGGACATCTTTTCAATTCAATTCGCGCGCAAAGCCACTCTTAGTAGTAGTCGTTTTTTAGATCAGAGAGCAAAAATACGAGCGTTTTTCAAGAATGAAGAAAAATTTCTTCATCAAAAGGTGGTCAAATTTTTAGACAAGTCGATTATTATAGACAAGTTTGATTCGTTGCTCGGTATCTGTGATGAATGTACGATGTGTATGTGTGTACTTTCAGAACTACAAATGAGCTAATGTTGAGTGCGCATGTGCCTTCTCAAATTACCAGAGTGACTAAAACGTTTCTCGCAAACTTCACACTCGTACGGTTTCTGGTTCGTGTGAATACGCATGTGAACTTTCAAATCAGTAGATTGAGTAAAACGCTTCTGGCACACATCACATTCGTACGGTTTCTCATTCGTGTGAATACGCTTGTGGACTTTCAAATTACTAGATGTACGAAAAGCTTCATCGCAAACATCACACTCGTACGGTTTCTCGTTCGTGTGAATACGCATGTGGTCTTGCAAAGTACCATATTGACGAAAACTCTTCTGGCACACATCACATTCGTACGGTTTCTCGTTCGTGTGAATACGCATGTGCCTTTTCAAATTACTAGATGTACGAAAAGCTTCATCGCAAACATCACACTCGTACGGTTTCTCGTTCGTGTGAATACGCATGTGGTCTTGCAAAGTACCAGAGTGACTAAAACGTTTCTCGCACACATCACATTCGTACGGTTTCTCCTTCGTGTGAATACGCATGTGTCTGGCCAACTTGGATGGACTCTCAAACACCTTCTCGCAAACATCGCACTCGTGTTGTTGCGTTCTCTTTCTCTTCGCTCCTTTCCTAAAATCAATTTCTTCTTTTCGTATCTGTTCGTCCATTTCATCATCATCATCTGGTATTTGCAAACACACCACCACCGGTTCTTTAACTTCTTCTTTTTCCCTAAACTCTTCTCTCTCACCCTTCGCCACCTTCAAAACCGTCCTCGCATTTTCCGCGCGCTGCGGATGTGGATTCTTTCTTCGGCTCATACTACTTCTCTCTTGTTTTGATGTTGTGTTGTAAAGTGAAGTTTTTAGATACAAAAAAGACATCACAACGAAAGAGTAGTTTAGTACACTACTCTTCGTAGTTTAAATAAACACACACTTTATGCGTCGAGGAGGAGGAGGAGGAGAAAGCAACAAGGACGACGAGAATACTACTACTACTACTACTACTACTACTACTACTACTACTACTACTCACGACGAGCGGCTGTTATTGGGCGCAAAGAACAACAATGCGATGATGATGATGAAGAGGCAGTTTCCCGTTAAAAAAAGAGCTTTGAACAAC
>Ga0114997_10003358_pt1 | contig 12592 bp, 14 predicted proteins | sample ArcticOcean_MG_C_2_FD_87045 | JGI IMG/M metagenome (GOLD analysis project Ga0114997, IMG submission 87045) | Marine microbial communities from western Arctic Ocean - ArcticOcean_MG_CB4_136 | ecosystem: Environmental > Aquatic > Marine > Oceanic | place: Arctic Ocean: Canada Basin | collected... | reverse complement strand
CAACAACTTATGCAATGAAATTATCAAAAGAAGAGTGTAAAAAAATTATTACTTTTTCAAAAAGCGTACTTAATAAAGCCATTAAAAAAGGTGGCTCAAGTATTCGTAATTTTAAGAATACCTCTGGGGAAAGTGGTAATTTTCAAAAAGAATTTAAAGTTTATCAAAGAGAAAGCATGAATTGTCCAAGAAGCAGATGTAAAGGCAAAATAAAGAAAATATTTATATCTAATAGATCAACTTTCTTTTGTAATTCCTGCCAAAAGTAAGCAATTATTCTATTGACCACTATAAATTCACCAGTTATACCACTGCGCTTATGGCAAACACAAAATCAGCAATTAAAAGAATTAGAAAAATTGCTACCCAAACATTAGTTAATAAGGCTCGTAAAAGTAAGTATAGAAATGCTATAAAGAAAATGAATATTCTTCTTGAAGGTAAAAAAAAAGCAGAAGCATTGAAATTTCTACCTGAACTGAATTCTGAATTAATGAAAGTTGCAAAAAGTGGAATTATAAAAAAAGCAAATGCTTCAAGAAATGTTTCAAGAATCACAAAAAAGATTTCAGCCTTATAAATAACTAGTCATAATTGTTATTAATTTCAATCAGAAGTATAGATACTAGATATCAAATATTTATAATTAAAATACTATATATAGATTTAGTAAAAAATTTATAGTTTTAAATCATACACTCCTAGATTTAAAATTTTTAAAAAACAATTTTATCTTTCCTAAAATTGAAAAAATTTATTCACGTATAAAACGATTCACCCATAGATTTTATTTATTTTTAATTTAACAAACTTTTTTATTGTATAATTTTAATTTTGCTTCTAACTGACTCTATTCTTAAAAAAAAATGTCTAATAATAATAATACAAATAATCTAAAAAGTATTTCGTCAGAGGACCTTAATTGGGCTGCTGTTCAAAAAGAGATGAAGAGTAAGCTAGGAAGAGATATCTATGAAAGCTGGCTCAGAAAAATAGTTTTTGTTGAAGAAATAAACAATTATGTTTTACTTTCAGTTTCAACGAGATTTATAAGAGACTGGATTTCTTCGAGATATTTAGATCAAATTTTACAAATTGTTAAAACATATAAAAAAGATGTGACTAGAATTGAGTTTAAAATTATTGAAAAATCTTCAAAAGATAAAAATGAAGAAAACAATAACACTATAGATAAAAGTGAAAACATCTCTTTTATTAAAGATACTTATTTACAATATAATAGAATAGATCCAAATAAGAGGTTTGATAACTTTATTACTGGTACTAGTAATAAGTTAGCTTACGAGGCCTCACTAAAAGTTTCGGAAAATATTTCTCATTATAACCCACTGTATATTTATGGTGGAGTTGGAATGGGCAAAACTCATTTATTGAATTCTATTGGTATTTTATTAAAAGAAAAAAATAAAGTTATGTTTATTTCGGCTGAAAGATTTATGTATCAATTTGTTAAATCTATCAAATCAAATGATATGGTAAAATTTAAAGAATATTTTAGAAATACTGACATTCTAATAATAGATGATATTCAATTTATGAATGGCAAAGAAGCAATGCAGGAAGAATTTTTTCATACCTTTAATGCTTTGTTGGACAAAGGTTCTCAAATAATAATTTCTGCAGATAGAGCGCCCAATAAATTATCTAGGATACAAGATAGAATTAAATCTAGATTTGCGGGTGGTTTAGTTGTTGATATACAAAAACCTGACTATGAACTTAGAAGAAAAATAGTTAAACAAAAAACAGAAGAGCTAAATATTTTTTATTCTAATCAAATTAGCATTTCTGATGAAATACAAAATTTTATTAGCTCTGAAATTACAACAAGTATTAGAGAATTAGTTGGAGCCATCAATAGAATTGTTTCTTTTTCAAGAATATACAACAAAGTTCCAAATTTATCTGAAGTTAAAATTGTTTTAAAAGATCTATTAAATATAGGAGAGAACAAAGTTACAATTGATTTAATTCAGTCTATAGTTTGCAAATTCTTTAAAATAAGTAAGAATGAGATGCTATCTTCAAGAAGATCAAGGTATCTTGTAAGACCAAGACAAACTGCAATATATTTAACTAAAATTTTAACATCCAAGTCTTTGCCGGAAATAGGAAGAGAATTCTCTAATAGAGATCATACAACAATTATACATTCCGTTAAAACAATTGAAAAATTGAAGGAAAATGATCAAGAAATGACTAACAATATAAATAACTTAAAAAATCAGATATTATATAATAAAGAAAATGAAATTTAACGTTAATCAGCAAGATCTACAGGAAGCACTGAATTATTGTCAGGGCGTAATTGAAAAAAGAAGCACTCTTCAAATTTTATCAAATGTTTTATTGAATGTTAATAGTTCAAATCTAACAATTACAGCTACAGATTTAGACCTAATATTTATTCACCAAATTAATAATATAGAAGTTATTGAAGAGGGAAAAACGACCACAACATCTTCGATTATGTATGATATTATTAGGAAGTTTTCTTCAGGAAAAAAAATTAATATATCATTAACAGATATTAGTAAACTTCAAGTCGAATCTGAAAAATCTGTTTTTAATTTAAATTGTATTAGTGCAACAGAATTTCCACTAACAGATGAAAATTTTAATCAAAATGAGTTTTCTATAAAGTCAAAACAATTATTAAAATTATTAAATAAGTGTAAATTTTCACTCTCAAATGATGAAACTAGACATTATTTAAGTGGAATTTTTTTTCATCAAACTCAAATAGAAGAAAAAAACTTTTTAACTGCAGCAGCAACAGACAGTCATAGAATGTCTATATCTAAAATAAGATTAGATCAAAAAGTAGATTTTGAACCAGTTATATTGCCTAAAAAAACAATATTTCAGCTTTGTTCTTTATTAGAAAGTTATGATGGTGATGTTAAAATTTCAAATATAAAATCAAAAATTAAATTTGAATTAAATAACAGCATTTTAATCTCTAAATTGATTGATGGAAAATTTCCAAATTATGTTCAAGTTATACCTAAAAATAATAAAAAAAAATTAGAAATTGATCTAAAATTGTTTCTAGACTCAGTTGATAGAGTTGCGTCTGTTTCACTCGATAAAAAAGATGGAGTAAAATTTAATTTATCAAAAGATATTTTAAATTTAGCTGTTAACAATACTAATAGTGGAGATGGAAAAGAAAGTTTAAATGTTAAATTTGATCACGATTTAGAAATTAGTTTTAATTCAAGATATTTGATAGATGTTGCCTCCCAATTAGATGGTGAAAAAATTGAAATCTTTTTTGATGATGCAAGTTCTCCAGCGTTGATTAAAGATCCAGGTGATTTTGATAGTATTTTTGTTGTAATGCCTATGAAAGGCTAATTTATATTATCTAGCTCAAAATAAATACTATCCTGCAATTTTTTCAAAAAAACTCTTCTATCAAGTCCAGGCTCTATAGATTTTAAAATTGAAACAGTTAATGTCGTGTTAGTTTTTTTAAATCCGTTTTTTGGCCAAGTATAACCTGAATTAATTGAGATTGGTTGACATGATATTTTTAATTGTTCGTAAATCCTGCTGGCACCTTTTTTAAAAGGCATTCTTTCTTGAGGTAGTAATCTTGTGCCCTGAGGAAAAATTATTAAAGGTCTATCTGATGATTTAATTAGTTTTAGAATATCATCATAAAAACCTAAATTTTCTTTAGAAGTTTTGTTTCTTCTAATTGATATTGAGCCAATTTTTTTTAGATACCAGCCAAATATCGGCATCATTAGCAATTCTTTTTTAAGAATAAAAACTGGGGCATTAAAAATTGTTTGTAAGAAAAATGTCTCAAACATTGATTGATGAGAAGCTGCAATAAAAAATTTTTTATCTTTAATTATATTCTCTTCACCTTTTACAATTATTTTTGTTGATAAAAAAACTTTCAAACAAAATGAGGCCCAATATCCCATAATTTTTCCACCAAATAGAACTGCTTTTTGAGGTAAGAAAAGTGCTGGTAAAAATATAATGGAAATAAAAGTAATTCCTAAAAAGAAGAAAAGTGAAAATAAAAAGTTTCTTATCATTTTAATCAAAAGCTACATTAAATCTGTAAGTTTTTGTCTTTTCTTAATAACATTAATTTTAGATCCTTTAATTAGTATTTCTATAGGTTTGGGTCTAACATTGTAATTTGAACTTAATGACATTCCATAAGCCCCGACATCACACATTATAATAAGGTCTCTTTCTTCTAGTTTTTGGAATTTTTTTAAGGTCACAAATTTATCTGTACTTTCACAGATTGGACCAACAAACTCGTAGGTCTTTTTTGAAATTTGAATTTTTTTTAATACAGGTAAGGTTCTGTGACTAGTCCCATATAATGCTGGTCTCATCAAATCATTCATTGCAGCATCCAGTACAATAAAATCCTTTTTGGCGCTTTCTTTTATGTAGATTACTTTTGAAACTAGTGAGCCTATATTACCTACTATTGATCTGCCTGGCTCAAATATAATTTTTGATTTGTGATTTTTTAAAAATCTTTTTATTGCAATATTATATTTTTTGTAATTAAGTTTTTTACTATCATTTTTATAAGATATTCCCATCCCACCGCCAAGATCAATAAAGTCAAATTTGTGCTTACTTTTTTTTATTATTTTATCAATCATCTTCAACATTTTTTTGTAAGGCCTATGGTCTAAAATCTGACTTCCTATATGAACACTCAAACATTTTAGATTTATATTGTTAGAGCTTTTAGAATATTTAGTTAATTCAAAAAAAACTTTTTCATCTACACCAAATTTATTTTCTTTTTTACCAGTTGAGATTTGGCTTAATGTTTTAGCATCTGTATTTGGATTTAACCTAATACCTACGTTAACAATCCTTTTCTTAGATCTTGCTATTTTTTCAATTTCGATAAGTTCACTTTTAGACTCTACATTTATTAATAATATTTTTTTATCAATAGCATAACCTATTTCTAATGGCGTTTTGCCTACGCCTGAAAAAACAATTTTATTTGGTCTCATTCCAGCCTTAAGAGCCATCATCAATTCTCCCATTGACACTACATCAGCTCCTAATCCTAGTTTTCTAATTTCTTTAATCAAATTAACATTTGTATTTGATTTTACAGCAAAACATATTAGAGGAGAAAATGACCTAAAATTTTTTTTGAACCTGTCTATATTTTCTTTTAGACGTTTGTAGGAATAACAATAAAAAGGTGTACCAAATTTTTTAGCCAAGTCCTGAACTCTAACTTTTTCTATTGAGAGGCTTCTATTAATATATTTCATTAAACTTTGCTTATAATGATATTATTTTTATTAGCCTTGTATGTAGGGTCTGCTTTTTTACCACAAGACACCAGCAAAAAGCAAAATATAGAAATTAAAGTTATTTTTTTGATCATTTTAAGCTTTCTTATATTTCATTATCATTTTTTTAATATTATCAAAAGATGTTCCACCATAAGATTTTTTTGAATTTACCGAGTTTTTTAAGTCAAAAACCTTTAATACGTCAATTGTAAGTTTTGGTTCAATTTTTTTCAATTCATTAATGTTAAGTTCATTCAATTTTTTCTTTTTCTTTTCAGCAAAATTAACAATTGAAGCAGTGACTTGGTATGCTTTTCTGAAAGGCATTGAGTGATTTTTAACCAGATAATCCGCTAAATCTGTAGCTGTAATATAGCCAGAATTTGCAAGCTCTAACATTTTCGGTTTATTAGGTCTTAAATTTTTTAAAACCTCATTAAGAATTGCAATACAGTTATTAAGAATTTCATTTGATCTAAATAGTATTTCCTTGTCGTCTTGAAGATCTTTGAAATAAGAAATTGGAAGACCCTTAAGTATAGTTAACATTGAAAATAAATTTCCATAAGTTGACCCAGTTTTGCCTCTTAAAAATTCTAATAGATCTGGATTTTTTTTTTGCGGCATTATTGACGACCCTGTAACAACTTTGTCAGATAGGCTAATAAGGTTAAAACCATCAGAGTTCCAGATTATAAGTTCTTCGGCTATTCTTGAAATATGCATAGAGCAGACAGATACGCTGTATAAAAAATCTAAAACAAAATCTCTATCAGCAACTGTGTCTATTGAATTATTTGTCGGTTTTTTAAATCCTAGTTTTTTAGATGTAAAATGTCTATCAATATTGAATGATGTGCCAGTTAGAGCAGCAACGCCTAAGGGGCACTCAGATAAGCTTTCCAAGTTATTAGAAAACCTTTGTTTATCTCTATTAAACATTTCTATGTATGCCATTAGGTAGTGGGCAAATGATACAGCTTGTGCATTCTTTAAGTGCGTAAACCCAGGCATGATAGTTTTAATATTTTTTTCAGAAATTTTGAGGATAGTTTTTATAATAATGTTTAAATTTTTATTAATCTCTTTAGTCGCAGATGTAGTCCACATTTTAAAATCTGTAATTACCTGATCATTTCTAGATCTTGCAGTGTGTACGTATCCAGCTTCTTGACCTATTATTTGAAATAATCTTTTTTCAATATTCATATGTATATCTTCGTATTTTTTATTATATTCAAATTTATTTTTTTGAATTTCTTTTTCAATTTTACTCAAGCCATAAATAATTTTATTTTTTATTTTAAAAGAAATAATTTTTTGCCTAAACAACATCTCTACATGGGTAATTGATACCGCAATATCTTCCTTAAAAAGTTTTTTATCAATATCTATGGAATTACCAACTTTTTGAAATAATGCAGACGCATCATTCTTTATTCTGGAGCCCCATATTGCTTTGTTGTTTTTATTTTTTTCCATGGTAATTAATTATACATATTTAGTATGAAATCTTTAATAATATTTATTTATTTAATAACCACCAACTTTGGTTACACTACAGAAAAACCTAATATTAAAAATCTAGTTTTAATAAAAAATCCAAAAACTTATGGAGATGTGATTTTTAAAGATAAAAATCAAAAAAACGTTGATTTAGCCAATTATAAAGGAAAGTTAGTAATGCTAAATTTTTGGGCGACATGGTGTGCTCCCTGCAGGGAAGAGATGCCCTCATTAGACAGTCTACAGTCAGATAATAGACTTAATAATCTGAAGATTTTTCCAATTAATATTGGTCAAGAAGATCTATCAAAAGCTAAAGTATTTTTTAAAGAGTTAAATATTCAAAATTTAGGAATTTATTTTGATTCAAAAATTACATTAGCAAATAGATTCAAATTAAGAGGAGTTCCAACAACAATTCTATTTAACAAGGAAGGGCAGGAGTTTGCTCGAATTTTAGGGTCCATTGATTTTAATAAAGAAGAATTTATTAATTGGCTAGAGCTTTACAATTAATTTTTAAAAAAATAAGCAAAAGAGACTAGAACTACTATCGCTATAAATTGAAAAAGTACTCTTAACTGCATTAACTTGTTAGAATACTTTTTGCTAGTTTTTCCCCCTTTAAAAAGGGTTCCAAGGCCAAGGATTAGCACAATGGCAACTACTATTAAAAGCGTTATTCCTAAGATTTTTACAAACATTCCAGAAATCATATTTGTATTGTAGAATGTTTTAAAAATTAAAAAAACATAATAAGCCATCTATGACATTTTGCCTTACAACCTCAATTATAAAACCAGAAAACAATATTCCTATTAATAATGCAGTTATTTTACTTCATGGTTACGGTGGTGATGGCAAAGACATAAGCATGTTAACTTTGAATTGGAAAAGATTTTTACCAAATACTATTTTTTTATGCCCAAATGGTGATGAAAAATGTGCAATAAACCCATCAGGATACCAATGGTTTGACTTAACAAAAGATGACCCTCAATATATTTTAGAACAATCAAAAAAAGCTGAAAAAAAACTGCAACAATTTATTAATGAAGTAAAATTTCAATATAATCTTAAAAATTCTCAGATTTGTTTATCAGGCTTTAGTCAAGGTTGTATGATGTCTATAAACTTAGGATTAACAAGTAATGAAAATTTTAATTGTGTAGTTGGTTTTTCTGGTAAAATAATTAATCAAGAGGATGTTGCTAATAGAAAAACGTCTTCAACAAAAATGCTTTTGATTCATGGTGATTTAGATGTGGTTGTTTCACCAACTTTTTTATTAGAGGCTAAAGATTTCTTAATTAGAAATAGTATTGAAGTTGAAATAAAAATGATAAAAAACTGTGAACACCATATTCCAGTTGAAGCTTCAAGCGAAGCATTAAACTATATAAAGAATAATTTTAAAAATTGATAAACCCTAAATAAAAAACTAATTTCTATCCATTGATAAAATAATTCATTTCAGCTAAGCTTTTGCATTTATGAATTTTGCTGAACAAAATCTTTCTTTAGAAAAATGCCCAGCTTTAGTTTTAAATGCTGATTATAGACCTCTAAGTTATTATCCATTATCATTATGGAGCTGGCAAGATTCTGTAAAGTCAGTTTTTTTAGACAGAGTAACCATAGTTAGTAATTATGATAGAATAATTAGAAGCCCATCTTTTAATATGAAACTTCCAAGCGTAATTGCTTTGAAAAGTTTTATTAAACCTCAATCTAATCCAAGCTTTACAAGGTTTAATGTTTTTTTAAGAGATAAGTTTTCATGTCAATATTGTGGTAGTGGGGACGAACTAACATTTGATCATTTATTACCAAGATCTAAGGGAGGACAAACAAATTGGGACAATGTTGTAACGGCTTGCTCTGCATGCAATGTAAAAAAAGGGGGCAGATTATTAAAAAACTCTGACATGACACTTAATAAAGAACCCTATCAACCTTCTACTGAAGATCTGCATAAAAATGGTAAAAATTTTCCACCGAATTTTCTTCACAAGAGTTGGATGGATTATTTATATTGGGATGTTGAGCTAGAAGCCTAATTATATCTTCTCAGATATATTAATTGCTATTTTTGAACCAGTTTTAATTATTTTATCCAAAATTGAGTAAACACCTTTTTTTGTAGCTCCTTCTTTATATGCAATATTCTTGTGGTGCAATTCATCTTCTCGAAATTTTATAATTTTTTGTTTTAATTTTATTTCATCTTTTTCTAGTGTTTTGATTTGATCTAAATAATGCTCATCTATAACTTCTTCAACTGAGGCGGTACAAAGCATAGCAGCTTTTTTCCCTAATATAGTTGACCCAAAACCCAAGCCGACACCTAGTAGATCCCACAAGGGTAGAAATTTTGTTGGTTTAATATTTCTTCTTCTAATTTCATTTTCAAAATAATCACAATGCTCTTTTTCATGAACTTTCATTTCTTCAATTTTTTTTTTTAAATCATCATCTTTTATAAAAGTATTTAATGCTAATAATTGTCCTTCATAAATTTTAATAGCCCCACGTTCACCAGCATGGTCCACTCTAATAAATTCTTCTACTCTATTTTTATTTGTTTTTTTCATAAGTTAAAAAAATTTTTGTAGTTATAGCACCTAATATTAATGAGATGAAAATATTAAAAGTCGCAAGGGATAATCCAAAAATCTTAAAAGTCACATCTTTGCAGCTCACCGGCATTTCTTTTAGCTGATCTAAAAGAGCTTCTTTTGATAGATTCCTATTTGCATCATCTAAATCACAGACCAAGGATTCATTAATAAAGCCCTCCTCTATGCCAAAATGATAGAAGGCTATTAAAGCTGCAGAAAAAAATATTAAACTTAATATTTTGAAAGAGCTTTTTTCAAATTTTTTAAAAAATAAACAAATTGAAATAATCATTATAGAAAAGAAATAAGGTATTCTTTCTATCAAACATAAGTTACATGGTTGGTGACCCAATCCATATTGAATGAAGTATGCAGCTAAGATTGCAAAGATACTAAATACCAATATTAACTTAAGTATTATTTTATTTTTAACTTGAGACATATTATTTGATAATAAAATATATCACACTAAAAATTAATACAATTACAATTCCTAAGATTGTAGACCACATTGCAGCCTTTGTTTTCATGAATGCATTAAATGTGTCACCTAATTTAAATGAGAGGTAAGAAACAATAAAAAATCTTAAACCTCTCGAAAAAAGACAAATAATTAAGAATATGAATAAATTAAAACCAATCATGCCACTAGTTATAGTAAACACTTTAAAGGGAAGGGGCGTAAAGCCTGCAAGAAATAAAGTCGCTAACCAAATATAAAACCCAGTTCCATTTGTCAGACTGTCCTTAAGGTTGAGTAATTTGTCCTCATAACCATAAAAACTAACAACACTCATTCCAAAATCTAAAAAATATAACCCTATAAAATACCCTAGAACACCACCCAAAGTAGAGAAGACTGTAGCGATTATAAATATTTTTAAATAATCATTTTTTTTTGCAATAACCATGGGTACAATCATGACATCTGGTGGAATAGGGAAAAAAGAACTTTCCACAAAAGATATAATTGCTAAAAATACTTTTGAACTTTTGTGAGCAGCAAGTGCTAAAGATTTTTGATATAACTCGTTAAACATTTTTTGGTTTTAATATAAATTAAGTTCTTATACTATTTAATTTTATAGTTATAATAATGAAAAAATTAGGGCGAATGGCGGAACTGGTAGACGCGCACGACTCAAAATCGTGTTTCGCAAGAAGTGAGAGTTCGATTCTCTCTTCGCCCACCAAAAACTTATGCAAATAGATAAAATTAATAATTTATTAGAGTTGTTTTACCAACAATATCAAAAACAAAATAAAGAAAGTATTTTTTTACAATCATTAAAAGAGCCCAGAAAAGAATATTCATGGGAAGATGTTTATTTAAATATTAATAAATTATCTGAAGAAATATTAAAACATATTAAACAAGGTGATAGGTGCTTATTAGTGTCAGAAAATAGACCTGAATGGATGATATCAGATCTTTCAATTATGCTCTCGGGTGGAGTAACAGTGCCAGCTTATACAACTTATACAGAAAGAGACTATGAGTATATCATCGATGATTGTACACCAACAATCATTATTATTTCAGATAAAATTCAGTATGAAAAAATTAAAGACATAATTCCAAAAAAAGATTTTATTAAAAAAACTATTTTTTTTGAAAACATAGAAAACATTAATGAAGAATCTAATTTAAGAATACAAGATATTTTTAAAAGAGATAATTTTGGTAATCAAAATTTTTCTGATTTAAAAATTCAAAGAAAAGATATTGCATGTATAATTTATACTTCTGGAACACAAGGCAACCCAAAGGGTGTTATGTTAAGTCATGGCGGAATACTTAATAATTGTGAAGGAGCAAATGAATTATTAAAAACCTTTATTTCAAAAAAGCCAAAATTTTTAACATGGTTGCCATTATCACATTCATATGAGCATACAGTACAGTTTGTGCAGATAGTTGTTGGAGCAAAGGTATTTTATGCTGAAAGCATAGATAAGTTAATCAAAAATATGGGTGACTGTTCACCAGAAATAATGACAGCTGTTCCAAGGTTTTATCAAAATCTTTATCAAAAGATCAATGCATCATTTAGTAAAGCTACAGGATTAAAAGAATTCTTAATTAATAAAACTGTCCATTTAGGAAATAAAAAATTAGATAAACAAAAATTTTCATTAATTGAAAATTTAATTAATTTTATCTGCGAAAAATTAGTAAGGAAAAAAATTAAAAATCAATTTGGAGGAAATTTAAAAACTTTTATTTCAGGTGGTGGAGCCTTAGATAAAGAAGTAGGTTCATTTTTAAATGCTATTGGCTTACCAACATTACAAGGGTATGGTTTAACAGAAACCTCACCAGTTGTAAGCTGTAATTCAATAGAAGATATTAGAGTTGAAACAGTAGGAAAACCTTTTAAGGGAAATTTAGTTAGAATAGCTGATGATGGTGAGATACTTGTTAAAGGTGAAAATGTCATGCTTGGATATTGGAAAAATGAAGAAGAAACAAAAAAAGTATTAAAAGATGGGTGGTTATTTACTGGTGATATTGGAGAGTTTGATGGAGAGTTTTTAAAGATAACTGATAGAAAAAAAGATATAATAATAACTCCTGGTGGAGACAATATTTCGCCAATTAAAATTGAGAATGATTTAAATAAATCTGATTTTATTGAACAAAGTTTAGTTTATGGTGATAACAAACCATACTTGGTTAGCTTAATAGTTTTAAGTCAGCAATATAAAAAAAATATTTCTAAAGAAAAAATTCAACAAGAAATTGAAAAAATAAATAAAAATTTATCTAAAATAGAAAAAATAAAAAAATTTTTTATAATTAATGATCAATTTACAATTGAAAATAATATGATGACGCCAACTTTAAAATTAAAAAGATATAAAATTATAAAAAAATACCAAATAGAATTTGAAAATTGTTTTTAATTTTATTTTAAAATAGATTATAAGTCGCATAAACTCTAACTTTTTTTACTTAATAAAATAAAAATAAAAAAAAGATATTTTAGAAAAAAAACATAAAATTTATCCTTAATTAAAGATTTGACATCACTTGCATAAAAAAATAAAAATAAGTTAACAGCGAATCACTTTGATTCGTTTAACTTAAACAGGGAGCTAAAGATGGCTACAAAGAAAAAAGCTAAAAAAGCT
>Ga0114997_10003357_pt1 | contig 12595 bp, 6 predicted proteins | sample ArcticOcean_MG_C_2_FD_87045 | JGI IMG/M metagenome (GOLD analysis project Ga0114997, IMG submission 87045) | Marine microbial communities from western Arctic Ocean - ArcticOcean_MG_CB4_136 | ecosystem: Environmental > Aquatic > Marine > Oceanic | place: Arctic Ocean: Canada Basin | collected... | reverse complement strand
TTACGAGCGCGTCATCGAGCGAGCAACCATTCTTTTCGCGCAATTCGCGACTACTCTTCCGCGTTTTATCCCTTCATCTCGATCTCTTTAAAGCCCAAACGCGCGCAAAAATCTCGCCTCCTCCAAAAGCCATTCTTTTTTGGGGCTAAAATTTTTTAGGCGAAGAAAAGAAAGATTTCAAAACGCCTTCCTCGCCGGGGCCCGCTCTGCATCATCGCGCGAAAATCTCTGACATCGCGCGCGCAAAGATTCGCGCAAGAGAGATTACGAACGTACCATTTTTAGTTAGTTATGTGTGTGTTCCTTAAAGCTGTGTAATTAAACCTTTAACCGATGGGTCAATAAGAATGAGGACCACTTTCTTGGTTTTTATTTTTCTCTCAAAAAAAAAAACAAAAAATACTCCAACATCCTACTGGTATTACTACTCCTACTATATTTCTCTCTCTTCTTATTCTAAATCTATCGTTTATTAGAGGATCCAAACCCGCCTTTTTTCTTGGACTTGTTCATCTTATCTCCTTCGTACACGTCGCCTTCTTTGTACTCCTTCGCGGGCTCTTCCGGCCAGTCGTCGTCGTCGTCGCCGTTTTTTTTGTCGTCGTTTTTCTCTCTCAACCTCGGTCTTTTCTTCGGTTTTTCTCTCTCTTTCCTCGCTTTTTCTCTCTCTTTCCTTTTCACGTTCTCCTCTTGTTCTTTGCGTCGCTTGGTTTTCAACTGCTCTTTTTGCGCGCGCAATTCGTCTTGCGTTTTCACCTCCTCGACGGTTTTTTCCACGTATTGATGGAATAAAACTCGACCTTCGCACGCGCCTTCTTCGACTTTGACCAACTCGAGGTCCAGTCTCGGGCCGAGTTCTTTTAAAAGAATTTTCGCGGTCGATTTCGCTTTGTTCACTCGATCCAAGTCTTGTGCTAATTGGACTTTCGTTTTTGGGTCGTCTTCGCTGTCGGAAACGTCCGAGTCTGACCCCGGTGAACTCGCCGCGCCGGTAAAAAACTCGCTAATATCCGCCATTCGCCCCATATCGGGCACCTCTCTCGATTTTAACATTTTCCGCAACTTCCGATCGCCTTTCGCCGGCTTTGCGTCCACGTGGAAATGCCTCAACCTATACAAATTCGTCTCCTTATCGTGATCCACCAGAACGACTCGTTTACACGAACTTAACTTTGCTTTTTTAACGTTCACCGCCGGGAAAATATTCTGAAACGTCAACGCGCACAGCTTCTTTTCGCTCTCTTGACCGGCGGTGCTAAAATTATTCAAAACCACCAGCGCTGGATTCAAAAACGATTTCCCTCTCGATTTTGGATTCTTCTGCGCGTTCTTCACGTCCCTCTCTAAAGAATATTTATCGATTCGAAACGTCAACGTCGGTCCTCGCGGCGTTTTGCATATTTTCAAGTATTTCGCGTTTTCCGTGGCTGAGAACAACAAGAAATGCGACACGCCTAAAGGCCCGGCGACGTTGATGAAATCTTTCAGTTTATTCGATTTCGAGTCTTTCAACTTCGAGGCGGTGTTCGGTTCCATGATTTTCCTCACGTCCTCGGTTAAACTCTTCACCAAGTGCGAGAGTTTCCCTCGTTTCACCACGAACGTTTTCGGTACGTTTGCGGACGATTTGTTGTTGACATTTTTACCACCATTCGGGCTGAAGTTCTCTTCGCTCACCGCGTGCGTGCGCTTTTTTTTCCTCCGGGTTTTCGCCATTATTATTAATGATACTAACACACACTCTCTCTCTCTCTCGCTTTCTCTCGACAGAACAGAGAAGACACCAAGAAGAAGAAGAAGACAAAGAAGAAGAATTCAAAGCGGTGTTAAAATGAAGATGGCGGCGTTTTTTTGACGTGATTTTTTGAGAGCAAAACGAGGAAAAAAAACCGACGAGAGCAAAAAACAGAAAAATAATATCTCTTGCGTCATTACTCCTCACAAGTCACAAGAAGAAGAAGAGGAATACCACCATCGTCTTTCCTCACTCATCACTCGCTCACCTTTACGCACTCGTTATTAAAAACACACATATCATCATGGGAATCAAAGGATTGCCGGAACAGTTGAAGCATTACTACCGAGACGCGCAAGTGGAACAGTTTAAAGGTATAAATACTATTGTGCATTTTTAAAAACTTTCGTCGCCGTGGGGGTTTCCTTTTTTGCGTTGAATATTCAAAAACTGACACAGAGACGCACTCCTCTTTCTTCCTTTATCATCATCATCAACCTCTTCCTTACGAACAACAACGAAACGCGGGAATATAATAAAGGTATGCGCGCGGCCGTCGACGCGTACTCGTGGCTCCACAAAGGCGCGTATTCGTGCGCGTTAGAGTTGCACACAGGAAATCACTACTGGTTAAAACAAAACAGAGACGCCCCGTACGTGAACTATTGCATGCACCGGGCGAAGATGCTGAAATTTTTTGGCGTCGAACCGGTGATCGTGTTCGACGGAGATCGATTACCGGCGAAAGCGAGCGAGGAAGGCACGAGACGACAAAGGAGGGAAGAGGCGAAACAGAAAGGACGAGAGCGATTGGAACAAGGCAATCGAGAAGGCGCGACGTTTATGTTTACGCAGAGCTTAGATATTTCGCCGAGGATGGCGTTGGAGTTGATTGTGACGTTGAAGAGAGAAGGTATTGAATTCGTCGTGGCCCCATACGAAGCGGACGCGCAAATAGCGCATTTGGCGAAGCAGTCGAGGGAAAATGGTGGAGTGGACGTGGTGTTCACGGAGGATTCGGATTTGGTCGCCTACGGGTGCGAGAGAGTTTGTTTCAAGTTAGACAAGTTTGGGGCGTGTAAAGAAGTTTTGTTGGAGGACGTGTTGATGAATAAAACAGCTGCGGCGATGACGACGACGACGACGACACCCAGCGATGAGATGACGACTACTAACAACGACGAAAGTGAAATGACGATCAATAACGAGAGTCAAATGACCGTGGAAAACGATGGAACGAACGAGTCGGATGAAAACGTAGACGCGAAGAAAAAGACTGCTACTGCCGCTGCTGCTGCGAAGAAAAAAGGTGGTTCGAAGTCTTCCGCGGGAGGAAAAGGTTCCAGAGGTGCTAATTCTCCATTGTCCTTTGAGAATTGGACCCACGACGACTTCTTGGGTCTCTGCGCGATGAGCGGGTGCGATTTCTTAGAAAACGTGAGAAATGTTGGTTTTAAAAAGGCCCACGCTTTCGTCAACAAAAATGACCGGTGCGCAAAAACCGCGTTAGAAATGATGAGTAAAGACCCAAAGATTGACGTTCCAGAAGATTACGTCGAAAAATGGCAGCGCGCGGTTTATACCTTCAGACACGCGTTGATTTATGACGTCAAAGAGAAAACATTGAAGCACTTGACGCCGCTTCCCGAGGAGCTTCTCGGGAAGACATCCGACGAGCTTGACTTTTTGGGCAAAGTATTCGAGGACAAAGTTGCGATTGAAATCGCAGAAGGAAGAATGGATCCCATCGCGAGGCGTCCGTTTGCTCACGCGCAACCGCACTTTCAACAAAGATACAATAATAATTACAATAACATGCAGAACGTGCAACCGACGAACGAGGGACCGAAAATTCCAAAAGTCAACATCAATTCTATGTTTGCGGCGAAGAAAGTTGCCGCTTCCACAGCTCCAGCTCCAGTATTAGCAGTCATGCCGCCAGCAACAGCAGCAATAACAACAACAACAACGGTTCCTCCTCCTTCTCAGCCGAGACGTTCGCCGAGGAAGCATCCGCAAAGCATGGTAGGCGTTTCGTCCGAGAAAAAAGAACAACAACCGGTATTGAGCGCAGAAGACTTGGAGGATTTAGAGATCGCTAAAATGCTCGGCGCCGCGGAGCAAGGAGTGCAAGCAAACAAGCATACGCCGGCGCCACCCTCCGCCTCGAAGAAAAACCGCACGCCGCTTTCTTTGCCGAACAAGCAAAGTCATCAAAAACCGAGCGCGACGGACAATTCGTTCAAGCGAACGTTCGAGAACAACAAGAACGATGAGAACGTCGACATACGAAACAAGTTTAGCAAAACTGCGTCAAATAATACCCCAGTCGCGGAATTGAAGAAGCTACCTCCCAAGCCGCCTTCGGTGAATAAGAAGTTTGGCGCTCCGGAAAAAGAAAAGACGATATTCAAACTCAGCGCCGACGGCGGTTTGAAAGAGATTAAAACGAAGCCGAAGTCCATCGCCAGTTTCTTCGCTCCAGTGAAAAAGAAGTAATTTAGTCGTAAAGTAGTCATCGTGATGTTGTATCATTAGTGCGCGCGTGTCCGTGACCAATCAATCCATCGACAGATGAACAAGATTTGTATGCGTTTTCGTTTTTATGCTACGTTCTTGGACTCTTTCGTGTTCAATACAACAAATCCAAATTCTAATGTTCTCTCTTTCTAAAGTTAAACTAAAAATAAAGGCAAAGACTAATACTGATGCATTAGTTGTTGCCCTTCTTCTTTTGCCAGAGGTGGTCCATGGCACAGTCCGATTCACCCTGTTGATTGAAACGAATGAAGGAGAGAGAGTCTTGGTGAGTATAGAGTTGAGATTTCTGAAGAAAACGAGAAAAGAGAGAGAGTGGGGTTTGTTTGGTTTGGAAAAATCAATCGCGAAATCGCGCGGTTTTCAACCACTCGCGACCCAGAAAATCTACAAACAACCCCGACCTAACATCGCGCAAATGCGGCGTTTCACAATTACACGATCAAATTCTTCGAATGCGTACCTTGTTTCTCACGTAACCCGAAATGGCAAAAGTCGAATAGTTGCCATTGTACGTCCCGTCCGGACCCAAATGCCCGACGTTCACTTGAATCGCCGCGTGATCTTTGCACGTGATCAAGCGGTTCGTCCACGAGCACTTTCTCGGGATGTACAAATCGACGTTATCTCCGTCAGCGTTGATCATTGTTTTAGTGGATGATACTTCGTAACGTAGAGTTTATGGCGAGATTCCGCGACAGAGTAAGAAGTACTTCTTCAAATAAAATTGCTTCCTCTCCAGAGCTCTCTTCCTCCTCAATAAGTTTGCTTTCAAAAAAAACTTAAATAAAAAAAGCTGCTCATCTCTGCTCTCTTCTAAAAAACATTTCTCCCGTTCCTGTTCGGAATTCGTCACTTTAGCCCGTAGTACGAACCGTAAATAATAATGTCGTTCGCAGCGTCCACCCCTACTCGATTGAATTTCTCAAACAGCGTTTGCTCCACGCAAGGCTTATCGGCCAAGGTAAATATTTGGCGTCGTTTATATGTGTGTGTTTTTGCGCTTTCGCGCGAAAATTCCATTCTTCCGCCGTCTCTCCTCCCCTCTGGATAAAAAAATTCCGAAGGAGGGATGCGCGAATGTGCTTTTGCGCGCGCGCGCGCGCGATTTATAACCTCACGCGACGTAAAAACTAACCAAATTTTCTCATTTACAGGCGCCGATTAGAACTGCGAAAGCGTTTCCGTCGTTGAAGATTGAAAACAGAGTTGTGGTGAGTAGCAATACCTCTTCTTTTCCTCGTCGTCGTCGTCTCGTTCGCTTTTTTTTCCTCTCAACGTGTTGGAATTCAACCTAACCCTGTTTCTTCTTCTCCTTCGTTTGAATAAAATATTACAGATTCGTTTTACGCGTTTGGGAAGAAAGCGCCAAGCGTTTTACAGATTAGTTGCTATTGATTCCAAAAAGAGACGCGACGGATTACCGATCGAATTCTTAGGCTGGTACGATCCGATCAAAAAAGAGTCTTCCTTGAACGCCCCGGCGATCAAAGAGTGGATCGCGAAAGGGGCGCAGCCGTCAGAGACGGCTGGGTCGTTGCTTAAGAAAGCGCTCATCATCTCGTAAAGGAGGAGGAAGCTTTTCGGAGATACAGATATATATAAATAGATAAATGAGAGAAAACAACGCGTTGTGTATTCTTATGTAGTAGCATTTCACATTATAGTAGAACTTATTGTTATTAAAAGAGAAAGATATTCCTACCTTTTCGATTTTAAAAACGAGCGCTATTTCCGCGCTCCCTCTCTTATTAAAAAAATTCCTCCTCCGGACCTTCTCCATCCTCTTCAGGCAACTCATCTTCTGACTCTTGCTCGTCTCCTTGCGTGAAGTCGCGAGCATTTTTGATTCGATCTGATAACCAGCTCGTCAATTTTTCTTCGTCGTCGTGCATCATCATCGTGTAGTAGTTCATACCGTGCAGCTCGATTATTTTATGCACGTTTCTCTTCTCAAACGCAAACTGCCAGCCGAGCTTAGTAATCACCTCCGATTTTTCCAACAACGGGTGATACATGATTCGTAGGTAGTTTTGCACGGTAAAAAGGCCTTTGAAACTCACTTCAACTTCTCGAACGAGACCGGCGAGATCGTATTTCCTCGCCAAATTGAGTACTTCAAAGTAGTAATCCTGTATTAAAGTGGAGAAGTCTGAAGGCAAACTTTCGCGTTGCGAGAGACTCACCCCAGTGAATGTTCCAGAGTACAAATAGTACAGTAATTGCTCGCAGGCAAACTGGGAACAATCGAGCTTCACTCGACACATCGCGTTGTCTTTTTCGTTATCGTCGTCGTCATCGTCGTCGCCGTCGCCGTCGTCATCATCGTCGTCGTCATCATCGTCAATCACCATGCGTGCAGGATCTTCCTCTTCGTCAACCATCGCTCCAAAGACTTTCTCTTCCTTCTTTTTGTTTCTTGTGTTTTTAACGTGCAAACAACCAGCTTCTATTAGCTTCAAGAATTTCTCGCTCGCGTGTGAGAATGCAATTCGATGCGCATGATACTCTAGACGACCGTAGGCGCACACGAACACGACGTCGCATAAATCAAGGTTCTTGGTTTTCGCGCTCATTTTCATTTCCGGCATCCCTGACATCCGGTCGCCAAGTCTGACTTTATAATCGCCACCATCCATGACCACGAGACACTCCTTGAATAATTCCTTCTCGCCGTTATCTTTGGGAAAGAATTGAGTGGAAATTTCCGAAACATACTTATTCGCCACGATTTCGTTTGCTGCGTCGTCGCCGTCGAGTTCCATGAACTCGTCATCGTCTAAGAACACTTCCGGGCCGTTGTTCCCTAGACCGTCGCGTTTCGTTTTTTCAACGATGCTAGAAATAGCCTCTATGGTTTCCCGCACATTCGCTCCAGTCGCTCCGGACGGGAGTAACGAAGAAGCGGTCAAGCAATGACCGTGCAATTTTTGGACGTTTGCTAATTTTTCTGTAATCGCGACGATACTTTTATTGAAGTCAGAACCTGGATTGTCGTATTTCATTATTTCTTTCGTAAACGCGAGCGACTTTAAGAAGTATCGCCGCGGTTCGATATTATTAGTTCCAGGTCTGCTGAAAGACACTCCGTTTTCGGAAGACTTGTGTCCAGTTTTGTTCCACGCGTGATCAACGAGAACGTCGATTAATATTTTCAAACCTCCGGATTCGAGGAAGATGTCCTGCATGTCTTTCTTATTGCACAAGTGCGCGAAAGCGACGGCAATGCGAAACTTCTTCGCGTGTTTTGGCTCCGTCGTCATCAGATATTGCAAATACTCTCGACATTTTTTGTTTTTATCTAAAGTCAGTTTGTCTTCCAAACGTTGCAACGTTTTTTGTACGCACGTGGTGGAAGCTTCCAACAGAAGAGTGGCGTCGCGGAAACGTTGGACCGACCCTTCCGCGATGATTACGTGCACGTTATCCTCATTGTCCGATAATCCGTACAAAGCAAAGGCTGCGTTATGTTGCAAATTCTCCACGTATCGTCTCGCGTCGACTTTCAACTCAGAGTCCGGCTTTTTGACCGAACTATTAGTTTCTCGTAAGTGCAACATGATGTCATCGATGTTCGAATCGAGAAGTTTCAAGAGAGGACCAATACCGGTGCCAAAGCAAATGCCGATTTGATTATCCGTATTTTGCGCAAGTCTTCCCAGCGCGAACGCGGCCATTTCACATAAACCAGGATCCGAATTCTTCAGCATCTCGACTAAAGGTGCGATGGCACCTCTCTGGACGATTCGAGTCATGTTATGATCTTTAGGCTCTGTAGCGGCGAATTGGCCGAGCAACAAAGCCGCCTCTCGTTGCGATTCAAGGCACGAGGAAGATAACAAACCAATGACGGGCTGTAAAGCGCCTTCGTCTAAAACTCGTTTCTTAATGGGTAAACTCGAATGAACGAGATTTCCAATCACACCGACGGCTTCTTTGTGTACCGAAGAATCTTCTGAGCGGACCATGAAAAGGAGCATTTTCAAAGCGCCTTCTTCGACGATTTGGTTTTTGTTTTCAGGATTCTTAAATGCCAATGTTCTCAAGGCGGCAGCGGCGGCGCGTTGTACTTTCACGTCGTGCACGCAATGCAGCAAGGAAATCAATGGCGGAATACCACCATCGTGTCTCACGGTGGATTTGATGGCGTGATTTTCGTGCGCGAGGTTCGTGATGGCGTCGGCGGCGCGTCTCGTAACAGAAGATGTGATGGCGACCGGATCGTGCGGTTTTTCCTTTTGCTTTGAGTTAAAGTTCGAGATTATCTGGACCAAGACTGGAATAACCCCAGCGTCTGCGACGCGATCTTGATGACACGATTTACTGGCCAATAAACTCATGCAATAACACGCTTCTTTGAGTACTTCCGAGACGGAAACAATGCGTGGATCCTTTTCATCTTTCACAACGTCTAACAATGTTGCCACTCGATCGTTGATTTCACGGAGAACTTGTATCAACGATTTTACGCTTTCAACCATTCCTTCGTCAACCATGACGTCGCAAGCGTCTTCTAAACGCGTATGCGCGAGTGCAGATATAATCGTTTCTACTAAATTCAATTCGAGCACCGATGGGTACTTCCCAGTCGCTAGAAACGTCGGATCGCTCGCATCCACATCCGTCGATGGATTTCCCTCCGGTAAGCCGAGAGAACCCACCGCGACTTTCGCCCGAAATATTCGTGCGTAAACACGAACGGTTTTATACAACTTGGTCTTCTTTATGTTCTGGTCTTCGTCGTCGTAGCAACTTCGAAACTTCAGGACTTCCGAGGTTGAACATGCGACGATCTGTTTGAGCGCGTCGTTCAAGTCGGCCTCCTTCCGAAGAGTATGCCAGTTGACTAAAGTTCCCTTGCTGTATTCTTCCTCAAATGATTTCAATTTTGCCATTCCTTCTTCGGTGTTCTTCATATTGTCGTAAATATGTTCTTCCGATTCTCGCCAGAGTCTCTCCATCCATCTAGCCATGCGAGTTTGGCTGACGACGCGGTTGATAACGTCCGGCACGGTTGGAGTTTCCTTCACTAACTCTGTGACAGAGCGCATCATGGATTTCAGCCCGTCTCGCTCAGTTACCGAGAGCAATTGCTTGGGATTACCGGAGTTGCGAAAGTTCTTGCCGAAGCTCTTGATCAAGTGTTCAATCTTTCCTATTATTTTCTTATGTTCGCCCATGGCGATGATTGCCGCCGAAACCGATTCTTTCACGTTGCCTTCTTTTCGTTCGAGCAATTTCAACAACACGGAGGAGAAGTCACGCTTGTCCAACTCGTCGTTGATCTCTCTTATTTGCGAGCATGGTCCGTTCATGCTCGCAAATAATTGCAATTCGGAAACGCATTGAATAATTTCCGCCGTTACGGCACCTTTCTTTCGCGCCGTTTGATAAGAGCTCATTCCCGGTTTCGGTTGTTGATTCTTTAAATTCGTTTGTTCTCTTAAAGACCTCTTCATCCAATACGTCGGAGAGGCACACATGGCGTTTTCGTAGTTTTCAAGATACCATTGTCCCATCGACAAGGAGGAAGATGCGGAAGACGATTGCGGTGACAGCATATCGAGCAGTCTCGTCACTACCAATGGTACGAATGCGCCCTCTTCGTATTTCAGCACCTCCGCGCGAACTTGCTCTTTCTTGTTTAATAAAGCTCCAAACAACGACGCTAACTCGAGGTCGAGTGCGATGAAGCGGTGACCACCGGTTGCCTTTTGCAATATGATTGCGTCTGACGGTATATCGCGCAAGAGCTGAAGAAGTAACGGTAAAATGTTCGTCTCTTTGACAATGAGCTCCGCGCAGTCGCCGCACTTATTCTCTCGAACTGCGGTACTCGATGCAAGATTCTCCGTCGTCTCTTTCGCCATTTCTTTCAAAATGCTCAACTTTGCGATCAACTTGTAGAAAATTGGTCCATATTGTCCCGCCCAATCGCGCATCGGTAACGATGCTTCAACGTTGCCACTTTCCTCGGTAGGACTGTATAATCGGTCCACATAGTCGCGTTTGATGCCATCAACTAAGTGTTTGTGATACTTTAAGACGCACAAAGTGCGACAAATATCTTTCCGAGGAGGAGGAGGAAAATACCCGAAAAACCCGTCGTCTCGTGCCGCTACAAAGAAAGCAACGAGTTTGCGGCAAAATGCAGCTTTTGTCTCGGAGTGCGGCATCAATAACCATTGGCCGTATTCGTATGTATCCTGCATCTGTATACTCTCCGAGTACAAGAACATCTCTTTGCTCTCGATAAAATCGGGCGCATACCATCTGGATAAATTCTCTGCCACTATCACCTTTTCTCCTGAGGTGAAGAATGTCTCGTCTAAATTTTTTGGCAACATGGTGCCGTATATATCTCCAGCCATTGCGCATAGACGGGAAACGATGTCGTTGCCGAGCTTGTAAACTTCACTAAAAGCTTTGTGTATTTTTATACCTTCCGTGGAATCGTTCCAACGATAGACTCGAAACCGCGAAACCGCGAGTGAAACGATTGGCATGGAATAGATACATCGACCTATAATATCGCTATCCTCCAAGCGCATATCGCTTCTCGTAAACAAATACGAGTAATGCGTCAAAAGAGATGCCGTGGCTATCTTCGTCGTGGTTGTTTGTTGCTGCAGTTTTGTTCCATCTCCTTTCATCGCTTGCTCGTGCTCCATCCCCTCTAATTCGTTGTATTCGTCGTCAGGCTCTTGGCCACCGGCGGCCGCTATCGGTGTTCTCGATCTTTTTCCGAGCGCGCCTTCTTCTTTCTTATTCGTCATAGTCCCAAAATCGGTTATCATCTCTCCCTGCCATGGTGCCGTTATCATATTTCTCGCGTACACTTTCTTGCGTAACGTTCGCGCCAACCTTTTTAAGCTGTCGAAATCTAATTTAGTGGTCCCGACCGATTTGCTGCTAGTTGTCTTTCTTACCTCTGCGTTTGCGGACGCGTGTCCCGTGTATTCTAATTTTTGCCAAGCCTGAAACTCTTTTTCGTTGCTTTCGCCAATTAAACTAATCATAACTGCCATTACCGCGGTTATAATCTGCGCGTTTTGAAGCGTAATTTCTCTCGCCGTGTTGATTTGCTCTTCTTCTCTCGTCATCTCTTTCGTGACTAAGTTTGATTCCAACGAAAGAAATTCTACGGCATCGAACAACTCGTGTCTGGCGCATGCGAACGCCAGCGACTTTAAACGCGTCAACACTTCCTTCATTAGCCCTTGAAATCCTCGAATGTGACTCGAGGTTCTCTTCTGACAAACGTCACCCGGTAGCTTCAAGTTTAAAACGTACGCAATCATCTTCAACCTTTCCACGCGTTCTTCGGTCGTGGATCCTCTTTCATAGATTTCAGTAAACCTGTGCGAGTGCGGTAATCGACTGAGTTGTTCGCTCGTCGTCGGTTCCTTCAAGAAAAAGTTATTATGACACACGGGCTCTAAAATCTTGGACAATTGCGACTTCTTTTGTGTCAACAGCTGTGCCAACGTTTCGATTCCGTCGAATTCTTTGGTCCATGCGTCCCCTTCTTCCCCTTCTTCTTTCTTCTCGAATCTGTTAATCTTCTTCAGGCGTTCCCTCGCGGTACCCGTTGGCCCCGCCGAAATAGTCTTCGAAGGATACGAAATGTCGACGCCACCGTGTTTGTTTGCTGTAATTTCTGCGGGCGTATACTCCTCCACCGCTCTCGATCGCACGTTCCACATGTCCTCAAACAAAAGACTTCCGGAATCTAACGCGTTGTACGGCGTTATTTCTTCGCGTTTTTGTTCATCTCCATCTTCTTCTTTTTCTACTCCTTTTCGCTTCTTCTTCTTCTTTTCGTCGTCGTCTCCTTTTTTCTTCTCAACTTCCTCCTCCTCCTCGGAAAAAGAATCATCCAACGCCTTCTCCTCCTCCTCTTCCTTTTCGTTATGGTCGTCGCATTTCAAGCGCTCTAAGTGCTCTCGATATCGCGAAGAGGAGTGTTCTAACAGCGCAAACCATTCTCTCGGCGTGATCTTCTTCTCGTGGTTTTCCTTCTCCTCCTTTTCCTTTTCCTCGATAGAACCAGTCGTCGTCTGAATCGTCGTTTGATTTTTTTTGCGTAAAGTTTCTTCGTTTTGGTGTGATTTGATTTTCGTCTTTGCCTTTGTCTTCTTCTTCTTCTTCTTCTTCTTTTTCTCGTCGTCGTCGAGATCGTCGCGCTGCACCGCACCCACCGCCGTCACCGCCGCCGCGGGAGAAGGAGAAGGAGACAAGGTCAGAGTCTCTTTCCGCTTCCGCTTCGGGTACGGAGAGTTCGCCATGATGATGGTGAAAGATTTTTTTAATTTTCTTTCT
>Ga0114997_10003355_pt1 | contig 12600 bp, 11 predicted proteins | sample ArcticOcean_MG_C_2_FD_87045 | JGI IMG/M metagenome (GOLD analysis project Ga0114997, IMG submission 87045) | Marine microbial communities from western Arctic Ocean - ArcticOcean_MG_CB4_136 | ecosystem: Environmental > Aquatic > Marine > Oceanic | place: Arctic Ocean: Canada Basin | collected... | reverse complement strand
TATGAGTGGCCCGGTTCTGCGTGCTTCTGGCGTGAACTGGGATTTGCGAAAGCATAGGCCTTATTCTGGGTATGAGAAATTTGATTTCGAGGTGCCTACCGGAAAAAATGGCGATATTTATGACCGTTATTTAGTGCGCGTGGCTGAGATGAGAGAAAGCCAAAAAATTGTTAAACAAGCTTTAAATACTTTACCTACCGGGCCTTATAAAGTTGAAGATAATAAAATATCATTACCAAACCGTAAAACACTCAAATCAAGCATGGAAGCTTTGATTCATCATTTTAAGTTGGTGTCGGAAGGCGTTTCAGTACCTAGGGGAGAAACCTATGTTCCAGTAGAAGGGCCTCGCGGGGAAGTTGGGTTTTATATCATCAGTGACGGGAGTGGCGTACCAAGTAGAGTGAAGTTACGTGCGCCATCATTTTTGGCGATTCCTGGCATGTGTAAAATGATGGAAGGTTGTTTCATAGCTGATGTAGTTGGCATTATAGGAAGCATAGATATTGTTATGGGAGAGGTTGACCGCTGATGTTTATATTTACGCAGGAAGATGAAAATAAAATAGATAAGATCGTTAAAAAGTACCCGGTTAAGCAATCGGCTTTATTACCCTTGTTAACATTGGTTCAGCGCCGAGACGGATATGTCAGCCCTGAAGCGATGCGAGCAATTGGGGGAAAACTCGAATTGTCCCCTGGTTATGTTCAGTCGGTGATGTCTTTTTATACAATGTATCATTCCGAGCCAACGGGTAAGTATATTATTCTATTTTGCCATAATATTAGTTGCCAACTAAACGGAGCCGATGATCTTTTCGCTTATACAGGAGAAAAACTAGGTGTTAATGGTGGTGGAACGACCGAGGACAAGAAGTTTACTCTACACAAAGAAGAATGTTTAGCTGCTTGTTGTGGAGCACCAATGATGCGTATTAATGACACTTTTTACGAAAATTTAACAAAAGAAAAGATAGATAAAATTCTAGACTCTTTGCCTTAAGGTTGAAAACATGACCCAAATTCTGTTTAAAAATATCGATATGGAAGGGCTGAACTCCATCGATGTATACGAAAGTCAAGGTGGCTATAAGTCTCTGGAGAAGGCTTTTGCTAAAAAGCCTGATGAAATTATAGGAATGGTAAAAGCCTCAGGGTTGAGAGGGAGGGGAGGCGCAGGGTTCCCTGCTGGCTTGAAGTGGAGTTTTTTAGCGAAAGATGTCTTTCCGCGTTACCTAGCTTGCAATGCTGACGAAAGTGAACCGGGAACCTGTAAAGATCGTGAACTACTTGAAAAAACTCCCCATCTTCTTATCGAGGGGATCATTATAACTTGCTATGCTTGTCGCATAGAAACTGGATATATCTATTTGCGTGGTGAGTTTCAACATGCTTCTGATCTGATGGACCAAGCAATAGAAGAAGCTTATGCAAAGGGCTATTTGGGTAAAAATATTATGGGGTCAGGTTTAAACCTTGAACTATATACGCATCTGGGGGCTGGGGCTTATATTTGTGGAGAAGAGTCGGCCTTACTTAATTCACTTGAAGGAATGAGGGGTGAGCCTAGACTAAAACCTCCTTTCCCTGCGGTTGAAGGGCTCTATGGTAAGCCAACTGTCATTAATAATGTAGAAACCTTGTGTGTCGTACCATGGATTATTAATGAAGGCCCAGAAAAACATTCCGCATTAGGAACTGAAAAGAGCAAGGGTACTAAACTGGTTAGTGTGTCGGGTCATGTTAAAAAACCTGGCAACTATGAAGTGGTGATGGGAACACCGATACGGGAAATTATTTATGATATGGCCGGTGGTATCCGTAATGACAATCAGTTAAAAGCTTATATTCCAGGTGGGTCATCAACTCCTATGCTTCCAGCAAGCAAAGTGGATGTTTTATATGATTATGAATCGATTCAGGCAGCAGGGTCTATGTTAGGTTCGGGTGCTCTTATTGTTATGGATCACACGGTCAATGTAGTCGAGGCGACGCTTCGCCTCGCTTATTTTTATATGCACGAAAGTTGCGGTAAATGCACACCTTGCCGAGAAGGAACACGTTGGATGTGGCAATTGCTAAATCAAATACAGGAAGGCACTGGAACTAACGAGCACGTTGATAAATTGTTAGATATCTCTGACAATATGAGTTTTAAATGTTTTTGCCCGCTAGGAGATGCGGCGGTAGCACCAATAGTTAGTGGCATTCAACATTTCCGCTCAGATTATGATGAATTAATCAAAAAACTTACGACAGATACAGTCGCAGGATAGGATAAAAATGATAGATGAAAATAAAGTCACTTTAACCATCGATGGGAAAACCATCATAGCTCCTAAGGGTACTATGGTAGTCGATGCTGCTAAAAGTGTTGGGATAGAAATTCCAGTTTTTTGTTACCACGAAAAACTTGGGCCTTTCGGTTGCTGTCGAATGTGTCTTGTTGAGGTTGAGAAAATGCCCAAATTGACTACCGCTTGCACGCTTCAAGTGGCACCTGATATGGTGGTGAAGACTAATACACAGAAAGTTGAGAAAGCTCAGCAGGGGGTATTAGAATTTACTCTTCTAAACCATCCACTCGACTGCCCAGTTTGTGATAAAGGCGGTGAGTGTCCGTTGCAGGATAATACCTTTAAGTTCGGTCCGAGCGATACGCGTATGGATTTTAAACGCGCTAACAATGATAAGGCAACCCCACTCAGTCCTGTTATTACCATTGACCGAGAGCGGTGCATCGCTTGCCAACGATGTACAAGGTATAGCGAGATTATTGAGCAGGAGAGCGCCCTTGTTATGTTAAACCGAGGATTTAATAATGAGGTTGGTACATTTAATAACGAACCTTATGATACGAAATACTCGGGTAATGTTATCGATATTTGCCCGGTTGGAGCGTTGACGAATACGGAATTTCGTTTTAAGGCACGTACATGGGACTTAAGTAATTCAGAAACTTTATGCGCGCATTGTGGCTGTAATTGTAATATGACGCTAGGTTCTCGTACGAATAAGTTTATGCGTATTGAAACGCGGCCTAACGATCTAGTTGATGACGGTTGGATTTGTGATAAGGCACGCTTTGGTTATGGCTTTATAGAAAGTGATAATCGTTTGATTGAGGTAACCAACTTAATTGGTCATGAAAAAAAGACAGTTAAAACATTAGACGCAGCGGCTCTAGCTGTGGAGTCCTTAAAGAAAATTGTAGATGAATATGGCCCTGAAAGTGTTGGTTTTATCGGCTCTGCTTTCGGCACAAATGAAGAACTGTATCTGTATCATAAACTATTCCGTTTTGGGCTAGGAACCAATAATCTGGATCATAAAACCTATTTGGATACACCTGGACTGCCGGTTGATCATTACGACTTTTTAAATATTGAAACCGCAAACCTAATTCTTTTAATTGGAAGTGACCCCACCGAAGAACTGCCGATTCTCGACCTTCGAATCAAAAAAGCGGTCACACGTAAAGGGGTTAAACTGGCAATTTTAAATGATCAGAAAACGGCATTAGATAAATTCGCTGATCTATCATTAAGATACGATGTGGGTGCAGATGGAATTGCGTTGGCAGTTCTCGCTAACGGTCTTGCGGGGGAACTTGGGATGCCACCTGTGGACGACGATGCTATAAACCTGTCAGCAACTGGCATTAATGAAGACCAGATGAAGTCGATGGTTGAATTGGTTCGCTCAGGAATGAAAATATGTGTTGTTTATAATCCGGCTCAGCTCACGGGTAATGCGGTTTATATGCTCAAACATTTACTTACTGTCATAAGTAATATTCCAACTATAGAATGCGGCGCTATTCCAGCAGCTCCTCACACTAATGCAGTTGGGGCAATGGATATGGGGATTCTCCCTAATTTTTACCCAGGTGGAATCTCTGTTTCTGATGAGGGAAAAATCGAACAGGTTTGGGGGAAGACTACTCTACCTAAAGCTAAGGGACTTTCGGCGATGGAAATGATAGATAAAGCCGAATTGGGAGAATTAAAAGCAATGGTCATATATAGAAATAATCCAGTTATTGATTTCCCTGATGGAAAACGAGTGGAAGCGGCCCTTAAAAAACTCTCCTTACTTGTGGTTCACGATATGATGGAAACGGAAACCTCACTTTTAGCAGATATTACTCTTCCCTCAAATGGTCCAGGCTATGATGAGGGGACCACAACAAATATAGGTGGAAGGGTTCAGTATCGTAGACGTGGATTGAATACGAAAAGCCCGCCAGATTGGAAAATTATTTCAAGGATGATTAACAGTCTGAGTGAAGAGCCGATCGAATATCTTTCTTCGTTTAGTGTGACGGAAGAGCTTTCAAAAATAGTTCCCGGCTATAGCGAAATTAATAAAAAATCAATTAAGAAAGAAGGAAAGACTCGTGAAACTATTGCGGCTATAAATGGATCGGTACCACTATTAGAGAAAGTAGATTTTTCTAGACAAGGATTAAGGTTACGTGTAACGAACCAGTTATTTTCGAAGGATAAAATTCTTGACGCTTCTTCACCGCTTGCACATCATTTTTTGCCATCCATAGTGTATTTAAATGAAATTGATGCATCAAAATTAAGTCTTTCTGGTGGTGATAAAGTAGTTCTTGTTGCTAACGAAACTGAGGTCCAGGCGATAGTTGATATTTCGAATAGATGTAACCCTGGGGCAGTTATTGTTCCAAAAGTGTCCGATGAGCAGGGACTGCTAAAATTGGCTCAAAGAGAATCGGTCAGTTGGGTTGAAGTTAAGAAGTGCTAAAAAATACTCGAATATTTTGAAGAGTAAGGTGATATGTGTTTTTTCACCTAATGAATAGTTAACGAGTCAATAAGAACTGATTATGTTAGATGATGTTATAGACTTTCTTGAGCCCTACACGTATCTGATTATAGGAAGTATAAAAGCGTTGATTATTGCTGGGGCTTTATTGGGTATCGTGCCGGCATTAGTATGGCTTGAACGACGTTTGATGGGGCGTTTTCAGGTTCGTCTTGGTCCGAATCGTGTAGGACCATTTGGATTAGGGCAACCTATTTCAGATTCGATAAAACTTTTGTTCAAAGAATCAATCATACAGAGTTCAGCTGATAAATTTCTTTTTCATCTCGCCCCCGCTATTGTTGTGTTTACCGCAATTGTTACCTTTGCGGTGATCCCATTTGGCGAGCCGATAACAGTATTTGGTCAGGAAATAGGGTTGTGGGTCGCCAATGTTGATATTGGATTGCTTTTTGTGTTTGCGATTTCGGGTATGGGTGTTTACGGAATGGTTCTTGCGGGGATTTCTTCAAATAATAAATATTCGTTGATGGGAGGGCTTCGCTCCACGGCGCAAATGATTAGTTATGAATTGACGCTGGGGTTAGCGGCTTTGAGTATCGTTGTTCTGACGGGATCGTTGAACCTCATTGATATGGTGAATAGTCAAAACTCTTACCCTAATATTTTGATTCAGCCGTTGGCTTTCTTATTATTTTTTATCGCAGGTGTTGCTGAAACAAACCGAGCACCATTTGACTTACCGGAAGCAGAGCAGGAACTGGTTGCAGGTTTCCATACTGAATACACCGGCATGAAGTTCGCTATGTTTTTTATGGGTGAGTACATTAATATGGTGACTATGAGCGCGCTAGTTACTCTCTTGTTTTTGGGGGGATGGAATGCTTATGGGATTCCAGTTTGGCCCATCATTGCATTTTCGGGTAAGGTGTTTTTTCTACTTTTTGTTTTTATCTGGCTACGGTCGACTTTCCCGCGCATACGTTATGATAGATTGATGACTTTTGGTTGGAAAGTTCTCGTCCCGCTTTCTTTATTAAACCTTCTAATCACAAGCGTATTTATTGTTTTGTGAAAAATGGTAACTAATTATGATTGCACAAACTTTTGATGGAGTTAAAAATTTAATAATTGGTCTTGGGGTTACATTCAAGAATCTTTTTACTACACCAGTTACGATTTCCTATCCTGAAGTTAAGAGGATTATGCCGGAGCGTTATCGCGGTCGACACTTTTTAAACCGAGATGAAAATGGTTTGGAAAAATGTATCGGTTGTAGTCTTTGCTCTATCAACTGCCCAGTAGGATGCATTCATGTTGTTTCGGCTGAGAATGATCCGGAGCGGCCGGTTTCTCCAGGAGAGCGCTATGCAGAAATTTACGAAATCAACTTACTAAGGTGCATTTATTGCGGTTATTGTGAAGAAGCTTGCCCCGTCGATGCCGTCGTTTTACGTGAACATTATGAGTTGGCCGATTACGATAGAGATACATATATTGCCACTAAAGGTGATCTATTGGTTTATCCAGAGCCAAATAAATTTAAAGTAAACATCTTGGGAAATACGACGCGAATTTAGGTTGAAGTTAGATCATACAACGTCTCTTTGGAAGTGATTTACTTTCAAAAGTGATAAATTTTTTATTTGTAAAAGTTAGGGGGAGACTTTGCTCGAATTTGATTTATTCGAACTAACTAAAGCAACTGTGACTTTGCTGGTTGGATTCACAGCTGTGCTTGCTAGTCTTGGAGTTATTCTCTGTTCGTCACCAATTTACTGTGCCTTGTATTTAATTGGTCATATGATTTGTTTGGCTCTATTGTTTCTTCTTTATAACGCAGAATTTATTGCTGCAGTTCAAATTATAGTATATGCCGGGGCGGTAATGATTCTTTTTTTATTCATCATAGCTCTTCTTGGTGGGAAAAAAGAGGTGCAGGAGCCTTCATTAGAGCGCACTTTAGCAGTTTTTTTTGTAGCTACTATGCTTGGTGAGTTATTTTTATCTGCGACAGTAGGATCTACAAAACCAATTGAAGGGGGCTTCGATTTAGAAACAGTTGCTGAAGTTGGAGGGAGTGCAAAAGCAATTGGGCTTGAGCTATTTACACGTCATTTAGTTTCATTTGAACTTGCATCTGTTTTGTTGCTGGTCGCAGCAATTGGTATTATTTGCCTTTCAAAGTTTTCGTATGTTCCTGCCCGGAGGCGTATGAAATAATAATGGGACATCAATTTGTATTACTTATAAGCGCTTGTATTTTTTGCATTGGAGCGGTTGGGTTTCTTATTCGAAAAAACCCTCTGGTTATGTTTATGTCAGTAGAGTTAATGCTGAACTCTGTAAACTTTCTTTTGGTTGGGTATTCAAATTTTTTAAAATCTATGGATGGACAAATTTTTGCCCTAATGATAATGACAGTGGCTGCGGCTGAGGTAGTCGTTGGTCTAGCTATCATCCTTACAATTTTTAGAACCCGCCATGATATGGACGTAGATCATATTAATACTTTAAAAGGGTAAGATAATTGTTTTTATATTGTTGGCTTATATTAATTTCTCCTCTTACGGGGTTTATAGTTCTAAGTTGGATGGGGGATAGGGTATCTCGTCAACAAGCGGCCGCGATCGGTTGCGGCACGGTGGGTATTTCATTTTTGGTGACTTTGATAGCATTAACCGAACTATTACTCGGCGAGGAAAGTAGTAAAGGTGGAGTATCGACTCTCTACCATTGGGTGACAGCCGGTTCATTCACTTTAAATCTATCTATTCTAGTTGATCCCTTGTCTGTCTTTATGTTACTGATTGTAACAGGTGTTGGATTTGTGATTCATGTTTATTCTGTTGGTTATATGGAGAAAGATCCAGAGTTCAATCGATTTTTTTCTTATCTAAATTTCTTTATATTTTCAATGGCGCTATTAGTTCTAGCGGCTGATTTTTTCTTTCTTATTGTAGGCTGGGCAATGGTTGGGCTAGCTTCCTATTTGTTGATTGGATTTTGGAAAGAAAAAACCAGTGCAGTTCTTGCTGCTCGCAAAGCATTCGTTATGAATGTAATTGGCGATGTCGGCATGGTTATTGCGGCATTTATTATTTTTGAAAACCTGGGCACGTTAAACTTCTTAGATGTTTTCGCTGCTGCTAAGTCAACATTCCGCCCTAATGGTGACACCATTTTATTAATTACCCTGCTTCTTCTCGTGGGGGCGTTTGCAAAATCAGCACAAATGCCTCTTCATACATGGCTTGCTGACGCGATGGAAGGTCCCACCCCTGTTAGTGCATTGATACATGCCGCTACTATGGTTACTGCCGGAGTTTATCTGGTGGCGCGTTGCCATGTGCTTTTTGAACTTGCACCCTTTACTATGTACTTGATTGCCACGGTTGGTGTCATTACTGCAATCTTTGCGGGGTCTATGGCAATGGTTCAATATGATATAAAACGTGTAATCGCTTATTCAACTATGAGCCAATTAGGATTTATGTTTCTTGCCGTGGGTGTCGGTATGTATAGCATTGCCATGTTTCATTTAATGACTCACGCTTTTTTCAAGGCATTACTTTTTTTGAGCGCTGGTAGTGTGATTCACGGGTTGAATGATGAGCAAGATATTCGAAAGATGGGTGGGCTTCGCCATTCAATGCCTATCACTCACGTGACATTTTTAATCGGATCTTTGGCGCTAGCCGGGTTTCCTTTAACGAGTGGTTTTTTTAGTAAAGAGGCGATTATTATCAATTCTTATCATGCAGATATGGGTAATATCATATTTTGGGCTCTGGCAATACTAGGGGCAATCATGACAGGATTTTATATTTTTAGAATTTATTTTTATGCCTTTGCTGGTCAACCAAGAACTGATGTGCACGCACACGAAAGTCCGCTTGTAATGATTGCTCCTCTATGCCTTTTGGCTTTCTTATCTTTGACTGCTGGATTTGGTGGCGGCATGGTGGACGACTTTCTTTTTAACTATTTTGGGACACATATGCCACATCCTGATGATCTTTTGTTTGAAACTATTGGGTTGTCGGCTGGTTTGATCGGTATTGTTGGAGCGGTGGTTTTTTATATGACGGGTAAAGACCGTCTTGAGTTTGCCAAACAGATGCTGGCACCGCTTCATGACCTGCTACTTAATAAGTATTATATCGACGAAATTTACGATTTTTTAATTGTAAAACCAGTCCGCGCGATAGGTATTTTTCTAGAAAAAAGAGCCGAAAATCTTGGCATTGATTTTTCTGTTGACCAAATTGGCGTTCAAGTTCGTGAAGTAAGCCGTCTTATAAGTTTTTGGCAGTCGGGTAGCGTTAGGTCGTATGCCTTGAGCATGATTGTTGGAGTAGTAACTATCCTTACGTTTGTTGTTTTTCAATGATTCGTTAAAGCAAAGTAATTATGTTAACACTCATTATTTTTATTCCGCTGCTAGCGGCATTGGTTCTTCTTCTTGTAAATAAAGATGACACGAGAACCATTCGCAATATTTCTGTCGGAGCCGCAGGGCTGACCTTTCTCTTATCACTCGCGTTACTTTTAAGGTTTGATTCAGCTCAACTAGGTATGCAATTTACAGAAAACCATGTATGGGTCCCCATGCTTCATATCAATTATCAGCTGGGTGTTGATGGTATCAGTCTGTGGTTAGTTGTTTTAACGGCTTTTATTTCTTTGATTGCGGTTTGTTTTTCCTTAGACCGAGATGTTGGGTTTCGTAATTTTATGGCGCTTCTATTAGCTCTTGAGGCGGGCACGCTTGGAGTATTTTTAGCATTAGATCTAATTTTATTTTATGTTTTCTGGGAATTAATGCTTGTTCCTACTTATTTTTTAATTGGAATATGGGGAGAAGGTCGCCGCATTTATGCCACGACAAAGTTTGTGTTGTATACCCTTGTTGGAAGTTTATTCATGTTACTTGGAATAATCTGGTTGAGTCTCATTCATTTTGAAGCGACGCACGAGCTTAGTTTTGATATACAGACCCTTGTTCAGATGAAGATTGATCCGAGCACACAAGTTTGGTTGTTTTTGTTCTTTTTATCTGCATTTGCCATCAAAATTCCAATATTCCCACTGCATAGCTGGTTGCCGCACGCTTATATTGCAAGTCCAATTCCAGTACTCATAATCTTAACGGGTGCCATGTCTAAGGCAGGGGCCTATGGTATCATTCGATTTTGTCTTCCTCTATTCCCGGATGCTGTTGAGAAATTTGGTTTGGTGATTGCATTTGGAGCAGCTGTAGGAATTATCTATGGTGCTTGGATTGCCATCGCGCAACGTGACCTAAAAGCGCTTGTTGCTTACTCTAGTATTAGTCATCTTGGCTTTATTGTCTTAGGTATTTTTTCTTTTAACAGTGAAGGTATAGAAGGAAGTCTTTTACAAATGGTCAATCATGGAATTATTGCCTCAGCACTATTTATTATTGTAGGAATTCTTGAGAAGAAGATGGGGACTCGTAATTTAGATGACTTTCGTGGGTTGGGCAAGTCGATGCCATTGTTATATGGTATTTTCATGTTAATAACACTTGCCGCACTTGGGCTTCCAGGTTTAAGTGGATTTGTTGGTGAGTTTTTGATTCTTCTGGGGGTTTGGACGTCACTTTTATTGGCAGATCTTTCGGTGATTTATGTGTTAATGAGCGGAGTAGCTATCATTTTTGCCGCCATATATATGCTTTATATGTTTCAAGGTGCTATGCAGGAAAAAAATGAAAAAATTCCAGAAGACCTTTCCGATATCAACTCTAAAGAGTTTGGCCTTCTTCTACCAGCATGCATCTTGGTTGTTTTTATAGGGCTTTATCCAAAAATTTTTATTGATAGAGTGGCCCCATCTGTCGGGTCAGTTTTAATGGTAGAAAAGACCATTAACCTCGATGCAGGAAAAGGTAACGATCAGCATTAAGCAACCCAAAACCTTCCGATGTACACGGCACTGATTTTTATTTTACATGTTACTTGGTGAACAAATAGTCGATGGTATATTTTTAGATAGACCTAATCGATATCTGGCTCATGTGCAAATAGAGGGGCAAGAAATTCAAGCCCATGTTCCTGATCCTGGTAGACTCCCTGGTTTAATGATACCTGGTCGTCAGGTTCGGCTAGTCTACAATCCTGGTCCAAAACGAAAAACTGACTACAGTTTAGTTTTAGTTCGTCATGGCTCGATATGGGTTTCGGTCTACCCTGTTTTTGCAAACAGACTGATTGAAAATGAATTGGCTGGGAATAAACTAAGTTGTTTGAGTGGGTACAAAAATTTTCAAAGAGAAGTTAAATGTGGAGAGAGCCGATTTGATTTTAGGCTAGATTTTTTAGTTGATAGAATGTTTTTAGAGGTTAAATCAGTTAGTCTGGTAGAAAATGGCGAGGGTAAATTCCCTGATGCACCAACTGAACGAGGCGTTAAACACCTAAAAGGTCTTATAGACCTTAGAAAAAAAGGATTTCGGACTGCAGTGATTTTTGTTTCACAAAGATCTGATGCTAGGTCCATTACTACAAATGACAAAATAGATCCTTTGTTCGGTGAATGGTTAAGAAAAGCCAAGCGAGCTAGCGTAGAACTATATGGATATAATTGTAGGGTTACTAAAAATACAGTGTCTATTAAAAAAGAAATTCCTATAAATGTTTAAGAGAAGTTAGATAAAATAACAGTACTATTTAATTAAAAATATAAGGTTTATAAGGATAGGTTTTGAAAAAAAAAATACCTTATCGTCGCAATATACGAAAGCCAGTAAATATTTCACGAATGTCGGGTGGAAGTAAGCAGACCCTATGGGATCAAGCTTCACGTTGGTATGACTCTTTGGTGGGTATGAGTGGTTCTGATTATCATCAAACTATCGTGATGCCTGGTGTATTTAAAATGCTTGATTTGAAATCTGGAAGACGTGTTCTTGATTTAGCATGTGGGCAAGGGGTATTCTCTCGGTATTTATTAGAAAAAAGAATTAAACCAGAAGGGTTGGATTCGTCCGAAGAACTATTACGCATGGCGCGTTCTCGTTCGATAAAGACCATTCCATATCATTTAGGCGATGCGAGTGATGCGACACTCCTTAAAGACCAAGAGTTTGATGGTATCGCATGCCTTCTTGCAGTACAAAATATGGAAAATATTGAACCTGTCTTCAAAAATATTGCAAGGTGGCTTAAGCCAAAAGGGAAATTTGTAATGGTCCTCACTCACCCGTGTTTTCGCATACCTCGACAAACTCATTGGGGTTGGGACGATGATAAAAAAATGGAATATAGGAGGATCGATCGTTACGCTAATGAAATGAAAATTCCGATACTGACCCCACCATTTATTGATAAGGTTAATTTCACTATGACCTATCACCGTCCGCTGCAAAACTATTTTTCAGCATTACTTAAAGCGGGTCTTTGTGTCGATTCTCTGGAAGAATGGATGTCGAATAAAGAGAGTGCACCAGGCAAACGATCGCGTGCGGAAAATCGAGCTAGAAAAGAAGTGCCATTGTTTATGGCTATCCGAGCGGTGCGTAGTAGCTGACTTTATTTAGTATTTAAAATAATTAAACATATGCCAAGTTATACTTACGAATTACCTGAACAGAGCATTCTTCTCTCTAATGTAAGACAGAACCTCTTAAAAGCTGGGCCAGAATGGGCTGAGATGACGATGTTTATGCGGGAAGGACATGTCCAGTATGTTCCTATCCAGAATAATCCAATGCGTTCAGGATATAAATTTGTATACCAACAAGCTAAGCTCAACCTAACTCTTTATTTTCCAGAGAAAATAT
>Ga0114997_10003354_pt1 | contig 12602 bp, 5 predicted proteins | sample ArcticOcean_MG_C_2_FD_87045 | JGI IMG/M metagenome (GOLD analysis project Ga0114997, IMG submission 87045) | Marine microbial communities from western Arctic Ocean - ArcticOcean_MG_CB4_136 | ecosystem: Environmental > Aquatic > Marine > Oceanic | place: Arctic Ocean: Canada Basin | collected... | reverse complement strand
GGTCTGTATTTATTTATTTGTACATAGCGCCTCCCCATTGATAGCCTAAGCCCCGAAACTTACTGCGAATGACGCCGGGGGGTTGCCTCACATCCTGGCGGAACATGGGCCAATGAAGACGCGAGGGCCCGGAAGGAGGTGCCCGCGAATGTCGCGCCGATGGCGTTTCGTGCCGCGCCGCGCGATCTATATAGCAGACCATCGTGTTCGAGGCCGTGTTTGCGCATCCTACCGACGCCATGGGTACCAATGGGGGTGTCGGGGGCAAAATCGACAGCATAGAAGCGAGTTTTGTTTTTAAGCGAGTTTTGTTTTTCGAAACCCGCATTTAAAGCTGAATACCCGCACGTTAGCCATTTTGGGGATCTCGCCCATCTCGAGGGGGGCACCCCCGCGGCAAGCTAGTATCGCTGTGTTCTTAAGACGCCCCTGGGACCTAACGCGCTTAGTTTCAGGGCTAAGGCTATCAATTGAAAATCTCAATTAATTTGGCTTGCCGTCGCTGCCCCTTTTACTAGTGGCAGTAGTGCCTTCAAGTTTAGTACTAGTATCCCAAGCTACTTTTAGTAGGCTCAAGGCTAGACCAAATTAAACGGATGCCCCGTGGCAATCTAGTACCGAGGGGACGGGGCGGCTGGCCTAACCCCAAATTAGCCGTATCTCAATAACTAGGCGTCTTGGCCGCGGGCAATTTGAGCCCAAGGGGGCTCCTTACCCATCTAGTACGTGACCGAAACAGGTGAGCGAAACGGTTTGGTCTGACAATTTTAGTGGTCCGCGAACGTCGCGCCAGTGGCGTTTCGTGCTGCTTCATTGAGCTTAAAGGCCGCGTGTGCGTACGCAACTACGCCATAGGTACCCATGGGTTCTTCGGAGACCAAAATACTAGCGTAGGACCGAGTTTCTGTTTTTCAGTCCACAGGCTCCTGATATACCCGCACGTTAGACCCAAAATGGGCAACTTCGCGTCCGCGTCTCGACGCGAAACTGACCCCTCCCCACCAGCCCGGTCTCGGGACGCGTAATATACCCCCATGGGACTCCGAAACCGAAATTGCCGGCGGACAAGGGGCCGGGAACCCGTTTTTAAAATTTGGTCAGCCGCTCCTTCCGAGGGACTCCTAGGGCACCCGGGAGGCCCTCGGACAGAATATCCTGATTCGGATTCAAGTTGCCGCTATTTCGACCAGATAGTCGAGTTAGACCACGAGTCCATTTGCACAATGATTTATAATCTTGCGATCTACTGAAGTGCCGCTGGGTGCGACGCGCGTAGATGCCGGCGTGGCGAGATAAAGCGCAGGCGTCGACGGCAGGTAGCACCGCTTCAATGATTTGGCTGCCTCTGAGTACCGGATTTGTGCGCCGTGCGCCTCGTACGCACAATATAAGACGTCGGGCGCCTCATGCGCTCTCTTCAGATGCCCTCTTTCGTGCTGCCCGGTGCTACAAATTCCTCTTATGCGAAAGCCGCGGCTTTAAGGACCATTTAGTAGAGTAGGGGGTTCTCCACATTGAATTGAAAATCTCCGTATTTGGTTTGCGCCCGGCCTCCATGCTTCCGAGTCAATTAAGATCCGGGGTGCTTGAAGCCCCCCGGGTCACCAAGGGTGTTCTGCCAATGCCAAATTGCAAACAGGCCGCAGTGTACCATGACAATGGTCGCCGGGCGTTAAGGCGAACAAAGTACTAAGTTGGCCTATCCCGTGGTAATTGTATCTTATCTAAAAGTAGTCAGTCAGCCACACAGTGGGTTTTAACTGTGCATGAGTTTTCATCAAGCAGGAGCATCGACAGAGAACCACCCCGGGTTGGTTGCCATTATATGCAGCAAGACGGAGAGTGCAATCTATGACCTGCCCAGCGCTGATCACGAGGGCCGACAATGAACTGTCGCCGGAATTATGATGAATTGTATAGCATAGATGGGCAGTCGACGCAAAAAGCAAACGTGGCTGGTAAGAACCAGCGTAACTGAATATAAATTCTGTCATGGCGGTACCCATGTGGTTTTCTGATGGGGGCCAGCAGCGAAGCAGCGGCGCAGTAAAATAATTCATTGAGGGAGATTCTAATATATGGGGTTTTGCTCCACTTGAGTCCATGGACATAGCTTTACCTTTCGAACAAATTGGTTCCAGTCCACCTTGTTGGCAATTGAGTTATTCACTTGAAGAAGCTCCCACTTTTGCACCGGAGTGCCGGTAACAACACAAGTAGGAAGATCAGAGGCATAAAGCCCAGCGTAAACTGTACCAAGTGACAACTTGCTTCCAGGGAGCTGCTGATCAATGGATTTATCCATGCATGTTGACAACACCCAATCCCTTATTTCCTCACGGTCATCCTCCTCTACTAAATACTGCTTTGAAGGCAAATCAAAAGGAAACGGAATATTTGTCGCATCTGCAAAGTCAGCATTGTCAATGTTGTCAATACTATCTTCGTCAATTGCCTCAGTAAGATCAATGTATCGATTTAGAAGCAAAAAGGCCAAATTATCATGCCCTTGGTCGCGAGCTATTGTGCCAGCCAAATAGAATACTTTATCGATAGGAATGATGCCCGCATATCGGATCAAGGTCACAGAAACTTTTAGTGCGATGCCTTTCAGACCGTGTTGCATGCATGTGAGATATAAATTGTAGTAGTGGGTCGCCATCAGAAGCTGTTCAAATCCATCAAAAACGTGGACGCCAAGAGTATCATGTTGACTTTCCTTATTTGAACGTCCTAGGTCAAAAAGCACATTGCGCAGTTCAGACACCATTTTTTTGTGGGGCTTTGAATCCAAGTGAACGTGTGAGTGATCTTGACCAAGCACAGCTATGACCAATGCACGATACATCTGCATGTTCGAACCCGGGGAGGGGGCACCATGTTGCTTTAATGTATTAACCGCCATTATTAAATTCGTCCCATCCGAAATAATCTGGGCAGCCTGCAATCCAGCGTATTTAGCACGCACAGAAAAGTTGAAACCCTCGCTGTCTATCTTTTGCCAAAGCTTGTCCCACTCCCTGCGTTCAACCAAAATATCCATTGCAGCTGCTCTGTGCCCAAGTTCAAAAAGCCCATCTGTGTCTTCAGCAGAACGGAGGGCAGATTGATAAGCGAGGTCAACCTCAGCCTCAAACTCACTAGATCCTATGGCCAATTCCCGAGCTTTCGCCCAGCAGCGGCCTTCAATGGCACATTCTATCGCCCCGCGCAGATCGTTAGCTTCTCGTAGCAACTCAGCTGCTGTTTCATGGCGGCCTATTTCCCTTAATCTGCGAGAAACGTCGGCCATTACATCATGGCATTTATTTGCCGGCATGTGTTGCCGTGCAACTGCAACAGCACAGTACCATATTTCTTCCAAGTCGGCTGGATCATCGATGAATTCATGCCGAGCATTTAAATACGCATCTACGGCACTATCCCACTGCCCATTTTGTTCCAATTGTTGCCCAGTGCTGATGAAATCTATCTTCGAGCCACCAGTCCCACGTCGGGCTTCAGCTTGTGAGCATGCTAGTGAAACGTCGGAGAGCTTATGGGGCAGATGGCGCTCAGCAAGAGCCAGTGCTTCCATCCACATGCCCGCATCTTTATACATTGAGAGCGCCAACTCTGGTTTGGCAGCTAACAAGAATAATTCTTCCGCATGCTCATATTTGCCAGCATCGACCTTTACACGCGCTTGTGAAATGTATATATCCGAAGATGCCGATGGATCATATCTGTTTGCCACTGCCAGCGCATCAGACCATGCCTGCTGATGAATGTACATATCGACCGCTTCTCTTGGCTTTCTTGCCTGAATAAATTCCAACTCTGCTTCTTTGTAGCGTTCTTCGTCTTCAAGATAAAGTGCGTGTTTAAGATGTACATCAGATAGCTTTTCAGGACAAGCTGAACGAGCTAGTTCAAACGCGTGGTCAAAAGCTCCTGACTCTACAGCATAGTCGATTGCCGGTTCAATTAGACCCTTTTTGGTCAGAAGTTTGGCTCCAGCATCGCCGCCTAGGGAGAGCGCCCAAGCATAAGCAACTCGCTTCGAAGCACTTGGCCCACCATGCATCATAGCAACTCGCATAGCTTCCTCCCAGATATCATTTGTTCGATACATATTCACTGCAGATAGCCATTCATTAGCTTCACAGTAATGATGCTCAGCATCGCGTAGATTTCCTTCAGACTCCAGGTGCTGTGCAAGATACTGATGCGTTTCTTTTAGAAGCTCCTGTCGATGCTTTTCAACTAGCTGAACCATAGCATCATATTTGCGCTGCTTTTTGTACATGTTAATTGCAAGGTCTGGTTCATCAATTGTCAAATACAGTTTCTCCGCATCCTTAAGATTTCCTTCTGCTTCGAGATGTTGCGCTTGGGAAATATACAGTAGGCTCACTTCACGGGGCTCCATGTAAGATGAAGCTAATTTATGAGCGCAGTCCCACATATTGACCCGTGTGTACATTTCAACCGCTTTCTCTGGTGCTCCAGCAGCAACGTAGAAGCGCTCGGCCTCACGTGTATCATCTATATCTTCGTAATGGTGAGCAAGCCGGCAAAGATACGGCTGTGCTATGCTGCATTCAATACTCTCCAGCAACTGTACGGCTCTGGTCCATTGTCGACAAGTTAGAGCAGCTTCAATTGCCTTGGAGGACATGGACGCCTCTATATAATGATTTATAGCCATGTCCACCTGATTATGCTCAATCAAGTAGTCACCCCATCGCTCATGAAGCTCAACAACCCGCCCAGGAAAATATTTCCGAGCGAGCTCTACAGCTTTGAGAAATGAAGATCCTTTTAAGAAAGCATCCATCGCTCGCTGGAGCTGCTCCATAAGTTGATAGAATTCCCCAGCTTGTTCATACAGCCCACCTGATGTAAACGATGCTGCTACTTGTTCTACTATTGATGGATTGTTAATGTTGTGGTGTTTTATCAAACGCACAGCATGGCTCGGCATACCGCCCCGAAGATACAACTCGATTGCTGGCAAGAATTCGCCTTTTGCCTCCTTCAAATGTGCAGCTTTCGACACTTGATTTGAATCTAGCAAATACTGAAAATGATCATGTTGCATTTTTATGGCATCGGGATGCTTTCTTTCTTTTGCAATCGCGACAGCACGATCTAAATTATGTAACTGGTGGTGCATGCGAATGGCCCCAGTCACGTTGTTTTGCAAAAGAAGTATGTTTTCAGCTGCTCTTCCATCTTTTTGGAGTAGCGAATGCAGCGATCGGACAAGGAAATAATCTAATCCCATGGCGTTTTTGCGAACTAGTTTATTGAGTCGATGTAAATACCGTGCTCTCCCAACGTTTCCTAGTGCCGCAGCGCAGCGCTGGGTGACGAGTATGTTGTTTCCCGAGAATGCTATCTCTTCGAGCTTCTTCCACATACCCTCTGCCTCAGGGGAACGCTCTAGAATCTCTAGGATGTCAGCCGCACGATCATAAGCATGATCGTCAATTGCCGTCCCAAATTCAATTAGTGCCTCATCAAGCAGGTAGGAGGCTGTTGTGAGCTGCTCATCAACAATAACTTCAGTACGACCGTTCGCTCGCTCTATGTCCTCCACACGGCCTTTAATTTGATGGACAGTCACCTGATCTGGAGTATGGATATTATACCAGATGCACAAACTACTACGATTCTGTGCAACCACGACATCAGAGTGCGGGACCCATTGTACGTATGTACAGTAGGTCAGCAATGTTGTACGTGCTTGTGCCCCGACGTCATAGAGGTGCAGCTGTCGACGCCTATCCCGAAATAAAAGCAAGGTAGCGCGCCCGTTCAATTCAAGCCAATCAATTTTAGAATCTTGAGAGACGGTCGTTGAACTCCCAGTGACGAGGTCCTTTATGTTAATCGTTTGAGCGTCCAGCAGATAAGCCATTTTTTTGCTATTTGCCAAGTCATCGTCAGTTTGTGTTGGTGGAGGTTCGTTCATTCTGACTGATAGTAGATGTCCCGAAATGTAATCTGTTCTGACAGTGCCACATGCCTCATTGCAACCGTACTCAACGAGTGTTAACTCACCAGCATGATAGACAATGCAGCATGCAGGGTTATCAAATACAAATTTTTCGTTCCCGCCATTTTCCCAGGATATTTCAGACAATTTGTAAGTCGTCAGGTCACCGAGCAGTAGGGTTTCTGTTGTTGACAGGCTATCCCTGGTATTGGCAACAACGTAGCGATCCTGGTATATATTTATTTTTGTAACTTCACATCCATATACTGATTTAAGTACAATGCGCCTGTCTGTCTCGAGCTGTTTTACAATGACTTGTGACAGAGAAGAATAGGTAAATTCGAATTTACCCTTGTACTGATATCGCCGTATGCATGCATCATAAAGGTCGAGAGAACCAAAGAGAGAACCAACTGCAAGCCGCCCGCCGTCGTGCTTCCATGCTAATGAAGTTATTGCATACAAATTGTGTATGTGCTTAGGCCCAATCTCTTCCCAAGAGTCTTGACGCTGATTGTATGTATACGAGTAAAACGAATTCCAGCTACCAAGCACAACGGTTTCGCCTGTGGGATTGAAGCACGCAACTGTAAATTCACCTCTTGCTTTTGCTTCTGGTTGTGTCGCGGATATTCTCAAATCTGCTCTCTCTGAGGGAACTGTATAATCAAATCGCTTTTCAACTTCCCCTTTCTCATCATAGAAGACAACAGTACTGTCATTACCAGCGACAACTATGGAGTGACCCCAGGCCAATGCATACGGTACACACCTACAATCTAGAGCTCAAGAATATAAGAGGCTAGACACAGGCTATCTGCGTGTGAGCAGCAATTTTTGTGCTAGTGGTACCACCATTTGCCTACTTGCGGTTGAGATGGCTAAATTATAGCTATCGACGTGAAACACGAACCTGATGGAATAAAAATTTGTGGATTGAACCATCCATGTGTGATGAACAAATGCCATGGCCACTTGTGGAGCTTGCGACCGCACAGACATAGAAACCAGTGGCATACAAGCTCGCAGGCTTATTTGATCTAAGCTGACCAATCTTTACTTTACCCTCTGCAAGTCCGTACCTGTAACCAGGTGGTACGGAGCCCACTATTCTTTGACACGCTGGGCACATGCACAAGCTCATTTTGTCTACTCGAAGGCCATGTCAATGCAGTGATGGGGGAGGTCTGTAAGAACTTGTTGCAAATGGTCTTTTTGTCGCCCCATTCAAGCCCAAGCTTGTATACGAAAACAATATTGTCGCTTTGGGCGATGGCCAACTTAGTAGAATCTGGGGAAAAGCTCATGGCCCTCACAACATACGTCTTTGGCCCTCTGTCGGCCGGTTTAGTCGAAAATTTATCCGCTGGCCGCCCTTGGTCGTCAAATAGTCGAACGACACGATCCGCCCCGCAGACTGCGAGCTTACGATTGTTGGGAGAGTAACACACCGCGGTGACTTTGCCATCATGAGGATTTGCTGAATTAGTGCTGCCACTGGCAGGCAGCAACGAGCATAAATGGCGGAGCTGCATGGAGCCCGGGCAGTTGAAAACAAAAACTTCGAATACAGCTGACCACAGATATCAGCATGGAGGGGGGCATTTAGCTAGTACATTAAGGGCCCGGGGCGTCGTTAAGCAAGGAGCAATTGATGCGGGTGCGCCGGTGTGAAGCCTCCGACGGGGTCGGGCGCATCAACTTGGACTCGGAGGCCCCGCTGTCACAGTGACTCGGAGCCACTGGCAGCACAATCTATCTAGATTACGGCCGGTGGAAGTTTCACAAGCACGTCATTCCGGGCCCCCACTGCAGTGTCTCCGCCAGCCGTGTTGGACCTCTAACTCAAGACCATAGTAACCGTTGGAACGTGCAGTAAACGTTTCTGAAATGGGGCCGTCATAGCCATCCGTATGCCCGACTGTACGCACAAAAGCCAGGAAAATTAACGCGCCACCTACGGTAGAGGCTATTACGGCCTTACGGCACGATGTTGGCGTCATGTTTTTGACGCAGCAGCACATTTGTTCGCGCTGCTGGCTGTTCGCCAGCTGTTATTACGTCGTCGGTCGTCGACTGCCTCCCAACCAACTCCTGTGGCTTGGGGCTGCGCGGAAGTCACAAAACGTTTTACCGCCAATAGGGAATTTGGTGGGTTACTTGTGAAAAACCCGCACGCCGCCGGCGCTAGACTAAGGTACCGAACCGCTACCCCCGAGGCTCGTAGGCGCTTAAAGGCAGCGCCAGGCAGCCCGTAGGGAGGCATATGCGTTGCGCGTAAGTGGTGCGGGCGCCTTATGTCGCCCTCGTGGGGCGCGCAGCGCAGTTACGCGCTACGCAGAGGCAGCACGAGCGCGGACTCTGCCAGTGGCGGCCACCGCTCGTCGATATGGCACTTAAGATCGTCGCACTCCGTGACACTTCGATAGACCGCGAGTGTACCCACTTCGCAAGTGGGCTATCGGTCTAGCTCGGCGACCTGGCCGAGACAGCGGACTGTCAAGTGTTTTACGCCAGCTCCGAGTCACCAGCCCGAGCCTGTGCATCTGTTGTCCATGAAACTTTCGTAGCGGGGCCATCTGCGACCTCCCATCGTCGGGCTGCCCGAGCCGGCTGGTTTACCGGTTAGTTACGGAGCAGAAGCTAGTTCCATAAGAGTCGGATGAACCCGGGGGCCCTGGCCGCTGGTCTTCCGAGTCCAAGTCCGGTCCTCGGGGCGGCCGCGGCCACTTTCTGGAGTCCCGGGCCCGAGGCGGCGACCAAAAACAGTCTGTTGTGAGCGCAGCATCACCGAGTTTCTACAAAACGTACTCCCGATTGCATCTGGGGAGTCCACGTTCCGCCGGACGTCCGCTACGCCATAAGCTATTATTACTTTAGTCGAGGGATATTGACGAGTGCTCGACGCCGCCGAAATGAAGAGAGCTATAAGAGACGACACGACATCTTCCAAATCTTACAAGGACAAAGGTGATTTTGACAACGATCATCCCGAGCAGTCCGCAGATGGCGCTCTCGGCGATGGAACCCTTGGAGGAACGTCGCGCGTTGCAGCTAAAACACGCACGGGACTGGTGACAGCAAGCCAATCGGCGTGTAAAAACATTGTATGATTTAGCATAATAACTTAGGCAAAGCCAACGAAGCGCTCAAGGCTGGGGATATCTCGTTATATTGATGATATGGCCGAGGAGGAAGACGAAGAAGACAATAATGAGAAATTGGCAGCTGCGCGACTGCGAGTCGATGAGGAAGATAGAGATATGAGGTCAGAAATTCAGCGACAGGATCGTCGTAGAAACCAAGAGAATTTTTTTGAGGGAGGCGATGCAGATGTAGCCGGTGTCGTCAAGTCACTGCACGACCGTTATCAGCGGACCACTCAGCTTGTCCACGACCTAGACGACATTGATGAAGGCATTCCCTATGCCGACAAGGCCCACGCTGCTCTTGCAGCATCGAGACATGCGGCGACGCGCCAAGCGAACGCACCATCGTTAACAGATGCCCGCCTTTGGGCGATTCCTTGCAAGCTAGGCTGCGAACGCGAGGCTGTCTTGTCTCTAATGAATAAATGCACTGCCATGACATGCGAAGGCACCCAAATGCGTAAGTTCACAGGGAGAAAGAATAGCGCATGACCATTCTTCCTCACAGGTATCTGTAGTGCCATGACGACAAGCCTTCGTGGATTTATTTATGTAGAGTCACGATCAGAGCCAGATGTGCGCAAGGCAGCTAAGGGCCTGCGATTGTTGCGCAGCTGGTCAATGAAGATGGTGCCAATGGTAGACATGGTGGCTGTCTTGTCCACGAGTTTGGATGCGTCGTATGGATATGCGACAAAGCGTAACGGCCAAAGAATCGGAGACTGGGCACGTGTGTCCCGTGACACATACCGCGGAGATCTTTGCCGCATCGTCGCTTTAGGCAATGGCGGCTCATCTGCAGTGATTATGCTTGTTCCACGCTTAGATGTTTCATCAGATCATACAGCAGAGGCCGGCGTCTTTGGTCGAAAGGATGCCTTCCGTAAAATGAGACCGCCTATGCGGCTCTTCAATACATCAGAAATGATTGCTGCTGGAGGCAATGTAACCCAACGAAGATTCAGGCTAAATGCGGGTGCTGGTTCAGCAAGTCGTAACTGGGCATTGGCTGATGAAACATTCGATGTATTTGAAAATGGTTCCTATCTCAAGGGCTACTTGTACAAAGAGGTAAATGTTACTACGATGCTCAAGCGAGGTGGCGCCGATCCAACACTCGATGAACTTCAGCGTTTTGTTATCGACACTCAGGATGTGGGTCAGAGAGATAATGAACTATCGTCAGTCGTAAAATACACTGCAAGTGATGAACAGAAACGTTCTCTAAAGACACAAATTGAACTTCTTGCTCGCGGTGGCGGAACTCAGGATCCAAAACAAAGAAGTCCCATATTCGAAAAGGATGATAAAGTTAAAATATAATCAGTGTCTCAAGTTTGCTTTCTTTTTGCATTTTTTATAAAACGACACAACTAGGTCGAGGCGATTGATGGCGAGATGCGAGGTGTTGCCCTAGTAGTCGAAAGGATGACACCTAGTGGCATAGTCTATTGTAGGGCATTTGATGAGCCACAACTTCGAGGTGTTCTCATACCTATGGAAACGCACCGGCTACTTAAGTCTATTCAAGTTGGAAGTCATATCAAAGTCCAAGATGGCAAATATGCCGGCCAAACTGGTGTCATTCTTGAGCGTGGGGTGCTTGATGGTGATCACGTTGCTGTAATATTGACAGATTGTGGTGGGCGAGAAATCACCGTTAGATTTTCCCACGTACAAGAGTCAAGTGAGATCTCGAGAGGGCTTGATGCGCTTGAGGGGTATGAACTTCATGACATCGTGCTTTTGCCTCTAGGTGCTGTTGCTGTTGTCACCTATGTTGCTTCTGAGGACCTTGAAGTACTGACATCACGCGGCGATCTTCGAACTGTACGTCCTGCAGAAATCACTCGCAAGCTGAATCAGGAGAGTGCGAGGAATGTCTCTCTTGATTCAAAGGATGAGCACGTGAGAGAGACGGACCTTGTCATTCTAGATGATGGTCAAAATGCTGGAGCTCTAGCTACTGTTGTCCGCGCCCATCGTGCCTCCCTATGGTTGTTGAATGTTATATCTGGTGCTACAACTATTCCATGCGGGGGCTTGTTTGTCAAGAAATCTCGCCAAGTCCACGTAGCTGGTGATCGCGCCACTGGAAATACCCTTGCAGACACCTATATGGGGCTCGGCAAACAACGTGTTGTCAATGAGGACCAATTCAATAACAAAATTGCAAATAATCGCGGAAGGAGCACTAGGCGCGACCCTTTTGTTGGTCGTACAGTTCGCATTTGTAAAGGGAATTACAAGGGCCTTGCTGGGATTGTTACAAATGCAACCACTACCCACGTTACTGTGGAGCTTCACACGCGCAATCGCTCTGTGACCCAGCCCCGTGAGTGCATCAAGATTGTTGCTGGCACAGCTGGTGGGGAACCAGAGCTTGCTGTCCAGCGTCGAATTGCCGAACAGGAGGCGTACAGCACAGATCTTGTATCGACTCCTTTCCTTACACAAGCCACACCATTACTCGGCGGGGCCACGCCTCAGTACGGTGCCGTGACACCACACCACACAACACCCTCTCGGAGCACTACAACTCCGACCTGGGGTACCCCAGCATATAGCTCTCAGACACCTCGCGGTGGTCCTCAAACCCCACGTTCTACACCAGGCCATGGAAAAGCCACAACGCCCTCATATAGTGGCATCGAGGATGTCTGGCGGCCCCGCGAACTTTCCACTTCAAAAAGCAGTGGAAAGTCTCCCCTACACAGTACCATGTCACCGAGTAGCTTCAACTACCTTGCATTTAGTGGCCACAGCAAGGCCAAGTCACCCATGTTTGATGGTAGTCGAGCTTGCACACCCACCTATCAACCACCTTCTGTTATGCCGCCAACCTCAAAAAGTGGGGCCTGGTGTGTCAACGGTGCTGAAGCCAGACTCGAGGATGGTAATATCTGCAAAATCATCAAAATTAATGTTCACAAAAATATGGCGACCGTCGCTCTAAAAACGACTCAAGCTCTGACGCGATCTCTTCCGACGTCTTTACTTGTACGTGTCAAACCCAAGGCCGGCGATAAAGTTCGCGTTGTTGATGGGAGTGCCGTGTACGATGCTGAGCTATTATCGATTGAAGACTCGGATGGCATCATTAAAGTTGACAATGGAGAATATAAGATAATTGACTTCTCGGCAATAGCCAAAGTAGCGGACTTCTGACGAAATGAAGTGATTTTGGGAACTATTCAAATGAATGAATAAATAAATGAACACTTCGAACCTAAACTACTTAGGCCCGCCCGGAACCCTTGGTAAGGCCTTGACCGTCGCGCCTTTTGCTGAAGCAAATCGGACTGGGACTTCTGGTGCTGCCCCTGATAGTCGCAGGTCCAGGTCTTGTGCCCGTATTCACAAGATCGTGGGGGGGGGGGGGGATAGGGTGGGGTCTAGGCGCGGGCCCCACGGAACGGCCAATTTTTTGTAGCAGTCGCCCACCTGCCGCCCGAAAAGACCCGCAACCC
>Ga0114997_10003353_pt1 | contig 12603 bp, 9 predicted proteins | sample ArcticOcean_MG_C_2_FD_87045 | JGI IMG/M metagenome (GOLD analysis project Ga0114997, IMG submission 87045) | Marine microbial communities from western Arctic Ocean - ArcticOcean_MG_CB4_136 | ecosystem: Environmental > Aquatic > Marine > Oceanic | place: Arctic Ocean: Canada Basin | collected... | reverse complement strand
TAAATAAGGATAAAAGTTAAAATTTACTGATCTCTTAATAGTTGCTTTTGCAAAAATATTTCATTGTGACTTGTTTTACTAGCTTTATTTTTTTATTTAGAGTTTTTGATTTTTTTTTGCAGGATCTTTCTAGTATTTTCATCGATAGTTTTTCTGTTTGAACCATATTTTAGAGGTGGAATGTCTTTGTGAAGAGATTTTGGGGAAAAATTCAAGAAGATTATTTTTAAAGCTATATATATAGTGATTAACCGATCAAATAGTGACCTTGTAAATGTAAATGGAAGATCTTTTTGCATTTTAAACGATGTGTAAATAATAATTCCAAGTATTACAATATTTGGTATCCATACAGATATAAATGGTTCAATTTTACCGATTTTCCCCATATTCTGCATGAATATTAATGAAGTATAGTATATGACAATAATTAGAATAGATATTGCTATGCTTCCGGATTTACCAGATCTGTTTGACTTTACACCAATCGGTGCCCCAAGCAATCCAAACAGTAAACAAGTGAATGGGATTGCAAATTTTTTGCTCAATTCAACCATCGCTGTATTAATTGGTAGCCCTTTTTCTTTAAATTCATTGATTTGATTAATTAGTTGACTGATGGATAATTCTCGGTTTCCTAGCAGTGCATCTTTTTCTAGGCGCTCTGTATTCGGAATGTTTAGGTTTATTTCATAACCGCTAAATTTGATTATCTGGTATTCATTTTGAGAGTCGTTTGTGTCATGAATTGTACCGTCTTTCAATTCTAGTTGTATTTTTAATAATTCTATATTTGGTGTGATTAACGCCGTTTTAGCATTTATGATTCTTGGTGACTTCGATTGAGTCGAGTCGGCGATAAATACATCTGTTAGTTTAGATTCTCCCTCACGATTATTTGCAAGAATAACCAAATTTTTAAAACTATAATTAAATATATTTGATTTGATATCAATATTGGTTCTGTTTTTGATGATATTAAAAATAAGTTGTTTGTAAGCAAGATTCCCCCAGGGTAGTGCATATATCATAATGCTTGCAGCTAGAAAGTATGTAAGCATTGAAAAAAATATAACCGGTCTCATAATTTGAAAAAAACTTAAGTGACACGTTTTCATTGCAACCCATTCGTTGGACTCAGAAAATTGATTGAAGGTCGCAACAGATGAAAATAGTACGCTTATAGGAATAGTGATAGCTAAAAATGATGGGGATATGTAAATCATAATTTGTATTATTTCTAAAATAGTCACTCCACGATTTACGATCATTTCAGCTATGAATAGAAACTTATCTAAATATAAAACCATGGTTAAAAATCCGACAGAGATTAAAAAAATTTTGGTCAATTCTCTTATGATGTATCTATCGATAATCTTTATTGGCATTATTTATATTCTGATATGAAAGGTATGTTTAAACTATATTGATTACTTGAGTTACATCAATATGAATAAAATAATTTCAATATTTAAAAAGGTTGAAATATTAGGCTATTTTAAATAGCTAAATTTCTCTAGGTTGGTTATGGTTTAAAAAAAACTATGAGAATGAAAAATTCCTGTTTATTATTAGTCTAAATAAAATATTTGAATATATTTTTAATTTACTAAACTTAACTAATATTTGAGCTGTGATATTTGAATGATACACTACTTAATGAGTTCATTCCATCTACTGTCTTCAATGAAATTCACTACGTTATGGCCTTAAATAAAAATTATTTATTGCACAACAAGTCAAAGAGACTTCCTGACTGGCTTAAGACTTCTCTTCCAAAGGGTGAAAATTTCTATCACCTAAAAAAATTAGTCGATAGATACGGATTAAATACTGTATGTGAGTCTGCTTCATGCCCGAATATTGGTAGTTGTTGGTCATCGGGGACTCTAACTCTCATGATACTTGGATCTACTTGTTCCCGTGCCTGTCGGTTTTGTGATGTTCCCACGGGTCATATGAAACAGCCTAGAGAGACAGAACCAATAGAAGTTGCCGAAATGTTATCTATGTTAGGTCTGAATTATGTGGTTATAACTTCAGTTGATCGTGATGACCTCTATGATGAAGGAGCTAATATTTGGGCCGAAACTGTTCATCTTGTGAAAGAACATTGTCCAGGTATGAAAGTAGAAGCTTTAATTCCTGATTTTAAGGGTAAATTTTCGCTCGTTAATAAAGTATGCCAGAGCAAACCGGATGTTATTGCTCATAATTTAGAAACGGTTGAATCTTTACAATCTTTAATAAGACCTCAATGCCGATATTCATGGTCATTGGAAACTTTAAATATTGCTTCTAAAAAAAAAATAATTACTAAAAGCAATCTTATGTTAGGTTTTGGCGAGAAGAAAAAAGAAGTTGTTGAGACCATGCGCCATTTAGTTGAAGTTGATTGCCAGATTCTTTCAATTGGTCAATATTTAAGACCATCAAAAAAACATTTGGAAGTGGTTGAGTATATTCATCCGGATAAATTTTTAGAATATAAAGTAATTGGGGAGTCACTTGGTATTAAGCATGTTGAAGCTGGGCCTTTGGTTCGAAGTTCTTATCGGGCAGATCAACAATCAAAAATAGTTATGGAGGACTTACAATGTTCGTGAGAAATGTTATGAAGTTTGTGATGTCTCAGAGGAATGTGATTTGAAAATTTTTAAACTAGTTTCTACTTTTGTGTTTGCGGCTGTGGCACTTGGATTTTTTGCCAGTATTGGTATTGTGGCTGCTGTGTCATTCTTGAAATTATTTGGTATTGAAACTCTCTGAAATAATGTGATTGTTTTTAAATTTAGTTAAACAGTCGGGGCTATTATTTACATTAGTAGTGAAATTGTTTGATTTTTTTGGGTGAACCTTGTTGTCAGTTGGTTGGTATTTCCATGGTGTGCTCAGCTGGTCAAATAGATATAAATTAAGATGTTATCTTTGATTAGTTATCGGTTTCATGTGAGTTAATAGCATGGCACCGAACGTATGAAGTTCCTGATTGAAATATTTTTGGATATTCAGTTTTACATTTTGTTTTAAGACTTGATTGCTCTGGTTCATTGAGGAATATTGGACATCTTGGATGAAAATGGCAACCCTTTGGTGGGTTTAAAGGAGAGGGCACATCACCTTTAATAGGATTAAACGATTTTTTAATTTTTAAATCAGGTATGGCTTCCAATAAAGATTTTGTGTAAGGATGCTTTGGTTTTTTAAATATATTAACTACGGTGTCTTTTTCTACAATTTTCCCTAGATACATTATTGCTACGTGATCTGCCATGTATCTAACTACGTTTAAATTGTGAGTGATAAATAAGTAGGTTAAATTTCTTGAGGCCTGTAATTTTTTAAGTAAATTAAGAACTTGTGCTTGCACTGATACATCCAAGGCACTGGTAGGTTCATCTAGAACTATAAAGTCTGGTTCGAGAATTAATGTTCGAGCAATTGCGATACGTTGTCTTTGCCCTCCTGAAAATTCATGCGGATATCTTTCAGCTACCGACATAGGTAATCCTACTTCATTTAAGACGTGTGCTAATTTTTTTCTCTGCTCTTTTAAGCTTAAACTTTGAAAGTGTATCTGTAGGCCCTCACCAATGATTTCTTCTATTGTCATACGTGGAGACAATGAACCCATTGGATCTTGGAAAACAATTTGCATTTTTTTTCGAAATTTTTTAGTTTCTGTGTTATTTAATAGCATTAAATCAATGCCATTAAATAAGACTTTGCCTCTGGCTTCTCTTGTTAGCTTTAAAATTGATTCTCCTAATGTTGTTTTACCGCAACCAGACTCTCCAACAATAGCAAGAGTCGATCCTCTTTGTATTTCTATATCAATATTATCAACAGCCTTTATGTAATTAACCACTCGTAAAAATATACCTTTCCGAACCGGAAACCATGTATGTAAGTTCTTAATAGATAGAATCGAATCATTACCTAATTTATGAGTTGGAGATTTTATTTGTTCCCTTTTGACTGGTTCTTTTACACTCTTATCTTGATTATATAAATGGCATGCTGTGAAATGATCGGACGCTATATTATATTGAGGGCTATCAACTTCATGGCAAATATTCATTACATGATCACAGCGATCAGCAAATAAACAACCTGATCCGTAATCAGTCGCACTCGGAACCATTCCAGGAATAGTGTTAAGAAGGAAACCTTTGTCTTCAATTCTTGGGATTGAATTCCATAAACGTCTTGTGTATGGATGAGCCATATTTTTAAATATATTACTATGACTCCCTTTTTCTACAATTTTACCTGCATACATAATGCAAATATCATCAGCTACCTGATTAACGATTCCCATGTCATGAGTTATTAGTAAAATTGCCATTCCTGTTTCTTTTTGTAGGTCAGTCATTAGTTTTAAAACTTGAGCTTGTATTGTTACGTCGAGTGCAGTTGTTGGTTCATCGGCGATTAATAATTTTGGTTTGCAGGCTAGAGCCATAGCAATCATGACACGTTGTTTCATTCCACCAGATAGTTCATGAGGGAAACAGTCAACGCGTTTATGTGGATCCGGTATTCCAACTTGATCTAATAGTTCAATAGCTAATTTTCTAGCTGGGCCTTTTGCAATTTTTTGATGTTGATATAGAGGCTCTTCTAACTGATTACCAATCATGTAAAGGGGATTTAATGAAGTCATTGGCTCCTGAAATATCATGGAAATATCGTTACCACGTATTGATTGCATCTCTGTTTCGGATAGACGTGACAAGTCATTTTCATTGAATATAATTTGACCGGAGGGATGGAAACCATTTTTTGCAATTAGTCTTATCAACGAAAATGCAGTTTGTGTTTTTCCGCATCCTGATTCACCTACTAAAGCGAGAGTTTTACCTTTATTTAGATTAAATGATACCCCGTTGACAGCCTTTGCTGTTTTGTCTAAGCCGACTTTAAAGTAGGTTTTTAGATCCTTAACTTCGAGTAATACTGACATTTATGAGTTCCTCTTTGGATCAAATACATTACGAATGCCTTCACCAACAAATGTTAGTAATGTAAGCGCGGTTGTAAGGGCTATAAATGTTGGTAGTAATATCCAGATAGCCTGAAGGTTAGTTTTACCTTGAGCCAATAACTCACCAATGCTGGGGGCTGGACTTGGAACACCCAAATTCAAAAAATCTAAACTAACAAGTGCTAAGATCCCTGCTGTCACCTCAAATGGAAAAAATGTAACCACCGGTGTTAAAGCGTTTGGAAGAATATGTTTTCGCATTATTGTAAAATTAGAAACACCCATAGACTTTGCTGATTTGACATATTCAAAATTTCTAATTTTTAAAAATTCTGCACGTATATATGCTGCTATTCCCATCCATGCAGTCAAATTAAGAATTAGGAAAAGTAATAAAACAGAAGGTACCAAAAATGAACTAAGAATGATAAGAATGTATAACCTTGGAATTGAGCCCCAGATTTCGGTTAACCGTTGACCTATTAAGTCAACCCAACCCCCAAAAAAACCTTGAGTGCCACCAAGTAAACAACCAATTAATGTTCCAGTAATGGCTATCGAAATACCAAAAATCATTGATATTCTAAGTCCGTAAACTAATCGTGCTAATACATCTCGGCCTCTATCATCGGTCCCAAGGTAATGCCCGTCAATCCAGGAAGAATTTATGGTTTGATTTGTCCGCTCATTAAATGTTTTATAGGGAGCTGCAAGAACAACATTTCCTGTAATGCTATCAGTCGGGATGTATTTATAATCATAACGAACTGGTGGCCACAAAAACCAATAATCACGTTGTTTAATGGTTTTTTTAATTAGATTTTCTGTATTTGGTTGGGTAATTATACCTGGATGTTCATCATCTTCAAAATCATTAAATTCTATTGAGAAGGAAGGTTCATCTTTATTAATATCATCAAGGTCTAGCTCAAATGATTGTTGGTTATTTTTACTTGTTGAGAATAGTGGACTATTTGGTGATTTACCCGCAAGAAGATTTTTAAAATTATTTGAGAGATAATCAGGTTCACTTGGGAGGGTTCCACCAAAATCAATTTCACTATAAGTGAATAAAATTGGGAAATATGTTTTCCCGTCAACGATAAGAAGAATAGGTCTTACATTACATAATAATTCGGCTGGAGTAGTTACAATAAAAAGTGAACATAGCATAAGAAAGCTTATGAAAGCCCTTTTATCTCTTTTGAATTTTTCCCATTTTAATTTTAAATTTTTATCTATTATCATTACGTAAGTTATCCTTGTGATTCTTCAAAAGAGATACGACGGTCAATCATTACATAGGTTAAGTCTGTAACTAATTGACCTATGAGACCGATTAGAGAAAATATAAATAATGTCCCTAGTACTATTGGGTAATCTCTTTGTATAACTGCTTGATAGGAAAGTAGACCCAGTCCGTCTAGAGTAAATATTTGTTCAATTAGAAGAGAACCTGCGAAAAACATGGCTAAAAATGCAGTGGGGAATCCTGTAACCAATGGTATAAGAGCATTCTTGAGGATATGTTTAAATAGTACTATTTTTTCTGGGACTCCTTTCGCTCTTGCAGTAAGTACATATTGTTTTTCAGTCTCTTCTAGGATGGCATTTTTTGTAAGCATTGTGAGAGTAGCAAAACCGCCTAATATGAAACAAAATAATGGGGCTGCTAGATGGTGAAGATAATCGATAACCTTTTGGAATATTGACAAGTCTTCATAACCTGGAGATCCCGCAGAGGTTAATCCAGAGAGAGGAATTAAATGAACAATCGCACCATCACCAGGTCCTAAAAAAACGATTATAAAAATACCCATCACAAATCCGGGTATGCTGTACCCTATAAGCACTATTAGACTGGTCGTCGTATCATACTTTGATTCATGTCTTACCGCCTTGGATATTCCCAGAATAATACAAATTATGTAGGTAATAAAAAAACTACTTATACCAAGTGATGCTGATACAGGAAGTTTTTCTTTTATAAGTTCTAGAACGGACTTGTTTCTATAAAAAGAATCTCCAAATTTAAAAACAAGAAAACCTTCCCAGTTATCTCTATTTAAAAATTGTTCAACCTGTCTGGCTTCTTTTTTTTTAGGTGAGTACCATAAAAATGTCCGTAAGTACCTTTCCCATAGAGGACGATCGAGGTTATATATTTTTTTGAGCTGTTTGAGGTGTATGTCATCAATTCCTGCTTGCTTAACTGATAACATTTTTTGAGCTCCTCCACCAGCTTCTGACATAGTTCCTGAATGACCTTTTAAAACAGACTCCATTTGATCTATGGGTCCACCAGGAACAAATTGTATTATCAAAAAAGTGATGGTTATTATTCCAATCAGAGTTGGAAACATCAAAAGAAATCTACGTATTATATAAGCAGTCATTGGAATAATTTACTGGAGAGAAGATCCTGAGTTTCGAGCTTGTTTTAGTTGCTTGGATTTTTTTGTATCCAACCACCACCATTCAAGAATATTATTTTGTATAACTGCTTGAGATGCATTTATTTTTGGTCGTGAAAATTTATTCCAATAGACAACTCGATCATATGAAGTATACCAATTCGGAACTATATAAAATTGATGTGTAAGGATTCTATCCATTGCTTGAATTGCGTGAATTAATTCATTTCTAGATTTTGCTTTGACGATGATTTCTATTAATTCATCGATTGCTGGGTTTTTAACACCCATATAATTTCTAGACCCAGGAGTTTTTTCAGCCTCACTGCTCCACATGGAACGTTGCTCGTTCCCTGGTGAGCGACTTTGTGGATAGTTAGCAACAATCATATCAAAATTGAAGTTACGAAGGACCTCTTCATATTTTGCTATTTGAACCACCTCGATATTCATTTCTATTCCAATTTTTTTTAGATTATTTTTATAGGGTTCAACGATTCTTTGGAATAGTGGGGAGTTAAGAATTAACTTTACAGCCATACGCTCTCCATTTTTTACTCGTATTCCATCAGAGCCTATTTTCCAACCTGCAGAATCTAATAAAGTATTAGCTATTTGAATATTTTGTTGTATGGGTATTCCTTGGCCAGGTGTGCCAACTGGTTTGGTAATTGATGTTTTTGGAACATAAGAAGACCCATATTTTTTTTTAAGAGTTGTTAGCAAACTCTTAACAGGACCTTCAGGAAGGCCGGAGGCTTTCATTTCTGGATTATTATCAAAATAACTTTCGTTACGTGTGTATTGACCATAAAAAAGATTTTTATTACTCCATTTAAAATCAAATACCATTGCAACTGCAGCACGTATTTTTCTAGAGGAAAATAATTTATTACGCTGATTCATTACCAAACCTTGCATGCCAGCGACTCTAGTATGAGGAAATTTATCTCTAATGTAATATCTTTTCTTTACAAAATCGCCTTTATAATCCAGTGCCCAGTCACGTGAACTATTTACCATATGTACGTCAAAATCACCTCCTTTAAAACCTTCTCTCATGGCAACTGGGTCTAGGTATATTTTCCATGTCACTTTATTAAAGTTATATCGTCCTTTATTTAAACCAATATTATTACCCCACCAATTAGGATTTTTTTCAAATGTTATATGCTTTCCAAATTCATAAGATTTTATTTTATAGGGGCCACTTCCTACTGCTATCTCATCAAAATCTGATCCAAATGATTTCTCGACAGCTCCATAAATATGCTTAGGAAATATTGTCATTTGACCCGTTATTAGAGGGAGTTCTTGATTGTATATAGAAAATGTATATTTGATTTTATGTGAGTCTATTTTTTCGACACTTTTAATATCTTTAAAATACTGTTTGTAAAATGGATGATATTCAGGATCTTTTAATAAATTATATGAAAAAATAAAATCATCAGCTGTTACTGGGCGACCATCCGAAAATAGGGCGTTTTTGCGGATATGGTATATCATTGTCATACGATCATCAGCCAGAATAACTTTTTCTACTAGGCTCCCGTATTGAGAAAAGGGTTCATTATCATCTGCGGAGCTATCCATTGCTGTTTGAAAAATTAAACTATCTATTCCCGGTGCAGGGACACCTTTGAGAGATGAAGGGTTTAATTTTGTGAATGCACCAAAGTCAGCTAATACCAGGTGTCCACCCTTAATAGCATCCGGATTACTATATTCGTAAGGTTGATCAATTTTGTACTTTAAATTTTTAGGTCCATACAAAGATAGTCCATGCAAGGAGTTTGCAGAAATGGAAATAGTAAAAAAAATGCTATAAAAAAGAGGTATTAATAGATATATCAATACTTTAAGAGTGTTAGGTTTAATCATTATTTTATACATACACATATTTTAACACTCTCTTGATAAATAAAAAATTGTTTTAGGTTGATAGAACTTATTTAAATAATAAATTTAGTTTCTTGAAATAGGGCTACCCTAAATTTTTTTTCGTCCCTTGCTTGTGAACATTTATAATTTTTGTTAACCTTCAAAGGTAATTATGATTATATTCCATCCTTATTAGAGTAGTTCCTGTATAATTCTCATATATGATTGAAAAAAATAGATTAACCCGAAAAATAAAAATTGGTTCTCTCGTTATTGGTGGTAATTCTCCGATAGCTGTTCAAAGTATGACTGCTACTCAAACACAAGATTTGGATGTTACCGCTCGACAAATCGAGATTCTTGAACAGGCGGGTGCCGATGTTATTAGGATAGCGGTAGATAACGAGGCTGATGTTAAAGCGCTTAAATTTCTTCGCGAAAAATTTCCAAAGCCAATTTTTTCAGTGGATCTTCAAGAAAACTATAAGCTGGCTCCTAAAGTGGCTCCTTTCGTTAATAAAATACGATATAATCCGGGGCATTTATTTCACTTAGAAAAAAATAAGCCAATACGAGAAAAAGTGAAATTCATCGTTAATGCAGCTTTATCCAATGATTGCGCTATTCGCATCGGAGTTAATTGTGGTTCTATAGACCCTGACTACAAAGAAAAATTCAAAGAAGATCTTATCGAGGGAATGGTTCGATGTGCTGTTGACCATTGTGAAATACTGGACGACCTAAATTTCATGAATTACTGTGTGTCTCTTAAGGATTCAGACTTTGATAAAGTTATTGATGCCAATCGTAGGTTTTCTAAGGAACGCCCAGATGTTCCATTACACCTGGGGGTGACTGAGGCAGGCTTGCCACCTGAAGGTATTATTAAAACTCGGATTGCATTAGAACAACTTATATCTGCTGGAATTGGTGATACTATTCGTGTATCCCTCACATTACCTAACGAACAAAAAGGTGAGGAAATAAAGGTCGGTCGTGAAATACTTAGCGATATAGAGGCTGGTAGGTTTCGGTCTGTACCAAAAAATTTTTTAGAAGGCCTTAATATAATTGCTTGCCCGAGTTGTTCGCGTGTCGAAAATGATAAATTTGTAGATTTAGCCGAAGAAGTACGTCAAATGACAAAATATGCTGAATCGCATAAAGTTACTATTGCTGTGATGGGATGCAGGGTTAATGGTCCTGGAGAAACTGATGATGCAGATCTCGGTCTTTGGTGCGGTCCATCTAGAGTAAATTTAAAGAAAGGCACTGAATCATTGGGCTCATATTCTTATGAGGAAATCTTAGAGCATCTTAAAACAGAACTTGACCTTATTATCGCCTCGAGAGTTGATCAGAAAAGTGCAATCAGTTAAAGCTGTTTTCTAAAACTATAGCCCTTTGAAGTGTTGGTTTTGTCGTTAAACTATTTTAGTTAGGAAATTATCATGGAACTTGTTGTTGAAGAATTAGAATCACTTAAACGAAAACTAGACATAACAATTCCAAAGGAGGTTGTTACAGAGAGAATAGATAATGCATATAAAGAATTAAGCCATCAGATAAAAATGCCAGGGTTTCGTTCAGGAAAAATTCCTAGAAATATTCTTGAGAAGCAAGTTCCTATCCAGTCTTTTACAAATATGTTTCAAGAGTTATTACAGGAATATTATGAAAAGGCTCTTCGTGAAAGTGGAATTGTTCCTGTGGGAGCACCTGAAATTGATAATTCTGACTTTCAGAATGTAAAGAAAGATAACCCGCTTAAATTTTCTGTAACTTTAGATATTAAACCTGAGGTCAAGGTTAATAATTATAAAGGTCTTAAAGTTGAGAAGGTCGATATCCGTATACCTGATGAAGAAATTCAAACCGCTGTGGATAGTATTCTAGCAACATATGGTACTCATGAGCATCATGAGGATGACCATAAAGCGGAGAAAGGTGACTATCTAACCGTTGACTTTGAGGGTTTCCATGATGGGGAACCATTAGAAAATGGAAATGCTAAGGATATGGTAATTCGTATTGGTGATAATAAAATGATCAAAGGGTTTGAAGATGAGCTTATCGGTCATGTATTAGGAGAGGAGTTTGAGGCTAAAGCATTATTACCGGCGAATTGGAATAATAAAATTAGCCGGGTACGTATACCGGTTCCCGGCTCTAAAGATAAATTGCCTGAAGATGTAGCCGTTTTTAATGTAAAAATTAAAGAAATGAAGAAGCTTGATTTACCTAACCTTACGGATGATATTATAGAAAAAGAAGGATTTGATTCAGCTGAGAGCTTTAGAAGGGGTGTTAAGACTAAGCTTCAGTCAATGTATGAGCAAAGAGAAGAAATGCGTATAAAAGAAGAAATTTTTAATAAGTTAGTTAAAGATAATCCAATTGAAGCTCCTGAAGGAATGGTCAAAAGTGAATTGAAATTTATGTTAGAAGGAATGAAGTTTCAGATTGAACAATCTGGCATGAAGCTTGAGGATTCAGGGTTTGATGAAGAAAAGGCAAAAGACGAGTGGCATGACAAAGCTGAAAGCAATTGCAAAGGGTATCTTTTATTAGAAAATATAGCTTCTTTAGAAGATATTCATGTAAGTCAATTTGACCTAGAAGAAGAGTTCAAGTCCCTCGCTAGTCAAAGTAAGCAAAAGCCTGACGATGTAAAAAACCGAATGATGGCAAACCCAGAAGTTATAAAACATACAAGTTCGAAAATTCTTGGACGAAAATCATTGGATTTTATTTATTCAAATTGCGAGTTTAATTTTGTTGAAACACTTACAGCAAAAAAATAATGATAAAGAGTCCTTAAAGGTAATATTGTGGCTAAAGTAAAATACATAAAAGTTTTAAAATGTGATGACCTAGAAATTGGTAAATCCGCTATCATTGAAGTTGGTGATAAAGAGATAGCCCTTTTTAATTATAAAGGGGATTATTATGCTATTGATAATATTTGCCCGCATAGAGGTGCTCCTTTAGGAGAAGGACGAATTGAGGAAGGTATTCTTATATGCCCAAACCATGAATGGCGTTTTGAACTAAAAAGTGGATGGTGTCCTCAGAACCCAGAGCTTAGCACTGAGGTGTATCCGATTAAAGTTCATGAAGATAAAATCTATGTAAGGTTAGAGAAACCAAAAGTGGAGGGTGCTGCTGGTACCCAGGCTAAGACGCTACCTACTGATTTAAAAGTTAAGGTTCCCATTATTTTGCAACCCCGAAACCCTGACGAAGAGCTTTAACTAACTACGAAAAACTTATAAGTAACAATTAATTCTAACCGGGGTTAGTTTTTGTATTATTAAT
>Ga0114997_10003352_pt1 | contig 12605 bp, 10 predicted proteins | sample ArcticOcean_MG_C_2_FD_87045 | JGI IMG/M metagenome (GOLD analysis project Ga0114997, IMG submission 87045) | Marine microbial communities from western Arctic Ocean - ArcticOcean_MG_CB4_136 | ecosystem: Environmental > Aquatic > Marine > Oceanic | place: Arctic Ocean: Canada Basin | collected... | reverse complement strand
TTGCTCTAGCTTTTCTAGGCTCCATCCTGCTTTTAAATTTTTTTTACGAAAGGTCTGTTCTTTCTGCGCCAAAGGCTGAAGAGTTAGCATTAGGACAAGATAATACAGCATATTTTGCTCAAGATAATGGCTATAATTTCCATTGTGGAGATTTTTTATATTTTCCAATACCTAATTGCATCCAAGATTTTAATTCTAATGCATCCACTCTAAAGCAAGCATATCTGTTAATGGGGAATTCTCAGTTACATGGAATAAATCAACCTGAACTGGGGCTATCTTCTACCTCTGAGATCCTATACCGTTACTTTAAGAGGAGAGATGCAAACAAAACTTTTTTGACTTTCTCGATGCCAAACATGAATATGCAGGAACAGCTCCTCATGTTTGAGTATGCTCATATGACTCTCCCATTGAAGAAGTTACTTTTAGCAGTTAGCTTTGACAATACTCGAGAGACAGGTATCAGAGAAGGGCTCTTAGATGCCTTAGAAGGCCCAGTAATGAAAAATAATCTTGAAGCTTCTGCAAGTGGGCAAAAAATTTTAGATTTATATGGAGATACCTCCCTAGCAGATATAGATTTACCAGCTTTAAAAGATACCCCTCAAAAATCTGTTGAGATATGGCTGAATTCTCACTTATCATCTTTTTGGGATAGCTGGGAGGCTCGGGGATCCCTGAGAGCAATATCTTTAATTAAGTTATATCAATTTCGTAATTATATTTTTGGTATTGATTCAACCTCAACAAGAAAAAAAATTCCTGCGCGTTATAAAGGCAATCTCCTTGCTTTAAAGGAGCTGTTAGCTCGCGCCAAAACTCTAGAGATTGATGTTGTATTATATTCAGCGCCAATTCGAGGAGATGCCAAACTGCCCTATGATTTAAAAGAGTATCAAGATTTTAAATTAGACCTTCAAGCTTTAACCATAGAACATGATTTTACTTTTGTTGATCCTCAGGAACTTGTGCCAGCTCAGTATTGGGGTGTGGTAGATAGTTTGAACTCCACATCTGGCTCTTCAGAGATTGATTTTATGCATTTTCAAGGGATGGGTCATCAAATTTTAGGAAAGTATTTAACGGATATAATGATTGCAGAGGGCTGGGATAGATGATCTTTAATTCTTTAACCTTCTTAGGTTTTTTAACCCTGGTTGTAATTTTTTACTGGTTCTTGCCTTCTCAGAAACTCCGAATTCTCTTGATATTTTTTTCCAGCTTAACTTTTTATGGATTTTGGAGAATTGAATTTATACCAGTGATGCTTTTATCTGTTGTACTGGATTATTTTATCTGCCTTAGGTTAGAAAAAACCTCTTTGGAGCAAGCAAGAAAGAAGTTGGTTGCATTAAGTTTAATTGGCAACCTAGGCTTATTATTTTATTTCAAATACTTAATCTTTTTCTCGAATACAGCCATAGGATTTGCCTCGCTAATAGGCATTGAACTTGATCCAATAGCGCTAAAAATTATTCTTCCTTTGGGCATCAGCTTTTATACTTTTCAAACGATAAGCTATACAGTTGATGTTTATAGAAGAGTTATTCAGGCTGAGCGCAATTTTCTTCTTTATGCCTCATACGTAACATTCTTTCCCCAACTTGTTGCTGGGCCGATATTGCGAGGAAGGGAGGTGATGCATCAGTTGCGTGAGAAACTGGTATTTGAATCTTCTGATCTTGCTTGGGGTCTTCGGAGGGTGTTCTTTGGTTTATTTTTAAAAGTTATTTTAGCAGATAACCTTGGACCATTAGTCGACTCAGGATTTGCAATTCCTATCTCTCAGATGAGCGCTATAGATGTCTGGACGTTAAGTTTTTTATTTGGATTTCAAATTTACTTCGATTTTAGCGCCTATTCACACATAGCTATTGGATCTGCAAGAATGCTGGGCATTCGATTTCCTGAGAATTTTAACTTTCCTTATGCAGCTTCCTCGCCTAAAGATTTTTGGAAGAGATGGCATATTTCGCTTTCTAGTTGGATAAGAGATTATCTATACTTACCTTTAGCAGGAATATCATTGCAACAGGGTGGAAACTCTGAAGGAGGTTTAGTTAGCGCTATAACACAGACGACCAAAGACAAGGCTCTGATAGCCACATGGGCAATTATGGGTTTATGGCACGGAGCAAATTGGACTTTCGTAGTCTGGGGTTTGTATCACGCAATGTGGGTATTTGCCTACCGTATTTTTTCTCAAAAAAGAGATGATTTTAACTTTACTATTCCTGCATTTATTGGAATCGTGATTACTCTACCTATAATGATGCTTGGATGGATTCCTTTTAGGGCGCCAGATCTAGAAACTACTTTTCTAATGTGGTTCAAGGTGCTAGACATATCTGCTTATGGCTCACTCGGAATGCGAGAAAATGCCTATTTAATTGCATTTTTACTTGTGATTATGCAATTCCTATCCAAGCGTATTTATACATTTAGTCAGCAATATCTAAGAGGTAGATCTATTGCGCTGCCCTTAGAGTTTTTATTGCTAATTATTATTATCCCTTTTGTTTTAATTTACCTGAGACCGATCACTCAGTTTATATATTTCCAGTTCTAAACATATGTTAATCATTTAATTTACTTCTCCCTCAAGTGACTCAATTGCAAAAAAATACCAAACTACCTAGGGATATTGCAGTTCTTATTCCAACCCTTAATAATCTTGCGATGCTTAAGCAAGTGTTAACAGCACTATTTGATCAGACGTTACTGCCTTTAGAGATAGTTATCTCAGACTCTAGTTCAAATGATGAGATTCAAGAGTTTGTAGAAACCTTGAGTTCAGAGATTAATATTTCATACATCAGGGCTGGCAGAGCTTATAAATTTGATAAATTATTATTTAAAATTAAAAATCTTTTTAGCTGGATAGAATCGTCAAATAGCAATTACTCTGGCAGGGCATATCCTTATGAAGCCACGAATCTTGCTATCAATCACACTTCTTGTAGTTGGGTAGCCTTCTTAGATGCCGGAACTCTACCAACTCAATCTTGGCTTGAGGACTACTGGAACTTAGTTAGCACTGACAAAGTTGATATAGTTTTTGGCAATACTATGTATCTTGCCTCCACAAAGTTTCAAAAAATTCTTAGAGCCTGCACATATGGTGAAATTGGGCATGAAACAGCACCAGGCACTTTAATGTCTTCTGATAATTTTAGAAGAGATAAAATTATAGAAGGCGTTAGATCCGGAGGTGATGTTGAGTGGAAACAGCGCCTCAAAACTAAATACAAATATTTAACTCCTGAAAAACATTACTTATTTTACGACCATCTTCCAACAAATATATTGAGCTGCACCCCCAAATTTTTTTTCTACCAGCTTCATTCGGCACGACTAGATATTCAAAACCAAGTGAAAGATATTTATTTGAGCTTAGTATTAATTTTTTCAGTAATTCTGATACCGAAATGGAATGCTTTTGTTGGATGGGAAAATAGTCCACTTTTTATACCTCACATTACAAAAATTTATTTAATTTCACTGTCGTTGGTTTTTCTTTTATCATTTATTTTCTATAAAGGTATTCTAAGAAAATTAATATACAAACCATTTGCATTTAGGAGCAGCAAGTATATTTTTTTCATAGCCCTGTTCTATATCTTTTTTCGTTGGAATGCAGTGATGGCTGGTTGGGTGGAGGAGTCAGTTTGGTATATCCCAAATATAACGAAAATTTTTCTTTTATCAATTTTTGCAGCTTCTTTTATTTATAGAGGTTTATATTTTCCATTAAAACATAAGATTTCTCATGCCTATCTCTTTCCATTAAATTGGTTATATGTTGCCCTTGTAGGGCTATATTTGGATGTTATTAAATCTCCTGGCTATATCTTAGGCTCTATTTTGAAGGCCTTAAATTTAAAAGCTCTTATAAAGTACAAATATTCTAAAAAATAACCCTATTTCATAATGACCAAGAAAAAAATAATTATTATGAGTGGTAGCGGCAATACTGTTGCTTGGTTTAGATTGGAGTTAATCAAAGAATTTTTAGATCGATCTTATGAGGTGTATGTCCTAGCTCCAGATATTAATTTAGACCTTAAGCCACGATTGGAAGATTTGGGTGCCCATTTCATTTTTATCAACCTAAGTAGAAAAAGTTTAAATCCAATAGGATTACTGCATTCTATTTATAGCATCTTTTCTATCATTAGAAAGATTAGACCAAATCTTATTTTTGTATACACCTTTAAAGCAATTTTAGTTGCATCATTTGCATCTTTCTTTTTTCGTAACATAAAAATATTTTCATTCATCACAGGCAGGGGTCATATTTTTGAATCTAACACTAAACTTAAAAAAGTTATTAAATTTATTTCAGTTAGAGCGCTGAGGCTTGCGGCAAATTTTAATGAAACTCTTATCTTCCAAAACCCTGATGATCAAATGCTATTTGAATATGAAAAAATTATTTCCAATAATCGTTCTGCTATGGTTTCTGGCTCCGGGGTGAACTTAGATCTTTTTCAGCCAACTATTTTGCCTGATAGTCCTGTATTTTTATGCATCGCAAGGTTATTAAAATCAAAGGGTCTGGTTGAATATGCAGAGTCTGCAAGGCTGGTGAGGGAGCAGATACCAAATGCAAGATTTATTCTATATGGGTATGCTGATCAACATGAGGATTCAATTAATGAGGTTGAGATTAGAGATAGCTGGCTGGAAAAATATGGAGTTGAGTATCGGGGGTATACCAATGATCCAGCGCATGCTATTTCTGAATGCAGCATCTTTGTATTGCTATCATATCAAGAGGGCACTCCTCGTGTCGTGCTTGAAGCTATGGCAATGGGTCGCCCAATCATTACAACAGATGCGCCGGGATGTAGAGAAACAGTCATTAACGGGTTTAATGGTTTTCAAGTCCCTATTAAAAATTCAGTACAAGCCTCTCAAAAAATGCTGAATCTTATTCGAGAAGACCTTACTAAAGAGTATGGTCTAAATTCTAGGAATTTATGCAAGCAAAAGTTTGATGTTCATGCTGTAAATGCAGATTTATTAAAGATTATGAATGTTAGTCCTTAATACTAAATTTAGAATCATTGAGGAGCAGTCTTTATGATCAGCAGCTTAAAAGTAACACCCTTTGTTAAGTCTCGAAAGTTTCTTTATCTCTTAATTTCTCATCTTTTCTCAGGAGCTGCATTAATTTTTATTAATGTTTTTCTAGCCAATACCGTAACGCAAACTGAATTTGGAATTTTTGCATGGATTTATGCAGCGTCAATGGTTATTTCGCAATTGGCTATCTTTGGTTCAGGCACTCACTACTTAAATAAATATGGCAAGGATCACTCAGATATGCTACTCAATAATGCATCAGGCCCAAGCTTTATTATTTTAAATTTTATATTTATTTGCATATGTGTATTGATGACTAGTGTTTATTTGGGTTATATGCAATTTGCATATTTTGCATGTTGCCTCATTTCCTTTATTGCTGTTCAAATATCTCTAGAAATGCACATCCTTCGATGTCAGATAAAAAATTTATATAAATCACAAGCTATTATTTTTTTTATACCTAATGGTCTAAGGCTTTTATCTCTTTTAGTTACATTCTGCTTGATAAAAAATTTCACTTTTTACCATGTCATATTGTTGTTGTCAGCAATAAATTTATTTCTTTTTATAGCGTTTTTATGGAAATGGGCTGCTTCAACTAGGATGTTTTTTTTATCTATAAGTTGGACTAAATACCTTGCACACTTTAACAATGTTCTCCCAAGAGGTTTAGCTGAGAGCTCGTTTATGATTTATACACAGCTTCCAGTGCTTGCAGTTGCTTATGCTTTTTCAATTGAGGAGTCAGGCATATTTGCAATCTCCTTAACTTTTGCTACGGTATTTTTGATGCCAAGCGCAGTTTTTACAAAGGCTTTCAGCCCTTTATTATATATAGAAGCGAATAAAGATAAAAAATCTCACTACAAGCTAGTACTTAATTTTTTATACTCTCTTGCTACGATAGGTTTAATCATGAGCTTGAGCTTATATTTTTTAGCAGACTCTTTGGTAGTTTTTTTCCTAGATGATAGTTTCAATAGTTCAATGACTATTATTAAGATACTTAGTTTCTATATATTTACTCGATATTTAAATACGGCAATATCATATTCAATGTATACACACAGCTTTAGTCAAACATATGCAAAAATTGTCATTGCAATAATTATGATGCAAATTAGCTTTTTTTCTTTTGCAGCTTCTTATCCAATTTTGTCCTTAAATCTAGCTGCATGGATGATGTGCGTAACTGAAATGATTATGTTTGCTATCACTTTTAAGTTTCTTTTGATGAAAGCATTTAAATGAGATAAATCTTCTATATAAATCCTCGCTCAATAATAGCTCATAATCCTATAAGCCATACTAATTCCTGTAATTCTTGATAGCGGCGATCTAATCCTTGGTTATCAATATAGCCGTCCTGAAACAAGTGATGAAAATGCATATATAAATTAGGAGATTCTTTGTTTCAAAATAAACTGAATATAGAAGTAGCAATATTTACGGCTGATATTTTTATGACCCTCCTTTGCATGAGAAATAGAATATTTTTTCGTTACCAGATGAATTTTGAACGAACGACTTAAATTAGCCCCAAGATTTCATTAAAATTTTAAATTTATCTGGTTATGTTAATTTTAGGTACTGAATTGCATTGCAATATTTAGAAAATCTTCTTCTTTGAGATGGGATTATTCTTAAAAGAAAATCCAATGAAATATCTTTCGGTGCTTTAATTTCAACAACTGAGTCTGTCTCACGAAAATTATTACTTTTACATTGCAAGTCTTGATATAAAATCTGTGTATCACGAGTGATTCTGACTCCCTCGAAAGAATAGTATTCCCTTGAATAAGTTACAGAAACCTTCTTTTCAAGTTGACCATACACTGAATCATAGTAACCCAACTTATTAATTTTTTTTATATCAGAGCTCGACAGACTAGTTGTATTTTTATATCTTCCCTCAATTGAGGAAATTTTAATTTCTAAAGTATGCTTGTCTAGATTTACGAGAGGATAGTGCCTAATCCTTACTTTTTTTCTTGGTAGCAACCCTTCCTCTGAATCCCTAAAGAGACCATATTGGGCCGAATCAAAATAGTTTGAATGAATAATCCTCGCGGGATAAAGAGTTTGGAGACCTTGTTTTTTTAAAGACTCTATAAATTGAGCAGAATCAAGCGTAGTCATTGGAATTTTTTCTTCAATTCTAAAGGTCATAATATCTGTATGGTTGAATTGATACCTTTGGTCATTTCTTTTACATTGCACTTAAGATTAGTAATTTTTAAGTTTGAGCCAAAAAACTCCTGTTTTTTTTGAAATGCTTCTGCGCAGATTTGAGCATTAGTAATATCAATCGAATGTATTGAACTATCGGATGAATCTTTTGAGGCAATTCCAATGTGCGCTTTATTAATTGCAATATCTCTAGCTATAAATATTGATCTTTCGCCAATGGAAATTCCTTTATCTCCACAGTTTTGAAGAATTCCAGTGCTAATATTATAGTTACCTTGGCTAAAATCAACGCAATCATTTAGAGCATCAAAAATCTTTAAATTCGCGATGGTTAAATTTGAGAAGTCTATATCTAGGCCATCAGCACTTGCATTACGTATCTCTAAGCCTTGAATACTGCCAGAGCTATTAACTATATTTATAACATCTTCGCATTGGCTATTTTTACCATTAGCAAAAACTTTAGTGTTCTCAAATGTAGATTTATAGAATGTAAGACACCCAGTTAAGCCAAAGTGATTGAAGCGAGATGGAGATAATTTCGGCTTATATGAATTAATTATAGGTTTCAATACCACTGTAATATTATGTAAGTTACTCTCTTTAATTAATGCCCAGTCATCTGTGCCTAATAGCTCAATTGTGAGAGTGAAAGTTTTTTCATTAAAACTTAAGATGGTACCTTTAGTTGTCTCCACTTCTATGCCGCCATTATTAAAGAATAGAGTCCTTTTATTACTTAAAAAAATTGATGGCGGAGAGATAAATAAAGGAGCATTAAAATTTTGATTGGCTAATTTTTTTCTCTCAAGCATCCTACCAATCTCTGACACATCCAAAGCATAATTTTTACAACTTTTGTTAAATACATTGCAAGTAGACGCACCAAATAAATTTGGAGTTTCCTCTAGGGGTAGCGCATTAACATTAATTACGTAGGCATCAGTCAGACCTTTTTTTATATTCTTTATTAATTCTTGCTGAATTAAGACATCATCCTTTAGGTCTTCAATTTTTATTTTATTTCGATCTCGGTGATCATTAAATGCTTCATGTATTCTAGATATTTTTAAGAGTATATTTTTTAAAGTTTGTTCGCTTTGTTGATTGGATGAGCTAAAAAGATTGCCGTCCATCTCGCTAGAAAGAATTTTTGGATCTAGCGACTGAATTTTTTTGTACAAAGCTTCAAAGTGCTCACTTTTTAAATGAGTATATTCATCAAACCTAGGCATTCGCCTTATTGATAAGCCCCCAATATCAAGAGTATCCCCATCAAAATAAATAGGCTCAAAGCCAGATTGAAAACTATTATAGTAAAACTTTCGATTTTGAGGCAATAGACCATGAGTGCTATTAGTTGCAAAAAGAAGCATCTCAAACATTGCCCATTTTTTAATTAATTGCTCGTTATTTTGAGATATCAATTCCCAGTCTATTACATAGCTTAAAGGCTCGTATTCTCTTCCATAAGTTATGTATGCTTTTTGCAATATTGAGAATGAATTAAGGGAAATTAACGCAGATATATAACTGCTAGATGCCCAATTATCATTGGTAATTTTTGCAAGAGACACCTCTGCTATATCTTCCTTGGTAAAATTTTTTGGATCAAAGTTATTAAACCCCCATAGAAATCTTTCATCTCCTTCAAATAAGGGACCTTCTCTTCGGTTCATCCCCTCCATTAACTCCTTGGAGGCTTTCTCCTGAAATAACATTTCAGAATTAACACCATTGATTTTTACAGGAACAAGGGATGTTCTTGGGGCTATAATGCCCACAAGTCTTAATATTTTTGTAAGGACGATTTCATTTGTCCCATTCCTTGTTTTTGGAAGCAGTAATTTAAATTTAACAATATTAGCTATCGAACCTTCTTCAAGTGACACATCCATACTTTGATTTAGCTGACCATCTTGTGTAAAAGCAATATGATCTTTCCAGTCCCCATGCAAACGAATTTTTGATCGATGTGTGCATTTTCCAAAAGAATATTGAACCAGAACAGTAGCTAAAAATCTTTTTTTATACTTTGGAGTGATTGACGGCTCTCTTTGGATGAATGCCTCTAAAATATTTTGAGTCCATTTTCTATATGCGTCAACTTTTACTTCAATGCCTTGGATTTCATTAATATTTGTTAACTCCTTAAGATATTGCGAAGTGTTAAAATCACAGTTTCCAAGAGTATCTGCCGCTGCAAACTGAACAAAGAATGCTAGGAGTATAAATAGAGTGCTCTTCAATTGATTACCTTCATTAGAGCTTGAGGAAGCTAACCAGCAGAGTACTGGATATTAGTCACCTCAGAATTATCCTGATACTCTTTTGATATTTCTTTGAGTATTGCAGGGTCACTAGAGGCAAGACGATAAGTATATTGACTATCTGATTTATTAAATGAAACAAGAATAGCGCTATTAAATAGTTCGCTATGATTTTTCATAGAAGTAATCTCTAATATATTTGATGAATTACCCTCTGAAAACGATGTTTCAAATAATTTCTTATTAAAGACCTGAGTTAGAATTATATTTATAAAATATGCTCCAATTATAAGAGCATTACTTGCTAATCCAAGCATTACTAACCAACGTACATCTGCAGCAGCACAGATGCCCAGAGATAGCATTAGAAAAAAGATTACTAGCTCAAAGGATGATCTGACAGGGTTTCTAAATCTAACTATAGATAGAGCACCAATCATGCCAAGTGAGAGCGCTATATTTCCAGAAATTACACTTGTAATTGCAAAAGTGATAATTGGAAGAAGTACAAGAGTCATTGTTCCAGAAAATGTTTTAATCCAGTTCTGTTGATGGATTCCAACTGATGATCTTGTAAGAAGTGAAAAGAAGACCAAAACTAACATAGAGACAATTTTGTCAAGATTTAGAAATAGGTAGTCCATCATATAATTAAATAATTTTTGAGATTATATCCTATAAATACAAATTAAAAAAAAGACATAAAAATAAAAAAATCAAAATCAAAATAAAATTATAAATATTAAGTATAAATAACAAAAAATTACCTTCTTACAGTAGAATCAAATTACGGTTTATCTAAATATCATAGAGGTGTTATATGTTTGTTTCTGATGCAGTCCTTCAGCGAAAATCAATACGGTCTTTTACAAATCAGGCTGTATCAAATGAGCTAATTAAACAATTACTAACACTCTCAAGTAGGACTGCATCTGGAGGAAACTTGCAGCCATGGAAGGTATTTGTCATTAATCAAGAGAGTATGTCCAAATTCTTAGAATTTCAAGATAATTGGACCGCCTCTGAATCCCCAGCATATAGTATCTACCCTCCGAATCTTAAAGAGCCCTATAGAACTTCTAGGTATGAGCTAGGTGAGCAAATGTATAGCCTGCTTGGCATCGATCGAGATGATAAAGATGGTCGTATTAATCAGGTGATGAAGAACTTTAAATTCTTTGGAGCTCCTGCAGCTTTCTTCTGTTTTATTGATAAGCAAATGGGGCCACCTCAATGGTCAGATTTGGGCATGTTCTTGCAAACTTTTATGTTGCTAGCAAAAGAAGCTGGACTAGATACATGCGCCCAAGAAGCTTGGGCAATGAAGCATGAAAGTGTTTCATCTTTTTTTGAAGTTGGCTGTGATGATATGTTGTTTTGCGGAATGTCTATAGGTTATCAGGATCAAGATGCTGCCATTAATCAGCTTGTCTCTGAAAGGCGACCTGTAGAAGAATGGGCAGTATTCTTTTAATTTATTAATTTGATTAATGCTTGGCTCAATCACTACTTTTATGTCCTTAGCTCTTGATGAGGCTAAAAAAGCTTATGAGTTAGACGAGGTTCCAGTAGGTGCAATTATTGTTAAGCATGGTGAAGTCATTAGCTCAAGCTTTAATCAAGTCATCGCTCATAATTCTATTGCATCGCATGCAGAGATGAACGCTATTTTTTTAGCTAGCCAAAAATTAAAAAACTACCGATTAGTTGATTGTGATATTTACGTTACCCTTGAGCCTTGTCATATGTGTGCAAAAGCAATTGTTGATGCTAGATTAAATCATTTATTTTTTGGGGCTGCCGAACCCAAGACTGGCGCGATTGTTTCTATTGATCATTTCTTAGATGCAGGCTATCTGAATCATAAAGTTGGTTATAGCTCAGGCTATCTTGCAGCTGAGTCAGCTAATCTCTTAAAGTCTTTTTTCCAATCAAAAAGATTTTAGCCTGAGTAAATGCACCCTGATGTCAAGTTTCCATAATTTCAATGGCGCTGAGTTGGGATAATTCCGGAATTAGTCTGTTCCATAGCCATATAGCAATATTCTCACTAGTAGGGTTTTCTAATCCATCTATTTCATTTAAGTATGAGTGATCTAGTTTTTCTATCCATGGACTACATATAGTTTTCATCTCTGCAAAATCCATTACCCAACCTAATTCATTTATTGGACCTTGCACATATACCCTTGCTTTAAAGCTATGGCCATGAAGATTAAAGCATTTATGGTCTTGAGAAACCAATGGTAGTTTATGAGCTGCTTCAAAAGTGAATTCTTTGAAAAGCTTCATTCTAATTCAATCCATACTGGGCAATGATCAGATGGTTTGTCCATTGCTCGCGCTTGATAGTCTATGCCAGTCTTCTTCATTGCAGGGATGAGAGTCTCTGAAATCATAATATGGTCTATTCTTAACCCTCTTTTTGGAGTGTCATCAAACATACGTGATCTGTAATCAAACCATGAGTAAATTGAGCCCTCGTCTGGATTTTGCTCTCTCCAAGAATCAATAAATCCAAGGTCCTTTATGCTATTCCACATAGCAATTTCTTCTGGCAAAAAGGCAGTCTTCCCTTCTTTTAGCCATCTTTTTGCATTAATTTCTCCAATACCAATATCTAATGGAGATGGTGCGACATTGAAATCACCCATCACAATTAAATTATCCTCAGTCTTTTGAGTTTTTTTAATGTGCTTTTTAAGATCAGCGTAATATTTTATTTTTTTTGGAAACTTAGTTTCATGAGATCTATTCTCACCTTGAGGAAAATACCCATTCATAACTGTAATACTTTCCCCCCCCCACTTGAATTTAGCCTGAATAAACCTTTTCTGATCTTCTGCGGTATCCTTCGCAAACCCTTTTTGAACTTCAGTAGGTTTTTTTTTGCTAAGAATAGCCACTCCATAATGACCTTTTTGGCCCCAGTATTCCGGATGATAGCCAATCTCTTTAATTTCATCTACTGGGAATTCTGGATCATTAACTTTAGTTTCCTGAATTCCAATAATATCTGGATCCAGCGTATCTCTTAGATGAATTAATTGA
>Ga0114997_10003350_pt1 | contig 12607 bp, 8 predicted proteins | sample ArcticOcean_MG_C_2_FD_87045 | JGI IMG/M metagenome (GOLD analysis project Ga0114997, IMG submission 87045) | Marine microbial communities from western Arctic Ocean - ArcticOcean_MG_CB4_136 | ecosystem: Environmental > Aquatic > Marine > Oceanic | place: Arctic Ocean: Canada Basin | collected... | reverse complement strand
GAGGTTATGACCGAAAGCGATTACATCTGCCCCAACCCTCTTGGCCAGATGATTTACCCCTTGGCGCCTGAAAACCCCACAATAAGAACACGGAGTCTTTTTGTCATTTGTCAATTCAATTTCTTTGACCACTTCGTCCATCTCGATGAAACCCAATTCCGGATAAGAAACCGTCTCGAACCTTACCCCGAGGTCGGCGCACAATTGACGGGCACACTCCAACGAGGGTTTTCGATAGCCCTCAATACCCTCGTCAACACAACCACCTACGATTGTTACCCGGCTGTTTTTGCCCAAAGCTTCGACTATTCTATCGAGAAGAACCGCCGAATCTTTTCCACCGCTAATGGCGACGAGAATTGTTATCGAGCCACCATATGGAATCACCAATTGTTTGCGGATCGCCTTCGAAACTTTCTTGCGAACACTATCTGACAAATGGGTTCCACACATCATTCGACCGCTGTAGACCTGATGATGAATTGCCTGTTTGCGACATTTATCGCAACTCGGGGCCTCAAAAGGACTGGTCATGGCACTTCGTGCAGGTTCTTGGCTTGATGTGATTGGTTTATTTTTTCAATTGGAAAATTAAAAATCCAATTGGAGTTGCAGAATAATTTTTCGCGGTTATATCTTTTTTAGTTGGCAAATTGAATCTACTGCCCAAATCGCCCTACGGGCGGAGGCTAAACCCAAACTTCTTGAAGCCTTATTCGACCTGAGCCCCTCTGAGCGCGCATGTTGCAACGCATTCTGGCCCGATTCACCGCTTTGACAGGGGTTGACCAAGCATACATCATTTCGTCAAGAGATGGGCTGGTCGCTGCGGTTGGAAAGAGGAATCGAATTCCGGAAGTAGACCATGCGACCCTATTGCTCAAGACCTTGATCGGCTTAGAGAATTCCACCGGAATTGGCCAAGGTCTTGAGCTGTGGTGTGAAGGTGGAGAAAAGTTGATATTATCACGATTGAATATCGATTCTTTTCTGGTTTTATCCGGCAAAAAGGGTGGAAGAATCGCTCGATGGCGCCACGCCATCGAATGTGATGTCGACATGATATGTGCTTTAATTAGGTGAAAATAATGTTTGAATTACCATATGGAAATCCAGTCGACGAAGAACTCGACTTAAGCGAAGGCGGAATTCTGCCATTTGAACACGGAGCTATCTCAACTTATCTCGGTAGAAGAAACTCTCCGAGTGGACATCGAATCGTTCGAGCGGGCCGAGTGGTCGGCTGGTTGGCCGAGCCGAAAAAGGGTAAAGATTTACTCTGTGGTGCAAAAGCTAAGCAGCAATTGTCCGAATTGGAACAAGATTCGCATCGGCATAAAGCAGTCTCGTGGTCTCAACAAGCATTAGGTGCGGTAGCAGAATTGGTTTCTGAAGCATTCGAGCATTCCGCAGATATTCGCGGATTACTAGGTTCTGGCGATTCGTTAGAACGTTTACTCTCCCGCGATCTTTCGGCGGTATTGGACCATTTGAGTCAAAGACCCGAGGTCAGGGGGGCCATTGCAGTCGACCAGGGAATGTTGATTGATTCGGCCGGTGATCTTCCAGCGAATGCCGATAAATTAGCCATACAGGTTGGTCAAACCCTAACAGGTCGTAAGGGAATGGCTAGTGACCTCGGACTCGAAGGCGCGGGTCATTGGACTCTCCATACGGGTGACGGGGCGCTATTATTGGCCGAATCCGGAGAGGTCGCACTAGCGGTGTGGACCGAAGCAGATGTTGACCATGGCCGAATGATAAATCAGATTTCAGCATTGATGGATGGCCAAGTTGGCGCTATGGGTGCAGACGGAGAAAAGTTGTCTGATGGTCATATCTTGCGAGAGGGTAGAGGAGGGACCGATGCGGTTCTTTCGATGCTAAAGACCGCTCTAGAAGAAGGATTGACCGGCCATTTGGCCGCAGGAAAATCAACAAAAGCAATTCGTGTTGCACTCAAAAGAGGCATACCGGTTGCAATCCAAGCACCAAAAGGACATGATCTTGCTCAATCGATGAAAGACTTGACCGAAGCGAAGAGAGTACTCGAACTCCACCGCCTACCCGTTGGGACGATTATCGGTAAAGAATCAGGAGATGTATCAGATTTCACCCTAGCTGGATTCAATTCTGAATTTTCAACTACAAGGACCCGCTCACAATCTCGTCAATTATTACTCTCTCAAGAGATGGAAGACCTTTACGGCTTTGAGGTTGGCTTACAACAACTGAAGAATGACCGGGCAAAGGCTTCGTTCGCGGTTCAAATCGCAACCGTATCCAAAGGCTTGTCAAAAGCCGCTAAAACCGCTGCACCTATCGATGATGGACTACGTCGGAAATTGGAGAAATCCGAATCGAGTTTGGCCCAAATTAAAAGCGAACTGGTCGCGACAAATGTTGCCCTCGATTCGGCAAAAACCGCTCAACAAGCGGCAAAAGTCGATGCGATCGAAGCGAATCGACAATCCGCAGATATTCAAGCGAAGATTTCTTTGTCTAATTCCGAACTAGACCAAATACAACTCGACCTTTCTGCAGCCCAAGCAATTTCCGAAGCTGCTGAGGCTCGAGCCGATCGCTTATCGAAGCGTGTAAACGAATTGGAGCATCAATTATCGAGGCGAGCTGGCGAGTTGGCAAAGGCGCTTGGAGATTCTAAAGCCGGAGCCGAATTGTCAGCAAAGATTTCCCAAATGGCAAGCAAAGAAGCCGCACTTTCGAGCGATATCGATTCTTATTCTCAAACTCTTGCCAGCATTAGATCTAGAATCGATGATGACCAAAGGCGCAATCGAATGATCGAGGAACAGGTCGAAGCCACTAGAGGCCGACACCGCCGGGCTCAAGCTGAACTGGCCGATATCGAGAGCAGAATCAATGACGCTCAATTAAGTCTCAAGCAGATTGGGGCTGAAGCCAAAGCGGGTAGAGAGCGAACTCATGAAGATCGCTCTCGATTGACCGTTCAAGAAAACCGAGCCGCAATGATCCATTCCGAAATGAAGGAATTAATGGGCGAGCGCCGCCAATCTCTCAAGGAATTAGGCGACCTTGGTGCTCGCCGTGGCCAAGCAGAAGCGGAATTATCACATCTCTTGGACCAAGCAGAAGCATTAGCCATCGCCCATGAAGAAGCCTTGAGCGACATTCAGGAAGCAACGATTTTGCGAGCAAAATTATCCGAAGAGCCACTCGCACAAGCCTTGTTAGAAGATAGTTCTCAATTCGAAGGATTAGGGCCTATTCTAGAGAGATTAGAACACGCACGCACCCTTGGTTACTCGGTATCTTTACTCGACCGTGCGGTGGAAAGATCCCTTCAAGTGATTCAATCAACTGTCGACCACGTAGCATCGACACCTCGAAATCTATTATCCAATGAAGTGATGGGCCTATTGGAAAGACAAGTTCCAGCGACCGCAGGGGCGGTTAGAGGCTTAGCGAGGTGGTCGGTTCAGCAAAGATTGGAACACCAACTCGGCGATACCGTAACAAATTTAATTCTGGATTTAGAAAACTTACTCGAGGATTACGATCGGTCCATCACCATGTTGAGGCGAATCAGAAATGTGCTCGAGCAATTGGAGAAACTGGGTGCACCTTCCGAACAGATCAAGGCTTTGATTGCAAATACTCGAAGGCCTGAATCGCTGCCGGTTTTAGCGCGGGAAACACGGGGGTTGATTCAACAAGCATTGGACGATATTCATTTGGAAGCCGACATGAGAGACGCCGGTTCAGCGGTTAGGCTTGAAGCGACAACAATTGCCCTCGATGAATTGTTAACCCAATTAGATGCGAGCGGATTCGTTGCTGGTGAGGTTCAAGGAGCTCTTTGGGATTTCAAGCGTGATGGCATTTTGCCATTTGAACGCGATAGTATCCCTAGTGGAATGAGGCCACCGGTAGAACAAGAGATTATCGAAGAACTCAAAGGAGAACTAATCGACCAAGATGTCGCGGTTGTGATTGAAGAATCTGATGTCGACGAGGAATGGCAAGAGATGAATACACCGGTCGATGAAGAGGTTGTTCCAAGCACTAATGACGAAGAGCAAACCTTCTCACCTGATGATGAAAGGGCTGAACTCGAGCAGGATTTGGCACGATTAGATGCACGGTGGGATCGACGCAGCGAACCGGCCTTGGAAAGTGTTGGCGATTCTAGTGCTTTGGACGAACTTGAAGAAACATTGGATGGCATCGACCTTTGAGGAGTGAGATATTCATGGCAAAGGCGTACCCACTCTGGGTTGAGAAATTAATTTTCTATTCCTTGATAGGTACTGCCATCTACATCGGATTCTCCTTGCAAGACTATCTTGATGGAGCATTTTTGTGGCTAGCTAGAATTTGTGCTTTGCCAATATTAATCTTGGTAAGTACGGAATTCTTTGGAAGAATTTTCCAAAGCGTTTACCTCAATCGCCAATCTTGCGACTGATAAATGATGATTCAATCAATCCCCAAACCCTTTGCCACGGTACAACAAAGCGTAGAAGTGCGGTGAATACAAGGAATAATAGCGCCGAGATGACTAAACCATACGTCAAGGTTAACTCGATGGACTCCCCTACTTGAGATGCCCATTGAGAACCGGTAATCCCAGAAACCCAATCGAGTAAAATCGAGTGGAATCCTAATGCGATGGTAGTTGCGACTATTGTCATGGTCAGAAATACCGCTGAATGTCGAAGGTGCCCATTGAGAACATTATCCATTTGGGCAACGTATTCAGGATCCCTCTTACAAGATTCTGGCAAGCGGAAAGCATATTCCATATGGCGGATTACTCCAAATGAAGATTCTTGGAATGCCATCATTAAACAGGCGATTAGAATTAGTGAAAATTGTTGAGCCGAAACCAATCCGAAGACGGTAGGGTCGGAAACTATTACCTCGAGAGTTGCTAATTGGTCGCCATAAGTTCCTAATTGAGTTTTGATTAAGGGGAAGGTTAAGATCGCGTGAATGGCCAAGAAGAGTAGTGTGAAACCGATTGACCAAGCAACACCACGGCGTGATAATCCCCAAATACCTTTGATGCCGGTAATTATTGGCAAGAGATAGAATGCCAAAATAATTATTGATAACATCAATAATAACGGAGTTTCCAATAATGCCAAAACCTCGTTTCCTGGGACACTCCAGCCATCCGCAATCAATTGCCATAGATAGCTCATCACGAATCTACCAGCCAATAGTAAAATCAGACCAATTATAAAGCCAAGTTTAACTTTTTGCTGAACCTTAGGTGATTGGAATGCGAGTAATGCCATCGATCCTCCTAAGGAAACTCCAAGTAAAATTGGCACATAAAACCGAGCGAGACCTTCGTTATCAGCGCCGGTCATCCAATCGCCAAGGGGTAAATCGGATCCTAAGCCTAGTTCGAGGGATGCAAATAATTGGGTGTGATCAATACTGCCAACCACATAGGTTGAAACTATTTCCATATACATCCACACCAAAGCAAGTGTCGCTATAACCTGAAGAGTGACGATTTGCCATTGCTTTCTCAGTGATCGAAGGTGAAGGGTCCGTGCCCCTTCTGCTTGTGGTGCTACCTCTTCTGCCATCGTTTCACCTCAAAGTCCTCTGACTTGTAATAATGCTTGACTAAGATCCATATCTGGCATCCAGTCGATCACTTGTCCGCCAAATCCAGCCAAGGAAGTAAGTCGGTTTTGCCGCTCTAGTTTGAGAACCTCGTACGACATTCTAGGAATACGGCTCACCAAACGTTCGAAATCAATTGAAGATGGGGAGAGAACTGTTACATCGTGACCTCTACCTACGAGGTCACGCACAGCCGATGGTACGGTTCCGTCACCCTCACAAGAGGTGATGATGAACACGGGGCTACCACGGCTGAAGCGGGCTGCTAAACTATTTGTCACCGCTTGAAGAGGCATTGTGCCACGCGGTGCTACTCCTGCAAGAGAACTTAGAATCTTGAAATACTGTTTATCGCCAGTATCGGGTGGTAAGAATGAGAGTTTCTCATCGTAAATAGTCAACGATACCGAATCACGCCGCTTGATAAAGAAACTTGCAAGACTGGCTGCGGCAACCGTTCCCAATTCGAGTGGATTTTTTAGAACCGTGCCAATTCTGGTAATATCACGGCTATCGAGAATGATATACAGATCGGTTACCGCATCACGGCACTTCTCGTTGATCATCAAATCCCCGGTACGAGCATATGCTTTCCAATTGATATTCTTGAACGGATCTCCAGGTACATATTCGCGCAAACTGTAGAACTCGGTTCCCGGACCAGGGGTACGCAATGTCGTTGCACCGGTGTACATTTTCGCGGTACGACTTCGGACGAATGCTTCTTCGACATCTCGGATTTGGGGGAAGATAATCATATCGGAATGGTGGTCGACATACATCTCTTCAACCGAGAGATTGAATGTATTTCGATAGCGCAGAGAAACCGGACCTAGTGAATAGTGGCCCCGCAATGGACAGCGTAATACATAACGAATCCTCGCACTTTCACCAGGACCTAGATTAAGATGCATCTGGTTTAGACCACTTCGTAATTTCATCTCATGCGGAATATTGTCATAGACCTCTAGCTGTTGAGTTTTTCTACGACTTCGATTTGTCACCAATAATTCGACGTAGAGATCATCCCCCTTGTAGAGATTATCTGCCGATAGTGTCCGTTGAACCTCAACATCCCCATGACCGCTCACCCAAGAGTTGACCACGATAAAGGCGATGAATGCCAACCCTAGAATAATCATTTGATGATTGGATATCATCATGCCGATCAGAATCAAAGCGATACCGCCGGTGAAGGTGAAAGAGGCTTTACGTGTCCACATTCATAATCACCTCAGGTTCTACCCCATACCTTGATTCGTTTAACGACCGCGACTGTCTGCTCGAGTGAATATTTTTTATTCTCAAATACAAACTTGACCAAAACTGGGTCGCTGATCATCGTTTGTAACTCTCTAGCCGGTAAAGCATCGAATTCTTCTCTGGTAAGTCCATTCTGATTTCTAACTTTGGAAAGGAATACCTGTTTAATCTTATTCGGTTTTGCATAATACGTATATCGATTCGCATCACCGAACCCATAATAGATGATACTGAATACATGGCGCCATGGCTCTGGATCTTTCTTTTTGAGAAGTACAGCCTCAAACACGATGAAAATTATTAGGAATAATAAGAGCATTGCGAGGCCTTCTCCGGTGAAGTAAACCAGTAAAAAGTAAACATTATTGTAAGATTCACTAAGCACTGATGGTTGAATATGGCGGCTCTCGTCAAAGATTACCAATGCATTTGGCGCGATCGATGGAACCTCGGTTGGAGTTGCGCTATCTGGGTCGGCGTCGACAAGAGAATCTGCGATGAAGTCCAATGCCCATTTTCGGTTATCGTTCGCTGGAATAGGAGTATTTACCTCGCCGTAATCGCCAGAATTGTAGCCCTCAAAATCGTAAAGAGCATTGATTAAAGCCGAACCATCCGAGATGAAGGTAATTCTACCACCTTGGGCAAAATTACAATCCTGAGTCATACAAACCTCGATTGAGAGGTTAAATTGGCCCCATAGGTCTGGAGTCTCCGCATTCTGTTCTGAACCCACCCAAATCTCACCATCACCATTCACATCGATGGTTGCCTCGGCCGAGGTCACAGATAGGATATTTGTGGTTGCAAAGCCTGTTTTTGCCTTTGGGACCACATCTATTCCGGTAATGTTATTGAGAAGTAATTGATAACTAGCGTCGTATTGAATCATACCATCCATCCAATGTTGAGCACAAACCCCTGCATTATTTTTCGATACTTCGCGACCGTCCATCATCTTACAGATGTGGGCACTAGAATCAAGATTGTTCCAGCGGCTGTGATTGTTCAATGTTGTGGGGTCAACATCGACTCCATCCATCCCACAAGGCGAATCTTGAATGCACATCCAGACATAATTATAGTCCAATGTGGATTCATATACCACATCGAATAATTGAACGCCTTTGAACTCAACACCAAAGGCCTTGGCGATAGAAGAAGAATAACCAAAATCATCCAATACCAAAACATCGCCGCCAGCTTGGACAAATTCCTTGATCGCCTGAACCTCAGAGGGGGTATATCCGTCTTCAGAAGCGAAGGTCAGAAAGCCCTCGCTAGAAAATTGTGGCATAGAGATAGTATCTCTTTCAACTCCGGCGATGATGAAGGTAGTATTGGCGGGATCTTCGATATCGGCTAATAATAGCGGTGAGGAAACCAAGGATTTGGTTTCGATGCCCATATCGTTAATGTCTTTTTTGAATTTAGATAGGTCATCCCAATCATCACCATATGCCGATTGACCATATTGGCCACCGATATTGATCACATTTGAAACAACCGTCGAAAACAGAACTAGGAGTACGAACCAGAATGCAATTTGAAGAGCAATTCTCTTCTTGTTTAGTTGCAAACCTCGTCTCACATTACCCCCCCTAGTACAAATCTCAGACAGGGACACAATCTCTTTGGTTTAGAAGGTTGCGAGTAGGTGATGCTAAACTGCTCAGCGCTTTAGATGGATTCTACCTGAAATTTTTCCGATTTCTTCGGCCGGAATATGACACAGTCCATCGTTTGTAGGCCAAGGTAACTTCGATGTGTCCAGTTCGGTAGAAACTTTTACCAAAAATTCAACCAATTGGCCAGATCTTGAATCTAATACCAAGTCTTTGAGATGGCCGAGAAGATCTCCATTCGAATCAACGATGGGCATATTTAGAAACTCACCGCTAAAACTTGCCATCTCACATCGACTCCATTCCGAATCCGGTATCTTTGCCCCGCTTGATTCCAGAAAGGCCTGAGGTTAACTTCTCTTCCATCTTGGAATAGTACTCGAGCATTTCGGGAGTGACTGTTGGCCGGACTCTGGAAACCGCTTCATCGAAATGTCCTTTGTTGACTTTCATTTTATTTTCCCGCATCGCAATCAGGGCTGCTTCGCGGCAAACCGATTCGATATCTGCGCCGGTGAAACCATCTATACGTCCTAAGATACCATCAAGTGAAAATTTAGAAAGCGGCATTCCTGCTGTGTGGATTTTTAAAATGGCATCTCTTGCCTGCTTATCTGGTGGAGGGACGTGTAGAACTCGCTCGAATCTACCACTACGCAAAAGTGCAGGGTCGATCATCTCTGGCCTATTGGTTGCCGCTACAACAATCACTCCATCAAGAGATTCTACCCCATCCATACTAGCCAATAATTGATTCACAACCCGATTCGATACATCTGACCCACCGGTAGATGAACCAGAGGAACGCATTCCTGCAATCGATTCGAATTCATCGAGGAAGATGATCGAAGGGCTAGCTTGTTTGGCTTTCTTGAAAATTTCTCGGATTGCTTTCTCGGATTCCCCGACCCATTTCGAAATTAGTTCAGGTCCTTTAATAGAAATGAAATTTGCTTTTGCTTCATTTGCAATCGCCTTTGCTAACATAGTTTTTCCAGTACCTGGCGCCCCGAAAAGAACAATACCACGAGGTGGTTTAATTCCAAAATGTTTGAATAAATCGGGTTTGGTTAATGGCCATTCGACACTTTCTTTAAGCCGTTCTTTTATATCATTAAGGCCGCCGACGTCATCCCAATAAATATCCGGGATCTCTACATAAATCTCTCGAAGAGCACTCGGCTCTATCTCTTTGATCGCAAGTTTGAAATCATCCATCCTAACCTCCATTTTTTCTAGAACTTCTGGTGGAATTATGTCTTCATCAAGATCGATTTCTGGCAGATAACGCCTCAATGCTTTCATCGCACTCTCCCTAACCAGAGCAGCCAAATCAGCACCGACAAAACCGTGCGAATTATCTATAATCCAGTTGACATCAAAATCATCAGATATCGGCATCTGTCTAGTATGTACATCGAGAATTTCCTTTCGGCCATCTCGGTCTGGCACTCCGATTTCAATCTCTCGATCGAATCTTCCTGGGCGGCGTAAAGCAGGATCCAGTGCATCTCGGCGATTTGTGGCGCCGATGACGATGACATTGTCACGTTCGTTCATTCCATCCATTAAAGTGAGCATTTGGGCGACGACCCTACGCTCTACCTCGCCGCTGACGTCTTCACGTTTCGGGCAAATCGAATCAATCTCGTCGATAAAAACAATCGCCGGAGCGTTATTTGCTGCTTCATCGAAAATCTCACGTAATTGTTTTTCCGATTCACCATAATATTTCGAAATTACTTCCGGTCCGTTAATACAGGTGAAGTGGGCATTGGTTTCGGTTGCTACCGCTTTTGCAATCATGGTTTTTCCAGTACCTGGTGGGCCGTGAAGCAATACTCCTCTTGGTGGATCTATTCCTAAACGCCTGAATAATTCAGGGTGTTTAAGTGGTAATTCAATCATTTCTCTAACCTTTAGTAATTGACTGCCAATCCCACCAATATCTTCGTAGGTAATCCCTTGGGATTGTCCGACATCTTCGTCATCTATCGCTTCGTCCTTGATGACGATATCGGTGTCGCTGTTGACTTGAACGATGCCTTTTGGTGTTGTTTGTAAAACCGCAAAGGGGAGAGCTTCTGCAAATAGAGTCATCCCAGGGATGAAAATTCTATCTCCTGCTACAACCGGTCTTTTGTTGAGACCTCGGCGAGCAAATCCTTCGATTCCAGGTCCAAATTTTACCTTCTGTTTATTCGCCATAACCGGAGAAAGAACTAATTTAGTACAGATTTTTGCTTCGACTTTTGAAACTGTAACCCGGTCACCAAGGCTAACGCCAGCGTTTTTCCGGATAATTCCGTCAACTCTGATGATATCCATTTTGGTATCTTCGGGCCGACTGCGCCAATAGATTGCAGCAGTAGTCTTTGTCTCGCCTTTAATCTCGATGATATCACCGGGTTTTAGGTCGAGGTCGTTCTCTCCACTAATGCGAGCACGGCCGTGCCCCACATCGCTTGGAATGGCTTTAGCAACTCTGAGAGAACTTGCTGCTGAATCTTTATTGGACATATATCAAGCCTCGGACAAACTTTGCTTCAGGCCCCCCCCCTAAAAGTCAATGCATCCACTCACAAGCGATGCATTGATGTTTGGAATGCATCCCGGACAAACCATGACACATGTATTAGAGGCCGCCTTGGAGTTCATGGATAACGACAACCCTGACAACTTACCAAAGGTAAAAGGATACAATATTATTGACGGACAATTGAAATTATCGAGTGATGGTTCCACATTTACCAGCCAAAACCCGGCATTATTGAACGACGTTTTGGGTGAATTCCCCCTTTCAACCCGTGATGATGTTCACGAAGCTATCGCTGCAGCCCGCCGGGCATTTGCCGGTTGGGCAGCAACACCAGCCCCAACCCGGGGTCAAATCATCGGTAATATGGGTCGACTTTTGATGGATAACAAAGATGCAATCGTAGCTCTAGAAACCCGAGAGATCGGCAAGACGATCAAGGAGTCTGGTGGCTCGGTCCAAGAAGCGATCGACACCTGTTTATTCTTCCAATCTGAAGGTCGACGCCTATATGGTCAAACCGTACATTCCGAACTCGCAGATAAAGAATTGATGACCTACCGGCGAGCCTTAGGGGTTTGTGGAATTATCAATGCTTGCAACTTCCCTGCAGCGGTTCCATTCTGGAAGATAATCCCCGCGTTAATTTGTGGAAATACCTGCGTTTGGAAATCCCCTCAGGATGCCCCACTCCTATCTCTCGCTTTGGCTCGAATCATGCACCAAGCAGGCCTACCTGACGGTGTGGTCAACTTGGTTCACGGCAAGGGGAGCGGTGCTGGTCAATATATCGTCGATGCTGTCGATGAAGGTTTGATCGATAAAATCTCTTTCACTGGCAGCACCGCTGTCGGCAAGATGATCGGCGAAGTGTGTGGACGAAATTTGGTTTCGTGCAGCCTTGAACTAGGCGGAAAGAATCCCCAAGTTGTTATGCCATCTGCAGATATTAGCAACGCGGTTGAAGGCGCATACTGGGGTGGTTTTGGAACCGCTGGACAGCGCTGTACAAGCCTAGGCAACCTGATCTTGCATCAGGACATCTATGATGAATTCATGGAGAAGTTCATGGCTAAGGTTAAGAATACCCACATCGGTGATTCCTCTCGAAATAAAAATATCCTTTATGGGCCAATGCTTTCTGAAAAATACGCAAAGGACTTCCTGTTGGCAACCGAGATGGCCGAGGCATCCGGCGCAACAAAACTTTGGGGCAGCGGAAGAATCGAGACCGGAAATACCCCAGATAATTTCCATGGCACTCCAGAGGATGGAGTATTCATGTGGCCTCATGTTTACGCTGATGTTACCGAAGAGATGGAATGTTTTCACGAGGAGATGTTCGGCCCGGCTATAACCATCGTTAAAGCGACCGATTTCAATCACGCTCTTCATCTTGCAAACGCTTCACCTTACGGTCTTTCAAGTTCTATTTACACCAATGACAGATTGGAAGCATACCGATTCAAAACCGGGATCAAAGCTGGTATGACCGGGATTAATAACTCGACTACTGGAGCCGAGGCCCACTTGCCATTCGGCGGGGTAAAGGGTAGTG
>Ga0114997_10003347_pt1 | contig 12613 bp, 17 predicted proteins | sample ArcticOcean_MG_C_2_FD_87045 | JGI IMG/M metagenome (GOLD analysis project Ga0114997, IMG submission 87045) | Marine microbial communities from western Arctic Ocean - ArcticOcean_MG_CB4_136 | ecosystem: Environmental > Aquatic > Marine > Oceanic | place: Arctic Ocean: Canada Basin | collected... | reverse complement strand
CAATAGTAAAGTGTATCTTTTTAATATTCATATTCATGGTGCCCTCGGCCAGACTCGAACTGGCACTCCCTAATGGGCAAGGATTTTAAGTCCTTTGTGTCTACCAATTTCACCACGAGGGCACGTAATCTTTCTGTTGTTTTACTTACTTTATATATACTTTTTATACGACTAAAAAAAGATCACAACTTATAATTTAAACTGTTACTCAGTTTGTTACTCCGTTTTTCTTTTATAGCCCACCTTTGTTCCTTGTGGAAAACTCTCATCTCCTACACTCGCAACCAAAAGATCCTAAGATCTTTCGTTGCTCCTTCGGAGCTTTTGTTCCATGTGAAAACTCCATCTTCTCAACTATCAGTCGTAACCAAAAGGTCCTACGACCTTTCGTTACTCCTTCTAAGGTTTGTTCCTATCGCTGTGCTGTTGCACAGCTCCTAGTGGGCTTTTATAGTGGTCCCAAAACCTTTCTTGAATTTGAAGCTACTCATAAGGTCAATCCACCTCCCTATAATTAGGTTCCTTATATGCTTACCTATAATCTCGGATCTTCAAGGTCGTAGGCTTAAAAAAGATCCTGGGAAAAAATTATAAAAAAAATATTATAAAAAAATATTATAAAAAAAATTATAAAATTTTGTTGTATCACTGGCGAAGCCAAATATTTAAACTAAATACCAGACACCCTTATAACGTTAACGAACATTTTATTTTAAATAAATAATTTTTCCTTCAGAAGGAACATTTGATGAATTTACTGCGAAGATTAAATACGTCCCATTTTGCAATATATTCTTATCTCCGGGTATATTTAAGAGAATTTGTTTGCTACTAATCTTTTGAAAATCAATACTGAGATATTTGAGCTCTGATGTCTGTGCATGAGTTGACGAACCTGTACTAATTAGAGAGATTTTAGATACTTCGTCCGCATTATCTAATACCATTTTCACATTAGAACGATTACTTACAATTTTGTCAATTTTTTCTATTTTCGGTCTTTTGGCAAATTTTACACTTCCATCCCAATCTTTTACAAAAAGATATGGAGGATAATAAATTTCTGCATTCCAAACATCACCTCCAGCAATTAAAATAGTTCCGTTAGTTAACAATAAAGATGTTGAGTGATAATTTCTTCTGAAAGTACCTTTTGATACCTCTGTCCACAGATCTTCTTCAGGATTATAAATTTCAGCTACTAAAACACTAAATTCTTGGTCCTTTAAGAAAGAATGCCCCCCATTAACAAAAACTTCACCTGTAGGTAAAATTGTAGCATCGCCATTAGATCGAGGATAATTCATACTTTTCTTTCTTTTTATGGTTGGTTTTTTTGAATCTGATATATCTATTAAATTTACATGATTTGAGGGAGAATATTCTTCACCTTTTTGTTTGCCACCAATTAATAATATTTTATCTTTATCAATCATCACAGATGATGCTGAAGAACCTACTCCAGCACTAATTGTTGTTAATATTTGTATTTGATCCTCATTAGGATTATTTGGATTTCTATGAACGAGAGTTTTTCTTTCTGAAAAATCTTTAGTTAATGGAATTTCACCAACTTTTGAAATCTTAAAATTTTCTTTGGGGTCTATAACCCAGAGTTTATTATAAGAGATACCAAAAATATTACCGTCAGAAGCAAGATACGATTTTGGATAATTCCATTCGTCAGAATCTTTCTCTCCAAACACGTCTAAACTTTTTGCATTATCAAGTACTTTCCAATTATAAATTCCTGAATTATCTTTCTCTAAAATTTCAGGAACAATACTTTTTATGTCATTTTTGGTATCAGTACCTCCCAGCATAACAAATTTATCTTCAGCTGTTCTTACAATTGAGCTATACCATCTATTAAAATGTAAATCATTTCCTCTAGTAAATTTTTTTAATTTAAGATTATAAAAGGTTGTCCTTTTTTCACTATTGGGGCCAGTTACTTTTGGTTCTGTATTGCCCCCGAGGATGAAAACATTTTCTAAATCAAATACTCTTACTACAGAACAAAATGCATCTAAGATTAAAGGTTTTTTTATCACTGTATGACTATCTTCGCCAATTCCCTTTTTGGGATCCCAAATATCAAAATCAACACCACCTAGAACATTGTGGTATTGCCATTGATTATCTCCATGGTCTCTTTTTAATTCATACTTATCTGTTAAAATTAAATTTTTATTTTCTCTGATATCTTTGTCTTCTTCTTTCTTCTCAATGGCATACGATCCAAATGTCATTACCGTTTCATCTGGCAAAAGAACTGAATGTATTGCTATAACACTCCAATCAAAAGGGGCCGTCCAAGCTCCTTGTATATGTTCATTACCAAAAATTTTTAAATCTTTATAATTCTTAGGTGGAATTTGTTTTTCACTTTTTTTTAGTTGATTAACTGAGACTTTAAATCTATCAAGAAAATAAATTGATATTCCAAGTTTATCAAGAATTACTACTTTATCTTTGTATAGTTGCACAAGTGCAGTAAAAAGTACAATACTTAACGATATAATTATAAAAATGTTAAAACATATTTTGTAAATTTTTTTATAATTCATCCCAAGATTAAGATAACTTTTTTTTTTTAAATTGTAAACTTAATAATTCTATTACAATGACTGAATGTCCAAAATCAAGATAAAACCAAACTAAAGAAAAATTGTAATCAATTTTTAAAAGATGTTCGGTATGGTACCTTAATCAGGAAAGGAGAAAATATTATGTATTTAGCGTTAGGCTGGGGTGGTGTTATCGCGGGTGCTCTCTGTTATGCTTATAACTATACTACTTATACTTATGTTGCATTAGCTTTTGCGATAATAGGATTTGTTAGCCACCATAGAGAATCAAAAAAATAAAATAGAAAGGAGAAATAATATGAAAAAAATAATTTTAATAATTTTCAGTAGTTTGATGTTTGCGAATATTGGATTTGCTGAAGGGAGATTGATTGAAGAGGTACAGCTGGGTCCAAATTCGAACAATAAATATTATTTTCCGTCGACAGCCTGTATTGATGGCTACAAATTTGTTTTATACAGTTCTATGATGGTTCAGTTTTTTGAAGAAAGAGATGGAAAGTCACTTCCAGCGAAGTGTTGAAAATATTTGGAAGGACCCAGGAGCTGATTGATTTGTAAACGATTGGGCACCGAAATATGAATAACCAACTCCCAGATGTATTATTAATGATGTTGCTAATATAATAGTTTGTTAGGAATAATTAAAGTTTGTTGTGTCCGTTGTTTGTCCTCTGAGTTATCTAGGGGGAAACCAAGGGGTTATAATTAATCTTTCTTTGAGTTTTTAATTGCCTCATCAAGATGTTTAAATTTCCCTGGTTTGTAGCCAGTCCCTGGATCCGTTGTTTTAGGCTCATGCCAAGTGTAAGTAATTTCTTCCTTCTCTTCTTCCTTTGCAACAAGTTCAGAGTAAGGTTTGCCGGTAATATGGAAAGAACTGTCTGGCTTTTTAGCCTTATCACTATCATAAGGAAGATCCCATTGAGAAGCTGAATAACCAGATACCATGCCTCCATATTTAGGTCTGTTGTGGAATTCCACTTTATTTTTTTCTCTCTCTTTTCGAATATCTTGGTCTATCTTCTTTAAGGCTTTATCATTTAACCTCTCAAATCTTTCCCTGTGCTCATCACTCTTAAATCTTCCATGGATAGAATTTAAAATTTTCATTTCATTATGACGTTGGAAGACATCGTTTGGATAATTTCCTTTTCCCTTATGTGTTGCCCCTCTGTTTAATCTCTTTTGAACCCCTTTGTCGTACTCATAAATTTCTTTGTCATGAGAGTTCTTAGGGGGGTCTGAGGGTGGTCCGGAGACTATGTTCTCACGCGGTCTCTTGAACAAAAATCTTTTGCCATCAAACCGATAGTCCAAAGTACATTTCCCTTTTCTCATACGACATCTCAAAGCATTTGAGGAAATACCCAATAACTTAGCCATTTCATTTCTCGTAAATATATACTCGTCTAGTTCTTGTTGCCCTTGGCTTTTCATTTGTTGTCCATTTAAAGTAACTGTTACTCTGGTCCGGTAGGTGGTCTATACGTCACGCACTACTTTATTTTTATGCTGAAAGACCCTATGGATCAAATGTTCATTGTCCTTTAAAACTCTGATCCCCTTTGGCGACACTACGGACACAAAAGAAATCTCTAAAAAGATCTTCTGGGGCTACTGGGACTACTGGGACTAAAAAGAAATTAAAAAAATAATATATTATATTATTTGGAATTTAACAGAGGGGTACTTTAGGGTCTTGTCCCAGTTGCCTCGGTTATCTAATCAGATCAACAAAGGCGTCTAAATCAATGACAGCTAAGGGTTTGCGAGTATTCATTTTCATAACAACAACTGGTTCTAGCTTTGTATTCTTAGTGGCTTGTTTATACCAATCATAGACCCCCTTCATTTGGTTTCTATTCTTCACTTCAAAATTATAGGGACATAACTTTTTAGCAATCCTTGATAAAATAATGTCCGGACCATTAACGCCATTGAGAGGTGTTTGAACATCTTTTTTTCCTAAGTGTGGTTTAAAAGCTTTTAGTATTTTGTCTCTAACTAAATTTTGCAATCTGGATGATTTGGCTCTTCTTGACTTGTTCAACATAATTAAAATGGAACCTCCTCAGTCTCCTCTTCGTTCTTTTTCTGTTTCTCTTGCCACTCAAGTTCTGCCTGTTTCATCCACTCGGGATCAGCTAGTAGTTCTTTAAGATTGTTCTTAACTCTATCAACATCAGTCTCTTTCATGTCCCACTCTTTAAACTTCATGGGCACCCAATAATCTGAGGCTTTATCTGTATTGGTTTTCTTCTTGTATTTTTCTTGGTTTCTTATGCACCAAAGGACCGGAGTTTTTCCAGAGAGTATATGTTTACACTCTCCCAATCTTTCGCCCTTAAGTTTATTTAAAACCTCAGCTAGTTCATTCTGTCTTGTAATTTCTTTTCCTTGTGCTTTTAAATAATTAAATGTTTCGGTAATACCAATAATATCTTGGTGAAAAGGATCCATCTTTTGTTCTATTAAAGATTTAACGTCCTCAAAAAGATCATCTCCTTTTTCGGACATTCTTCTTAATGCTTCGGTTTTTAAACAAGTTCCACTAGCACTAAATAAAGGGACTAGAGGTTTCCCTTCTTCTTTTTCATCTGGCTTTAGGTCGTCATAATCTCTAATTTTTCTTTTTAATAAAAAGTGTTTTACAACGTTAGCCAATTTTCCTTTTTTTAATAGCTCCCAATAGTCTTTATAAAATTGATCTTCTAATCTTTCTTCAAGATTTTCAAAGACTGAGTGTCGAGCTTCTGTCTCGTAATTTACTGAGATAGCGTCTTCATGATTTGTAAAAATACAAAAGTTGGTTGTTGTAAAAACTCTTCTCCAATCCTGGAATAAAGGTCTAGCGTCGTGTTCTTCTTCGGTCATCAATGGCTTTAAAATATCCATGATCACACCTTTATAAGTTTTGTTTCCTGTTATTCTTAACTCATCAATGAGGACCAGTTGTTTATCAATAAGAAAAGCTTTGCCTTTATCAATAGCTTGTTTAGGTGAAATGATACTGCAATTATCTTCACCCAATCCCTTTTGAATTGTTTTAAAATAAGTAGATTTTCCAATTTGTTGAAAAAAAGAATAAGTTAATAATGAGTGTCTTATTTTTTCTCCTGGTTTTTGAAAGAGTGTAGAGAGCCAATCTAAAACCCAATTTCTTTCGTTGTCGTCTTCATAAAGATATGACATTAACTCCATAAACTTATCTAAACAATCTTTGGTGTCTTCATCTGTATGAGGGTCAATAGGCTCTACTCCTCCGGGTCTATAAGAATTAATATGTAATTGTTTATCTTCGCCTTTGAATATTGGTGGCTTATCTTTTTCCCATTTATCCGGTCTATAACTCTTGGTTTCAACTACTTGTCTTACGGGGTGTTTAGCAAAGTTATATGTCGGTGTATGTTTTTTAAATATTCTTTGATAATCAACATCAATAGAGTTGGCTCTATAAGATTTGAAAGTTCTTAAATCAAAGTATCTATCATCTTCTTTAATGTAGATAACATTTTTGAAGAACATTAATTTGTCATCTTCGGGGTCAACATCATCAAAGTTTCTGACTATATCCTCAGCTCCTTCTAAATCTTTTAATGTTGCCGGTAATGGTAATTTACAATTTGTAATTTGCTCTGTGTAAAGGTGATAATTATGGATTAAATGTTTTAAACCTTTCTCACCACTATATTTTTCTTTTGTAAGACTATCGTTATATATATGACTTATTTCTTTTTCATCTTCTGGATCAGTAAAGAATTTATTATTTACATCATACAAAGTAAGACCTTCAATCTTTACATACTTCAAATATAAACCTATGGAGAATAAAGCTTTTGCCCTACCTCCATCAACTTGTCCGGACTTAATGCCTATTGCTCCAATTAATAAAGGGTGCTTTCTATATTTAATTCTTAATTGAAATTGTTCTTTTGTTAATGGCGTTCCCTTCGGAGAATAGCAAACCTTATGACCTTTATATGTTGGTAAGAATAAAACTGCTCCAGGTCTTCCTTTGTCAAAGTTCCAACTTGTAGGAAGGCATTTATCTTCATCTATAGTCCAACCCAGGTCTTTAAACTTTTTGATATAAGAGGTTCTAATTTCATAAGCTTCATCAACTGGTTTCCAATCATCAAAAGGTAAATACACGTGCCATCTTTCATTTGTGGATTTAAAAGGAAAAAGTTCAGTATTTAAAATAAAAGAGTGTTTACAGATTTCTGCTTCCGGTATTTCCTGGTCTATGTCCCAACCATTCCAAAGACAAGCTTTTCGGTCCATATCAACATTGGATCTACCTTGGATAATTTCTTCGGCTAAATGTTTCTCTACATCAAAAGGTGTTTTTACTTCTGTTGCTTTCTTTTTTTTAGTGACTGGATCTATGCTTAATATTCTAACGTGCATAAACTTATCGCCATCAAAAAATTTCTCATATGTTTCTGCAAAGGTCATTAGTTAATGCTCCTACCTTTAAGAACATCACTAACTCTGAAGCAACGACTAGGTATATTATTAGCAAACCAATTTAAGTTTTCATCAGCTCCACAAACAATAAATCCATCTTCACATATAGTTACCTCTTCAAATGTAATTTTTTTTAATTTAGCTCTTTCTTTTTTTGTGTAAGGTATTCCACTATTTTTTTGATTTCTTAGAATAGTTTTATATTCTTTTTTAGTTAATCTTCTCATTAATATTTCCCCTTCTTCTTAGGGGTTAACTTAATTTCATGCTTAACTTTGCCACTTTCCATGACTGTGTCCGTTTGTTTGAAGTGGTACTTATTTTTTTCAGCTTCAGGCAAATCGTCTTTAGCAGATTGAAGGTCAATGCCCATGTCTTCAGCAAACTTACCCATTTGAGCTAAACCATTGTAAGCTCTAGTTCCTTCATTCCTTTGTTTGGTTAACTCTTCTATTTGTTTTTCAAGTTCCTCAATTCGGTCCTCATATTTATCAACCAGGATTGATATACCTTTTTTATTTTCTTTAAGTGTTAAGTTTTGTGAGTGAAGTATTCCGGACAGCTTTTCAATATTCCAGGCGTCTTGCTTAGATCTGGCTAACATACCTTCTGCAAGTTTAGTTAAAGCCGGATAACCAATTTTGTCGTGGTCACACGCCCCAGTCTTTTTTCTTATTTTATTGAGTTCTTTTTCGGCGTATTTCTTAGGCTTCTTGGATTTGATCTTTATCATTAATAATTCCTTCTAATTGTTTGCTTTCGGAATTATCTACTCTGTCATCTATTAATTTTTCTACTGTTTTTGGGATTGATAGTTTTTCCCCTTTAACCACAATGTTAGAAAGATTTTCAAGTTTTAAATGAGTTTTATTCCGGAGGCTGATTGATCTATAGTTATATTTATCCGTCATTTGTTTTCTCCTTTTTTGCTACGTCTCTATTCTTTCTTTCTATGGTCATATCTTTTTCTGATTTTTTTATATCTTGGGCTGTCACTTTCTTTGGTGGTGGAGATTTTATTTGGCTTTCTTCATGACCAAACTTTTTAATGGCATTAAGGTTGTCAGCCTTCGTCTGAGCCACCCTGTCATACCAAGGAATATATTTTCCTTTATCAGTTTGTTTCGCGTCAGCTATCACATCTACCAGCATATTTTTCTGTTGGTCTTCGTGTGAGGGAAAACTTGTCGGATCATCACTTTTAAATTCTCTGGTGTACCCTTTATTTTTTTCTTTTTTTAAAGGTCTTCCTTCGTCATCATATTTCCTTTTCTCTTGTCCACCATATAAGACCGACATCTTGTCCACGTAAGATAAAATGGGCATATTTTTGGGCTTTGCTTTTAATATTTTTTTATTATTATCTGGTGGTCTAGTTAACCAATCATTAGTCAGTTTTTCTTTTTGAGCTTTAGTGTCTCCAAATTTATTCTTGGGTTCAGTTCTTTCTATAATTCCGTCTGCCCACCCCTCGTACCTAAAGGGTTGCTCCTTAGTTTTCACAATAGGTTTCACTACTGTTTTCTCCGGAACATCAAGAGTAGGTGTTGGAATATAATCTGAAACTGAAAGTGGTCTCTTGAAAGCTGTATGGGGTTTTCTATTTTCAATATGCTCTCTGTAAAACCTATCTAGCTCCTCCTTCTTCAAATCTTCTTTACTTGCATAGCCCGGAGCTAACAATCCTCTAATACCTTTGTCTCTATCCTTATCTCTCATTATTTATTTTTTCTCCTCAACATTATGATCGTTTAGATCCCACCAATCCGCAACTTTCCAACTCCACTCCTTTGAGCTCTGGTTAGGAATTAATTTGATTACATTTTTATTATTTGTTGTTTCCAAATAATTGGTAGTCTTTGGATTGTTCCTAGCCTTCCATTGATCTTGTTCAGCTAGTCTTTGAGTTAAATCTTTTTTGGGCTTTAAAGAGGACATTTATCCTCCTCAGAGCTTTCAACTAAGTTAATAATTTTACAATGCAAAAGATATAAACTGCACCCTACCCCAATACTTTGATCGTAAGCATTTAGTTTATACTTAATTGACATTGTAGAACCTTTGTAAATAGATTTTTCTTCGTTAAAGTGTTTTCCGTCCTTGTCCCAAATCTTAGGTTTAAATTTGGATTTAAATTTCATTACCACTTTTCCGTTTTCTTTTACGTAAGGTAGTGGAGCTCTTTTTACTAAGGCTCCTCCAGGTTTTGCTTTACTTATCTCAGCAATTTTCTTTTTAATAGTTTCTTCTATTGCCTCAATATCTTCTTTTACTTCGTCCTCGTTATACTCAATTGAGACGTGGTAAACTCCCCTAGTATCAAATTGAGTGTCTGGATCAGATAGGTAACTAAACTTAGCTAATCCGACTGGTGTATTTCTGTACTCTTGTATTCCTATACCTATATTCATCTTATTCTCCTCTGTTGGTTAAAAATAACTACGGGAGCTTTCTTGATTTTATCAACCACAGCTCTTTCATAGTCGTATTGAACAGGACGTTTAAGAATATTTGTATCAAGCCATTTAAGAAACACTCTAGGATCCCAAACTCTTGCTCTGGCATAATACTTAGGAAGTAGTCCCATTAGAGACGTATCTTTCCCCTTAGTTTGCCAGTCACTAATAAACTTATACAATTGACTTTCACTTAAGCAAAATTCCTTAAGTAAAGTTTCTTGTTTATAAAATATGGATTTAAATGAATATTCCATATAACTGTGCCCTGTTAATCATATGGTTAAGTTATAGATTTATTCAGACATCGTCAAGATAATTAGAGCGATGTTTACAATTATTTTAATGGGGTAAAGCAAGAACATCGTCAACATAGATTATGACGATTATACCTTTTTCCATACTTTTATTATTAAGGACACAATAGAAATAGAAGTATTCCTGGATATCCATATTAACGGTAATGAAATAATAAAGGCTAACCACATTGAAATTAAAGTAGCCTTATAAGAAGCTTCATCATCAGTAACATCGAGGTTTTTAATTACTGCTACATTTTTATTTTGTTCATTAAATTTTTTTATAATTTTATGATTTGTTGTGTGATATTCGTAACTCCCGCTTTTTTGGTATTTTTTAGCATTAATTAGGGTTCCATCTATTTCTATATTTTTAACCCTCTTGCCACATTTTTCTAATAAATATGTTGGTCTGTACGACGTATCAAGTTTGCTTTTTAATTCGTGTTGCCATTCATACTTACATTTTAGAAAGTAATATTCTGTGTATGCATTTTTATAAAGATCGTGAACAAATAGATCTCCGACCCAACTTTTATATGTGTTTGGAATTACAAAAGAAAATAAAGATACAACAACCAAAGTTATTATATAAATTAACCTACAAGTTTTTTTAATATTTTCTTTCATCTTAATTTATGACGATTTAACCCTATCCTCTAACGTTGTGTAATAAATAGCTAATGTTACTGGACTTCTAACAATGTGGCCTAAAAATTCTAAATCAAATCCATTTTTAAATGCATACGAAACATCTAAGAAAATTGCTACGGCAATTACTATAGTCGGTATTATTAAAGCCGTTGTTAAAATAAACTGTTTATAAATTTTACTGATTACAAATGCACAAAAAAAACCTGCCACATACCCCGCACAGTAATGAGCACATATAATTGCAATCCAATCTGTTAGAGGAAACTGAGAGAAATAATTCATAAACCAAAGAAATAGCTCCCCAGTTATAGCACCACCTAACATTCCAAAAATAAGCAAGGGAAGAAACGTAAGTGAAACTAATGCTGTTATAATGTGTTGTTTTTTTTCTTTCATCTTAATTCATCAATCAAAAATTGGTATTATCTTATATCCAAAAAGGTAAACTGGATTATCTAAAAAGTATGTGGGATTGTTATAAGGTACGATGCCCAAAGATTGTAAGGACATATCAAAAGGTAGAAGTAGTGTGTTAATGCCCGCTCCGATAAAAACAAATGTAAATAATACCCACCAAAAACATAAAAAAAGAATACCAAACAGCTTTGGCAATTCTTTCATTTTAATTTCACCAATTTTAGTTTTTTTTATTACAGAGATTGTTAGATAGACAAACCAAAAAGCACTAAATAAACCTACACCCAAGTATCCTGTGACTGCTAAAATATAATAAAGTGGTCCTTTAAGCCATTCAATACGTGGTTCAATAATTTGATCCCAAAAAACAATCAAGCAAACCAAACCAATAATAAATATTAGAAAACCAAACCACAAGGGCAACTTATTAAATTTTAAATATAATTCTGTAATAAATTTTTTCATCTTAATTCATCAATAACGGACTGTGGAATATTCTTTTTGGTGCCCTCATAAAAAAAGTTCTTTGATATAAACTCTTTGTCTTGTCTAGGTTCAGCAATTAATTGTGTAAGTCTTTTAACTTCTTTTTTGTCATCAAAAGTTGGGAGAGGAAAAGTGCTGTAAAGGTTTTTATAATTCTTTTGCATTACAAGTCGTATTACAGACCCAATTCTAGTTCTATCTTTTATACCTCTTTTTTTTTCATCTATTCTTCTCCATAGATAAAGTGTAAATCTCCACATTTTCCAAGTTCTTTTAAAAGATGTATTGGCCTTAATGATATTAATAGCTTCCTCTTCGGAGATACCTTTTTCGGATAGAAAATTCTTTAGTTCTTTCATACATCGTTAATATCAATTATGACGAATAGAGTAAACCCAGATTTCATAGGATAAGTTAATCGTTAACAGCTCTGGGAAAAGTAAATATCTTAGCTACCTTATCTGCAAGTTCTTTTCTTTTGTCATCAGAGGTTTTCCAGTAGTGTTTCTTAGGGGTTGCTTTGTTTAGTTGGTCCTGGAGAACCATAGCGTCATCTTCTCCAAGGACATCTCTACAATGAGTGAAGTTGGTTTTACGAAACATCTTAGGGGAACCTTTTAATCCAGTCTCTTTCTCAATGGCTTTCCAACAACCCTCAAGGTTTTTAATTCTGGTATGATTAGAGTGTAGGTATTCAGCCTCAGATAACTTAACTCTATTGGTTCTTAATGTTGGAAATTCCCAAGGGACAGCAAAGAACCTTTTATATTTTCCCTCTCTTAAAAAATCTAATCGGTCTAATACCTTTTGTACGGGTTCTGTTACAACTATTTTTCTTGGTCTTCTTGATTTAGTTATAGTTCCAGGCATTAAAATAATGGGTCTACCTTTACTATCTTTAGTTCGCATTGATCTTCTAAGCTTCAAAGTTTCTTCCATTCTGGATCCAGTTACTAACATAAAGTTTAGGGCTTCTGCTGAGAATGGGTATTTATCAGACAGTTTTACGAAAGCTCTGTCTAACTTAGGAAGATCCTCAAGATTAAATGTCTTATCGTTATAAGCACTATTATGAGCCTTGCTGTATCTGGATTTCATAATGATTATTCTTTTATCTCTTCTACTCGTTGGATTGTTGGGAACATTCTCTCCGAATACTTTTTGTTTACAAGCAAAGGTCCACAAATTTTGAAATGACAGGAGGATATTTTCTTGTTGTCCCTCAGACCTGTCTATT
>Ga0114997_10003346_pt1 | contig 12615 bp, 4 predicted proteins | sample ArcticOcean_MG_C_2_FD_87045 | JGI IMG/M metagenome (GOLD analysis project Ga0114997, IMG submission 87045) | Marine microbial communities from western Arctic Ocean - ArcticOcean_MG_CB4_136 | ecosystem: Environmental > Aquatic > Marine > Oceanic | place: Arctic Ocean: Canada Basin | collected... | reverse complement strand
TTGAGTGAGTTGATGAGAGAAGACCATTTCTTGCTTTCTCATTTCAATTTCCATTTGTTTCTGTGCAAAACTCATCTGTTGCTTCTGCATTTGCCGCGACATATTTTTCTGCATGTTAGAGATACTTGCTTTTTGGTCCATTGAGTCTTGAGCAAGCATTTTCCAAAGGAAATACGCCATTCCTTGTAAAGTAAATGCGCCCATTGTATATGTAATCGCATTCGTGCGCACACTTTCGTGGTCCACAAGCCATAATTCAGCATCAAAGACCGCTATGGCCGCGCCAACCAAGATAGATACGAAAGATATGAGTCCAAGTATTCTTAATTCATCTGTATTTTGTGGATTGTTTGCTGATTGCATACTGTTCCCTCAAGTGGGTGGTGATGAGCGGGTTAAATAAAGGTAATTGATTCACCGTTTTCGGTATTTCGGTTTCCCAACTGAAACTGTAAGTAGTATATCTATTACAGAAGGAACTGTGAAAAACCGAAATCACACAACATCCGTATATTGTGTTTTATCTTGAGGTTCTTGTTGAGGTTCTGTTGAGAATTGTTGTTGTTGAGGTTCTGTTGAGAATTGTTGTTGTTGAGGTTCTGTTGAGAATTGTTGTTGTTGAGGTTCAACCGGATTATGATTTGAATGTTTCAGTGTTGCGGCTTTTAATTCAGCGGTATAGTCCGCCGCGCTCATCAAATTAGCAAAATTAGGTGTTGCTCCTTCTTGTCCCGGTGATGGTGTAAGGTTTCCATGTGAAGGAGCGCGCGGAATAGGTGGTGCTGGTGATGCTGATGACTCATCTTCTTCCTTCTTCGGCTTCATAAGTTGGTGCGCAATATCAAGTTTATTCTCCGCGGTTACATTATTTTTAGACCACAAAGGATGGACTTTTTGAATAGTGTCCATAACATCTTCAATCTCCTTACCCTCTTCGGGGAATTTGATTAAGAAGTCTTTAAGGTCGGACAGGCTATCAAGCCCTAAATCATCTCTCATCTCATGCAGTTTGTCCTCTAAGACACTGTTAGGCGCGTGATATATGTCATAGAAATTATTAGCGCTGTCAACAATTTTAAGCGCATCGTTGTGGGACATATCACTTTCGTCTATATGTAACGCCTCTTGATTCTTTTGACAATCGTTGATAAGAGTCAACAGTTTGTTTTGAATTCCGCTTCCCGCGTTGGTTAAGGTTAAATTCTTTTCATTATTTCTAATATGCGTGTGGTCTTCTAATGGGTAATCCTCTAATTGTTCATCTTGGTTAACTCTATCATCTCTAAAGGTGTCGCCGGATGTATTGAAACGGCTTCTTAACGGTCGGTGCGCAATATAATACTTGGTGCGAGTCCCTTCCTCAAGGTCAATAGGATTTCCGTTTCTGTCAGTAATCATTTTCGCAATTGCTTCTTCGTGAAACTTCTTCTCGTTACCTGTCAATGGTTCTTTTTTATACTCTTCAAGGGTCATAGGTTCGCCTTCACTATTAGTTAAGTGGTTGTAACAAGACGAACCTGCATGTTCGTTGGCTTTGAAGAATGCTATGGTAGCGCGCATAGTCGCCATGTCTATCCATTCTTTTCTTGCTACACTCGCAATTTGGTCGCTAACGCCTGTATGAAGGGGTTTGGAGAAGGCAATTTCACCATCTGCGTCGCGACCCGTATGCCTAAGCCACCCCCTCGCGCTCTCGGAATGCTTCTCTTCAAGGCTCGGATGAAGGATATTTGAATCGGTCAAATCCTTATCGTATGAATCATCATCCATTAGTTCACCAACCTCTTCTTTCAGTCTAAGGTATTCTTTGTTAGGAGGTAATTTTCCTTCCTTAGATACTTGCATAGGCGATTCTCCCTTATCAATGAGGCCATCAACATCTTGTAAAAAGGACATAATTTCTCCATCGTGTTGTTCTTTCTTTGCGTTCCATGTGTTACCCTCAACTAAATTAAACGCGTCGCGGATTCTATTCTTGCCCCTTGATGACTGAGAGAAGAATTTTTTAACTTCTTCGGCGGTCTTATGATGATATATTTCGCCATTGTCGTTGAAATGTTTTCTGTGCCGATATTCGTAATCTGTCATCATCCTTCCGCGGTAATGAGTAAGATTAGGAGTGTGCCAATTTGGTTTTTTGTATAATGATTCAAAGTATTTTGACTTAGCAATATCTCTTTCGTCTTTATTCTCTATGGCGAGGATGTCTTCGTATTTTTGAGTTCCACCTCCGAGTATCTTTCTATATTCGGCATGAGTGCTGTCCAAATCGCCCATAATCATAGTTTGTAATTTTGTAAGTTTATCATGTGCTGACGATTCCCCGTCTTCAAAGTCACCATATTGGTGTGTGATTATTTTCTGCGCTAATACTTTGTATGCTGATAAGCGCTCTCCGTCAATGCCGGAGTTCATTGCGTGACGAATCATATGTGTTAAATGTCCTTTAAGTGCCTCGCCCCCTGCCGCGTTTCTCGCTTTCTCCATACTCTTATCTGTAATGTTGTTCACAGCATCCATAGGGTCAGCCGTCTCTTTTCTTTCAGTGAATAAGTCGCTGTAAAGTTTAGCCTCCCTTTCTGTTTTAACCGATTCGGCAGTAGCGCCCTCGCCTTCCGTTTGTGCCTTAACAGCATCCAATGTTAATCGCTTGGAGGCGCGCTCTTGCTTTTCACGCGCTCTTTGTAACTCTTCCTTTGTGTGAATGTTAGGTAAATGCCCCGCTTCAATACGGTCTAACATCAAACTAAGAGGCGATAGGGGGTTTGTCTCGCTAAGCATATTTTGTAAATTGGCTCTTGTTCTGTTCTTTTTCTCGTCTCGCGTTTGTTGCATATCGGGTAGCGATGCAAGATTTTCGGGAGTCATTTTCAAACCACCTCTATGTCTGTGGTTCTCAATTCCGGTTAGTAAATAATCATCGTTGCCGTTGACACTTCCGTCACCCAAGCAATGTCCGCATACTCCATCCGATACCCAACCACCGTTTTGACCTATTGAGTTATCCCAATGTTCGCAATCGGGACAAGCAAGACTGTTATGGTCGGAGTGGTCAGTTTCGCCCCCATTTAGCGCGTCAAATACATCGTAGGACTGATGATGTTGTGGTCGCGTGTGTTCAATCAACCACTTTTTAATATCGCGAGAGTTGTTATGCGCGCCTTTCAAATCATCATAATGCGCCTTAGCATATGATACTGCTTCGCTTTGAGTGACTTCGCCACTACCCGCACATGTCCCGCAACGCGTTTGTCCTCCGCTTGGGTTTGAGAAATTCTTTTTGTTGGGGTCAACATGCGATTGGTTACTTGCTATTTTATCCCTCTCCGACAGACCAAGACCCATATCTTCAATCGCTCTTTCGTCTGCGTTCATTTGAGTAGTCTTTGCCGCCTGTTCTAAACTCTTTTCAATAGCAGGTGTGACTTCTATTCCTCGGTCTAACATCATTGCTTTCGCGCTATCCACATCGGTAGGTATTGGATGGTGATAACCACCTGCGTTGAAATCAATAGCAGAACCTAATGATTCCGAGGAGCGACCGCGCAGACCAGCCTGTATCAATCTTTGAGGGGTTTGGTCGGATTGAATACCCACAGAACCAACACCCGCCCTACCTGTTTTTTGGCTGACTGATGTTCTAAATTTGAATCGTTCGCGTTTATTGATACCTTCCGGTGTGAGATAATGTGATTGGTGTAGTCCGTTGATAGCCTCCATTAATTCATCGGGGTCTTTACCCACTCCACTCTTTGCTAAATTTTTCAACGGGAAGTAAAGTTGCGCGAGTGTAGCCATATGATTATTGTTAGGCATGTAACGGAAATTATTTTTGGCTGTAACAAGCGCTTGTTGTTTTTTATCTAAAAGTTTTGTTGCCACCTTCCAACGATTGCTTTCAACTCCCATTTTAAGATTGTTCCTTCCGTAATATCCCGCTGAACCCGCAGCGATTTTCTCATTTCTCTTTCTTAGTTTGAGGCGCTGTTCTTTGAGTTTGATACCCTGTTCTGTCTTCAACTGTTCGGGTGTTGAGTTGTTAATTTGGATGGTGAGGTCATTTATGGTGTCTTTGTTTTTAGTCCAATTAGGTATGTCCCAAACACCCCAAGTCTTCATTTTAGAATCCATACCTTGTATAGTTGACTTAGCCCCTGTGTTAATATCAACACGCTCTCTATCTTGTGTGAATTTCTTATAATCTCTTTCAGCGTTGTCTAAAGCAGTATGCCCCGACCCTTTAATCAAAGCGCGAATTAATTCTCTTTTTGCTTTTTGGCTAATCACACCACCCGGATATTGCTGAGGAGATTTGTAATTTTTCAACACATCTGTATGTGTCAATAGGTTCAAAGCGCCAAGTATGTCGTTCTTTTGGTCTTTGGCTAATTTTTGTGCTTTATCATGCTCTTCCTTTTTACCAGCACCGGACGCAGGATAAATATGCTTCCATACTTCTCGCGCTAAAGGGTTTTCCGCGATAGTCTTAGCGATTCCTCTTGGTCGTGATTGTGATAACCGCGTTCCTAATCCATACTTGGTTGCTATGTCTAACGACGCAGAAGAAGTGCGTTCGGAACATATGTCTTCTATGTTGCGTCTAAGGCCATCTTCACCCATAACGAAAGACATATTTACTGCGCGTCTCCAACCATCCTCGTCATCAGCGAAACCTTTCAAATCGTGATACATTGAAATTAAATTAGTCGCGCCTCTATACTCCTCACTTATCATACCGTCTTGAGTGTCTCCTAATTCAACACCTATCAAGTTAGGAACTTTTTGAGGAACATGTATGTAAGGTGAAGTGATGTTGTGTTTTCCTCCGCGCTTAGCGGCATCTCCGGTATGAACGGTTCTTTCGGGATTACCAAGACAACCCTTACAATGCGAGTCGTGCTTTCTCCCTAACATATTCACAGGACCATTGGGTTCTTCTTTTTTCTCCTCGTCGGGTATGAAATCTTTTAGGTTTTGAGTCTGTTGTATTGTCCCATGATGATGCGCCGCATCAGCCATTTCTTGACGGTGTTGCACCTGTAAGTAATTTTGAAGCATGTTGGCGATTGTTAAATTGCTATCTTCCCCGCCCTTCGTTCCGCCCATCTGTTTCAACATACTTTTCGCGCCATCGCTTAAGGTATCAAAACTCATATCGTCACCAAAGGCTTGAGTAACCATATCCATAAACGCCATAGGGGATATTCCAAGTTCTTTGATGTTGTTGCGAATGTTTTGATTCTGTGATAACCGCGTCTCAAACCAATTTTTAGTTATTCCTGCGGCAGTTAATTCATCAATCTTAACAGCGTCTTCAAATGTTCGCTCACTGTCCGGTTTGGATAGAACCATCAAATCACCTCTATTAGCAATCATCCTCTTAGTTTCATCTTCGGATATTCCGGCCTTTTGAACCTTTTGTCGCGCCGCAAACATGATACCATGAACACCCATAAAGGTGTTAAAGAATTTTGCTAATTTCTCCTGTTTCTGTTCTTGGTTTAGAACAACACCATTCTCGTCAGCATGTAAAAAATGCCCTTCTCCTACATCGGGTATCTCTTCACCAAATGATTGCTGTTCCATGAAATCAATAAAACCAAATCCTTTAGAAGCCATCATTGACCCGTAATCTCTATTGAATTCTTCCTCACTCATCTCGTTATTTTGGACCTTTAACTTGGCGTTTTCTAATTCGCGCATGGTGCTTAAATGCTCCATACCTTTGAGACGACCCTGTTCATCCGGTGTCGGTTTATTTATTTTTATTTCTTCACCGGTCTTTTCATCCTTCACGCGCTTTCCGCCTGTTCGGAAGAAATTTTGATTTGAACGAGACACAGCGATTTTTAGTTTGTCTAAGTATTCCGTTTGCTGCGCAGTCATCATCTCCGCGATTTCTTTTTCGCTCTTTACAGGTTCGCCATCCACTCTAATGTTACCTAAACCGCCACCCATTGAGCCACCTATACCTGCGCTTCGCCCCGCACCTTCGGGATGGTCTTCTTCGCTCATGTCAGTTTCGGGTCGTCTTCTATCGGCTTCTAATCCTGTGTCGTAACCCGATTGGTCGGTATAATCAAGGTCTCCTGTGTATTCAAATACTCTTCTTGATATTTCGGAATTGCTTGATATAGCAGGGTGAAGGTTCTCTTGGTTCTTGCCACCCTCATCAACCATGTGAGCGACTTGTATAGCAATTGCATTGATGTATGCATCATCAGTTGGGCTAACCGCTTTTCCTCCAAATTCGGGCAACCCCTTCAACGGAGCAATAGCCATAATGTCGGGCGCGTTTATAGGAATATGAATACCGATACCCAAACTTTCTGCGGCTAATCTCAAACCCGGAGTCATGATTGAGTCCGAGCCACTATCCTGCCCTTCTCTTCCAAAGGCCAACTTCTGTTTTGTGTTAATACGCCTTGAACCAAGAGCGTCTTTCGCGTGATTGTTAATATAGTTCTGTAAGGATTCAAACGCTTGTTTTCGCTTGTAATGTTCAGTCTCGTCATCAAGAGCATACAACCACTTGCTTCCTCCGATACCATCTTTTTTGTTACACATACGCAAGATTGCTTGTGTGAACTTCTTCTCAAATTCCGATTGAATACTTGCTTTATAACCACGACCGCTCATTCCCCTAAAGAGTTTTTTATATCCAGCACCTAATGCTTTATCTTGAGCAGTAGGCGGTTGGGGTTGCGGTAAGCCTTCTCCCCACTCACTCCCGTCATCCTTCACAGGACCATACCCTTGCAATCTATCAAGGTCTCCCTTTCCGCGCGGTTTTGGCGCATAAGGGGGTTGTGGCCCCCGCGGTTCTGTCTCAGTGGATTCCTCAAAATCTCTATTTATGTCTCGCTTATGGGCGCTTAGTGCCGCCCTTGATTCACCAGCAACTTCTGCGCGATTGCGTTTTCTATATTCCATTTCAGCGATAGCGCCATCCCTATCCCAATAATCTCCGTCAATCGCGCTTCGTATAAATTCATAAGTCAAAGCGGCTAACGGATGGGCTGCATTGTCAAGACCGGATTCATAATCTAATGTGTCCGCCGCCTTGTCCGGTCGCGCTATTTTATTCTCGTCTATCAAAGAGAGATGAAATGGTATAGACTCGTTTTTTACGGTTGGTTCTAAACCCGAAAAGGTATCACCCTCATTCAAATTTTCTTGCATCTTCTGTTTAAGAAATTTACTCATGGTGGGAGTAATGATAGGAGACTGTTCGTATTGATTCATGAACTCATGGTCGTTATCGCCCATGTTGAGAGTCTCAACAAATTGCTCACCAATCATATCAGTCATAGCCTCAACCGCGTCTATGGGGTGCATCTCGTAGCGTATTGTGAGACTGTCATATTCTTTGTTGAGTGCGGCTGCAAACTGAACCTCGCGTTCATCGTTTATCACTTCATGGCGTGTGCGCGAATCTTCCTCTTGAGCCTCTTCTTTTTGTGGTTGCGGCCTCCCCACTTCTTCTTGCTGGAATGGGTTAAACATCGGTTCTTCTTTTGCTTCTTCTTCTTCTTCCTCTTCCTCTTGAGCAGGTTGTGGCCGTATTGGTTTTTGATTCTTACTCCACGCCGTCTCGGTCGTCGCTGACCTTCCTGCGAGCCTTGCTTTGTAGTCTTCTAATTCCTTCGTGTGCGCATCTATTTCGGCTTGAGTGTCGTCCTCTCCAAAAATAGTTTTGCGATTTTTACCCTGTGGGGGTTCATCAGTTTCTAAATCTTTACGAGACCCAAATCTTCTTCTTATCTTGCGCTCCCTCGCCTTTGTCTCTCGCGCTCGTAGGTCTATCGCATCTCCCCGCGCTTTGACCTCCGCCTCAAGTTCTTCGGGGGACAACTTACTGCGTCGGACTCCTTCCTTCATTCGGCGATTCATTTCTTCTAAGGTCTCCGCCTTAATCACACTATCCTTGACGACAACATACCGTTTATCATCGTCCCGCTTGGATAGCATCATACAGGCGAAGTAGCCACCACGCTTGAAGGTAACGGTTGAGGCAGAAGTGGGCAAAACAAATACAAAAAACGCGCAGGTAAATTAATTTTGTTTGAGGAAAAAATTTATGGATTTCGCACGGTGTTAAGCAGGGCAAAAGTCGCGGCGCGACAGCGCGACTCCGGCTAACCGCGACAGGCAAAAGGGCGCTAACGCATACCGCTATCGCTATCGCTACCGCTACCTCCGCTACTGTTAGCGCTAATGAGCAACGGTCTTAGTGGCCGCTACTGATAACGAGTAGCGGTAGCGTTGAGGGGTCGCGCTTAACGGTATCGGCGTTAACACGCCGCTACCGTAGCGCCGACCATATGGTTGGGAGGCGCTACTTTTGCTATCCATTTCACGCAATAGCGGCGCGACCCTGCGACCAACCGCAACCCACCGGATTTAGTATATAAGGTAGCGCGTTAGACTATTCCAAAGTAGTGTCCTCAAAAGAGCAAAGAGGGTAAGGAGTAATAGATATGGAAAAAGAAATGAGCCAAAGAGATAAGACCGCACTAAGCATTCTGCTTAACCTGTTTATGTATGCAGGTCAAACAGCAGCATCGCTATTTGTTGGTAAAACATATGGTGTCAGTAATGACGACCTAACGATTGTGAAGGATGATTCTAACAAGGGTCAGTTAGCCGGTAAAGGTGAGGGTGACGCTATTACAAGCGATACCACGCTTTCCCGTTTGATTGCTCGGTTGTTTAACGGATTCAATGGCATTGAAATCAAGGGCATTAATGCCTCATCGGGTTTCAATTCTAAGAAGCGTAAATCAATGGCTAACGAGATACTGATTAAGGTCGGTATCTTAGACGCTAAGGGTAACTTTCATGTTAACCCTGCAACCGGTCAACCCCTATTAGGAAACGACCTATGGCTTGATACCATGAGCCATGTTGAATGGTTTGAGGCTGATGCTGATGACGAGGTTCAAGGATTTGATACCGGCGATGCTGATGATGACGAGGAGTTTGAAATGGATGACGAAGGCTTAGACCTGACCTCAACCGTTGCATCAAACCCTGTCATCATTAGCGATGTTACAGGTCTTGACCCACGCACTGCTGAGGCGATGATTCGCTATCCTTTGATGGCTGTTCTAACCACTGTATTCAACATGATTAAGACCTGCGGCACTAAAGGCGCTAAGGTTCTTAACTTCGGATATGTGAAGAGCGCTAAGGGTCACTTTACTGAGAACCGTTCAAGTGATGAAGCCAAAGCCGCTATCAAGGCTAACGGTGACGGTGCTACATACAGAACCGGCAAAGGCAAACTCAAAGAGATTGCTTGTTTCCGAACCGGCTATGATGTTAAGACTACTTTTAGCATCATTGCCGATGCGGTTCTTAAGTCGTTGCACTTCAACACTCAAGGCATGAAGTCACCCTTCTATGCTTTGGTTGATATGATGCCATCCTTAGAAGGCGTTACCACTGAAGAGGACAAGGCTCAACAAACAAAGCGAGCCATTCTATACATTGGATGCGGTCTAAGGATGATTGCTGAGGCTGTTGAAGCCGGTGCTGACCCTAAGACCATTGGTTATGGGTTCATCACTAACCTTGATGATACAATGATAATGACCGTCACCGACTTCTTTGTCGGGAGCGGTGACTTCTTCCCTCGCTATATCGGTGTTAACACCGCTAAAGGCGATAAGGTTGACTTCGTTATTGATGACTCATTCAACCAACCGTTGATTTAAGGCGTTAGCGTTAACTTGGTATTGTCCCTACCGTAAATGGGCAAAGTCGTTAGCGATAGGCTGAGGTTGATTCCTTAGCCTATCGTTGACCTTCCTCGTTGTTGTCAACGATAGCCTAAGTCACAACCATATGGTTGGTTATGACATGAAGCACCCACGATATTAAACAGTCGTGTTATCATATTCACGCTTGTAGTAACAAGCATTCACATTCACCGCTTAGCATAGTGTAGTCATTACACACCCTAAGCGTTCACCATTCATTAGCGGCTTAGATTAGCGCTTATGGATTATCACATTTCAGTATTTCACTTGAACACCTGTAATAGATAATAGACATTATAGTTTCAGTAAGGAAACAGAAATACCGAAAAGACATAGGAGGAAAACAAAATGAAAGAAGAGATAGAGAATACAATAGAAGAAACATTACTTGGAGTATTAGGAGTGTATGGAGGCGACCCGAACATATGGCAACATGGTTATTTCAAGGAGGTTCAAACCGCTACCAAATTATCCATGCTAACTGATATTGTCAAGGCGCTATGCACTGTTGATAGTGATATTTTGGTGCTAATTAGCCATCAAATAGATGATGCAATCCTTGAGAACGCAGGTCAATTGAAAGCATTCACCAACCAAGACTTAGCGAGCGATATTACGCTACTTGAAAAAGCGAGGACAGATATGACGACAGACGAATGCGAGGTATGTGGTGTAACAGTTTACCGAAGCGCTAATGATTTGATGTATGATACTATTCCGCTGTGCGCTAATCACATTGCTGTTGAGTCTCCAATGATGAAGAAACTATATTCAATGATGAGCAACGAAGACAAGCAACACTACTTTGATTTGGAGAAGCGCCAAGAGTATTACAACCGCTATGTATTAGGCAAAGGTGATGATGAATGAGCATAGACATAACAGTATCTAACATAATCACATTCACTAACGACTGCGCTTGTGATAACCCACACCCTCGTCATGTTGGTGTGCATCCAATGACTTGTAACAAATGTAATGGGGTAATTGAATGACTCAATACGCAATGTATCGGGGTAGTGACTTCACAAAGCCAGCGAGTCTTGCCTATGTGTTCAACACAAGAGAAGAATGTGTTAAGTTTTGGACAGGATATGGATTCATCATACAACCCGAAGACACCAAGTTTTGGGCAGACCGGCTTTGGTATGTCCGAGAGGTGATTGCATGACTACAAGAGCGCTACCTGCAATTAGAGACACCAAAACAAATCACAGATGGCAAACAAGAGCCGCTGTTGAATGGATTGCGACACAGATGGACACCTATGGTGTCATCGGTATGGCTGTTCAAGCAATCACAGGAACAGGTAAGACAAGAGCCGCTATTCTCGCAATGAAGATATGGTTTGAGGATTACAAGCAATTGGCGAGAGTCGTTGTTGTTGTTCCAACAGAAGCGCTACTCAAACAATGGCATGGTATCATAACCGCGCACTATATTGCTAATGTATCTAAACAGGGTGGCGGTAGCAGATATGATGGGTTTGCGCCTATTGTTGTCGTTATCCAAGCATCCCTCAAGCGTATTGAGAATCACAAAAACCTTAGCGGGAAGAAGACTCTTTACATATTAGACGAAGCACACCGAGCAGGTGCTAAAGGCACACTAACAAGGCTCAAGCGAATCCGAAAGAATCAAAATATGCAAGGCTGCCTTGCAATTAGCGCTACCTTAAAGCGTAGTGATGGTAATTGCATCATGGATATTACAGGCTATGATGGCTACAATGAAGAAGGAGATAGACAGGCTCATATCCGATACGGATATGCTGAGGCTGTCGCTGATAATGTTATTCCACCGTTCCGCATTCATGTTTATGAAACAACTGATAGCGACCTAACATGGGTTGAGGCTGATGAACTTAAGTCTCTCAACAAGCAAATCGCAATCGCATATGGTGATTGTAAAAACAACCATGAAATCAATGCTTCTAACTTGTTTCATCATACTATGAACGGTTACAGTGAGGTTGAAAGGTATCGTTCTCTTACTCGTAAGCGTAAGCGTGTTCTCAATAACTTAACGGTGCGTTATGACATAGCACATGATAGAATGATTGAAGAAGTCGGTAAAGGTGTCTTGTTTCATGAAACAATTGAGGGTGTTGAGCGCATAGCAAACGCCGCTGTTGAAGCGGGGCTTGATAAGCCTTACATCTATCACAGTGGTGAGACTCCCGATGATTGGGACAACATAACTGTTGCCGAGATTAAAAAATACAAAGAGTATGCTCGTAACCGTAAGAAAATCCTTGCTAAATGGGTTGACCCTCGCACAGAAGATGGCGTATTACTCACAGTCAAGGCGCTCAAAGAAGGTCTTGATGTTCCCGAAATGGATTGGCTTATGATGCTATCGCATCCTAACAACGCTACTCCACTTATTCAAGCAACAGGTCGTGCATTGAGAGGTAACAAGAACGCTGATGGTGTTTGGACTAACCTACATGGTGTAGTGATTAACGAAGACAACCCGAAGAACATTTACATCGTTGTCCAAGCCGGAACAACAGACGCTCATTGTATTGGTAATATGCAGAAGGAAGGCAACATACCAACCGAGCGCTTCGTTCATTACAGAAAACAGGCTGGATTATGGACACCAATAACACCAATCAAAGCCGCTACTAATGGGTATGACCCCAACGAGTTTGATACAGTAAGCGTAGTGATTGACACTAACGAGTTTGACACTACTACTACTCCCGCATTGGAGTTCAATGCATTAACAGGTGAGATGCAACCTGCCGTAAGCGCACACCAAACAGGAGGAATAAAACAATGAATGAAATAAATAATGAAGCCCCGAATACCCCGAACGACTTGGCAGTAACACCTTGTTCTGTATG
>Ga0114997_10003343_pt1 | contig 12620 bp, 10 predicted proteins | sample ArcticOcean_MG_C_2_FD_87045 | JGI IMG/M metagenome (GOLD analysis project Ga0114997, IMG submission 87045) | Marine microbial communities from western Arctic Ocean - ArcticOcean_MG_CB4_136 | ecosystem: Environmental > Aquatic > Marine > Oceanic | place: Arctic Ocean: Canada Basin | collected... | reverse complement strand
GAATTAAATCATCTCTCGTTGTCGTCGTCGCGTTCACGAAAGAGGATTGGATCCCCGTGGAAAACGAGGAGGCGAGGGAGTAGTTGACGTTGTTCGGGATTGTGCTGCTGGCCATTTCTCGTTGATGATGATGATGATGACGATGCTTCTTTTTTTGTACGTCTTCCGTGTTAAAGAAATCTCTGCCTCTCTCTGAGAAGGAAGAAGAAGACGCAACGACTCTTTTTTCTCTCCCACTCTCTCTCTCTTATTCGTGTTCAAATCTCTTTTGTGACGAGTAGCAGAAAACACAAAAGTGTTTGAGAGGTAGATTACGAGTTCGGTATTTTATAAAAGAAACGGTAGAAAAAGAGGAAAATTCTGGCGAAATAAATTTTTTTACTTGACTTTTTTTCTCTCCTCTCGTGTGTCTTCAAAATCAAACCAAATCTCTCATTCTTTCTCTCTCTTTCTCTCTCTCTCTCTCGCACGACACATTCAAATATGCTTCGTCGAGCGGCGACGAGAGCTTTGCAACAGGAGCAGCGATGCGGAAACTACTCCTCCCCGCTTTGTTTTTTCCTTCAAACTTCGCAACAAGAACAACAGAAACAAACACGACATCATCATCAACAACTTTATTACGCGAAAAAGTCGTTCACGACGAGTGCAAAATCCAAGATTGGTCAAACGGGAGTTCCCGAGGAATACGGACAACCGAAAACTGGAGGCACCGCGTTTTTAGGCACACCGAAAAACCATCGAGAACTATTAAACAAACGTCCTCTGAGTCCAGACGTGTTGGACGTGGACGGGAAGAGCGCGCACTATAAGTTTCCGATCGTGGCGTTGTCCTCGATTACCAACAGAGTCACCGGGTGCGTGTTGTCCGGAGCGGTTGGCGTAGGGGGCGTGATCGCCTGCGTGGGAGGCCCGGAAGCGGTACCGGAAACCGTGGAACTGTTTAAATCGCAGTTTCCTATGCTCGTGTTTCCAGCGAAAGCGATGTTGAGTTTCCCGTTTGTGTATCACGGCGTCGCTGGGTTGAGGCACGTGATTTGGGACATGAGCGTGTTTGGGATCGATAACGAAAACGCGAAGAAGAGTTCGATGTTTGTGTTTGCGAGTAGCATCGTCGGCGCGGCGGCCATGGCGAGCACAAGCATTTAATAATACAATTTGCAAACAAACCAACTATCTTAGTACTACTACTTGTCTATCGATATCTCTGTATTGTTACATATCTATTATTAATAATTCGCACATCTAAAAAAGGTAGGTACAAACTTTTGCATCATCCACATTATTTCGAAGAACTGGAAAAAAAATCAATCGAACAACTCCGGGCAAACTTCAAACAAATCCCCGATGGATTCGACGACAACATTCGCGACTGCATTTAACTCGCCCTTATCGCTCTTATCTTCATTTTTTTCACCACCGCCAACTAGTTCCATCTCCAACGTCTCCCCGGAGACGAAAACGCCCCCCATGCCTAAAGCTACGCACGTTTTCAAGTTCTTAAACGAATCCTCAAACATGACGCATTCTTTCGGCGAGACTCCTATATCTTTACACACCATCTCGAATGCTTCAGGCATCGGTTTCGCGTTGTCACCCATAAAAGAACTCCCGTATATGCCATCTTCGAATAACTTTTCGTCGATGTTCAAGGCGCGTAAACACTTCCTTGCTTGCTTTTCCGCCGTATTCGTCATCAACACCATCTTGCCTTTCCTCTTCGAACACGCCATTTTCAGTCGTTCGAGCGTTTTGTTCACTCGCAGATCGCACGAGAGATACTCGTCGTATCCTTTGCGCACGTACTCCGTAAACTCGTCGTGTTCTACCGCAAATCCTAAACTCCTCAATCCTTTCAACGTCTGATTGTGTTTCTCGAACGCCTCGTTCCGTACGCGTCTCGCGTCTTCTAAACTTAAGCTAAACTTCTCGGTTAAAAACTTTCGCTGATTTCCCCGCACGTTCTCCAAGTACCCGTTCGATGCCGGGTACAAAACGCCGTATAAATCAAACACCAACGTCGTCTTCTCTTTTACCCACGATGATGATTTTTTCCCCTTTGAAGAGGACGAAGTCTGAGAGGTGGAGGAGGTCCCACCCGAGGCGAAGGCGCGGAAGGCATTCCTCCTCCTCATCCTCGTCGTCGTCAAAGTCGTCGCGTTCAAAGTCGTCGTCGTCATCGAAACGGATTTACCGTTACCAAAGTCATATCAATCACACTCATCACCTTTTTTTTTGTGGGTGTTTACTCGTATTTTGGTCTCTTCTTTGAAAGATCTCGAGATCTCTCACCAAAAAAAATTCATCCATAAAAGCTCCCGTTTGCCGACAAAAATCATCGCGCGCATATATTCGCACACATCTCGAAAACAGAAAGACGCGAACGTCACATCAGTACACTCGAAATGTTTTCCTTACACGCGCAATCTGTTTCAACGGTTTCTGCGCTCAGAAATTGCAGAGCGAACTCTCGCGTGAACAGGTACGACTCGCGCGTTTGTCGTGATTGCGGGGCTAATTTTAGTTTTTTTCCTCGTGTGTGTGTCGTGGGAAATATCTCTGTCGTGTGGAAAAGAGCATTGAGAGTCGAAAATCTCTCCTCTCGCGCTCTTTCTTTTTCTTCGTTCGTGCGTCCAAAACGGTTGTCGCGTGGGCCTCTTTCTGAGAGATGAGGAGACGTGAAGGGTAGTTTTCCTTTGAAACGACCGGAGGTAAAGGGGAAGGGGCTTCTTTCGTCGTCGTCGTCGCGGAAGATGATGATGATTTGTTTTTTTTGATCTCATGTGTCCGTCCACTGACTTATCTCTTCGTATTATCCAAAACCGAATATATCTTCTTCGAACAACAACAACAACCTATTAAAACAGAACCGTCAAAGCGACGGCGACGAACACGGAGAAGAAACTCTCCCCGCTCGAAAAAGGGGGCACGAAAGCCGGCTCCGAGGCGTTCGGGAAAGATGCCGCGGCGACCACCAAAGCTGGTTTGATGGGGAAATCCACCCAGAAATGGGAGGACTCGCGTTGGGTGAATGGGACGTGGGATCTCGCGCAATTCGCCAAGGCGGACGGGACCACGGATTGGAACGCGGTCATCGACGCCGAAATTGTGCACAGAAAGATGTTGACGGAGAATCCGGCGGTGTATGACGAAGACGGTACGTTTGATCTCGGTCAAATCCCGTGGCAAGTATGGATGATGCGCTTTCACTTGCCCGAGGCGGAGAAGGCGAACGGCAGAGCCGCGATGGTTGGGTATTTGTTCGCGTATTTGATCGACGCGGCCACGCACACTGGTTTGGTTGAGTTACACGACTCGTTTTTGGGCAAGACGGCGATCTTTGCGACCGTTATGTTTGTCTGTTTTGTCAGACAGTTGAGCGATTTGGACAACTTGAAGGTGTTGGTGGACGAGGCGACGTTTTATGATAAGCAGTGGCAGCAATCGTGGGAAGGCGTGGAAAGACCTTCCGAGAAGAAGGATTAAGTATTATTATTATTATTGTTAGTAGAAAGAAAGAAAGAAGTAATATACATGAGAGAGACGAGAGTCGATGCAGAGAGAAAGAGAGAGAGAAAAAGAGAGAAAAGAAGAGAGAGAAAAGAAGAGAGGCGACATCGAACGTATCATCGTAGAAAAGAGAGATCCAACGAGGGAGAGCCGCTTTAATAGCCGAGAGAGAGAGTGAACATACCAAAATATAGACCTTCATTTTTACGTAATCGCACCGTAACGAGCGCTCTTCTCTCCTCGCCTCATCAGCTCGTCTTTGTCGAAGTGAAAGAGAATATCTTTTCGTCCAAAGTCGTTACAAAAAAAGCAATCGAAGAACAAAAACGCATCACATGCGCTTCGCTACGGCGGCGGCACCACCATCGTCCTCGTCGTCGTTGCATTGCTCTTGTTCTTCTTTTCATTCACCGCGTAGTCGTCGCAGTATTCGCGAACGTCATCCTCATCCTCCGCCGCGGAAGGTTCCGGGGAAAAGGATGACGACGACGGCAACGACATCACCAACCGCTTTTCAAAAATCGACTTTTGGAGGAAAAGCAGCAGCAGCAGCTGAAGATCACGACGATGATAATAATGATGCCGTCGAACTCTTACGAATTCTCCGCGAGATGATTGCGAACCGACAAAAGTTCCCGGAACTGAGGAAGACGTGCGTTCAATTTTTCGAACGAAAGATGATGGAAGATGGAGGAGATGAAGAAGAAGAGCGAACGTATTCGATTCCACCGCGAATATGTCTGGATTGCGTGGAGATTTTGGAAGACGAACGACGCATGCGAGAGGAAGAAAACGACGACGATATGGGAGAATACGAAGAAGAAGATGATGAATTTTATGACCGAAACTGGGGGCAGGAAGAGTCCTTCTGCAACGACGACGAAGAAGAAGCGGCGCCGAAAGCGTCGACGAAGGAGATTGAAAGCGAGCGGATTTTACTTCAGTTTGTGATCATCGAGAGTTGCACGAGAGCGACAAACGTTCGAGAAGCGTACACTAGGAACTGGTTTGAACTAAAAAACATCACGAGATCGAGAGTGAGGTGCGAAAAGAGCCGACGCCGCGCGGCGAATTTAGTGTATTTTGCCGCCAAGGAGCGAGGCGGAGGTGCGCAACAGCCGAGAGTTATCGCGCGCGTCGCGGAGTCGTTCGGGGTTGGCAAAGAGGATTTCTTTTGGGGGGAAGAAACGAACGATATCGTCACCAATCGAGTCATAGAAGAGTACGTTGAATTTTTATTGGAGGAAGCGCCAGGGAGCGCGTGCGCGACGATCACGCATTTCGAGTTGGAAAAGTTTACAAACTCGGAAACGTTTGAGCTCTTGGCGAATAGAGACGAGATTGGTTTATTGGAAGAGTTGACGAAAAATCTGTCGAGAGAGAAGAAGATTGAGTTTGTGGCGACGTGTTTAGCCATGGAGTCGCATGCGTTTTTAAGGGCCGGGTTTCGAGCCGTGAAACGGTTCAATCTGTACGAAGAATTTCCGTACATTAAGAAACAGTATTGGGAAAGTTCCATCGACCGAATGGTTTCGAAAGGCGCGTTCGAGGCGGCGTTGAAACACGCCGGAGATGACGTCCGTTTTCAAGAGCGAGTGGTGAGCGCGCTCGTTACTGCGGGAGAATTAGAGTACGCGAGAACGTTTGCCGAGCGATGTGGCTTTAGCGAAGCTGATATCGCTTCAATTTGTTCGGACGAGATGATGATGCAAATGCGCATGGACCGCGAGTTGCGATATTATAAACTGCCAGAAAACGTAAACGTGAGTTTCGTGGACGATGAAAATTCCTTGAAAGAAATGTTCAAAGTTTTAAGCGCGTCCAATGCGATTGGCATCGATACCGAATGGGCCTCCAAGCTCGGTGGTTCAGACAGTGAGAATGAGAACGAGGAAGAGGAGGAAGAGAGTAAAGAAGACGACGCGAAAGCCGCGCCGCCGCCGTCGAAACGGGCTCGCAGCAGCGCTCTCAGCGAAACCGTCGCGTTGCTCCAAATCAGTTCCAAATCAGATTGTTTCCTCTTAGATCTCCCAAAACTTATCGACGACGCGCCATCGACGGTTTTAAGAGACACTTTGGGCGCTTTATTTTCAAACGATTCGATTTTAAAGCTCGTCTTTGCCGGCAAAGAAGACTTCAAGCGGCTCAGTCAATGCGCGTCGTACCTCGGCCAACCGCGAAACGTCCTGGACCTTCAACACTACTGGAGAACGAGAGTTGAGGACGCTCGAGGCGCGAGACAGAAGAAGAAGATGATGAAGAAGAACGGAGAAGAAGAAGAAGAAGAAGAAGAAAACGGAGAAGAAACCGATCGGAGAAGAAAACCGTGGCTCCTCGAGAAAGAACTCAACCGACACCAACCCATCGGTCTCTCCAACCTGTGCTCGGTCCTTCTCTCAAAACCGCTCGATAAATCCGTCAGAATGTCCGATTGGTCCTCGCGGCCGTTATCGGAATCTCAAACCGCGTACGCCGCTTTAGACGCGCAAGTTTTGGTCGATTGTCACCAGATTTTGTTGGAATACGAACCGAACGATGATACGCGGCGATACACTCGTAAGTAAAGAAATAGAAACCGATGTATTTTTCGTCAGCATTTCGCATTGCGTGTGACCTTTATGTGACCTTTATGTGACCTTTCATTGAAAACGTGACCTTTCATTGAAAATGTGACCTTTCAAAAGCCACATTTTTTGCATTATATATGTAAGAGTCTTTCGCGCTGCTGCTGCTGTCTGAGGGTCCAAATAATCGCTCGTCCACTTTGATTTGAAAGAAGAAAAGGAGGAGGAAAGACTTTTTACGCCGTCGGCGTTTGTTTGTTTGTTGTTCGGGCGGCAATTTTCGCGCTTCTTTGTTTTCGAAATTGAGAATGATGATGAACTCGAGAAAAATGGCGATGGTGATGTTGGTGATGATGATGACGAAGGTGTTGTCGTTGTTGAAAGTCCTGGCGCAAGAAGAAGGAGACGTAAACGAACGAGCGCTGAAATACGGCGTGATCAATTTTGAATTCCCACCGTATTTGAACTACGACAAAGAAACCAACCTGCCGTATAAAGGTTTCTTCTACGACATTCTCCAAGGCTTTGGCAAGCGGTTGAACAGAACCATCGAGCTCGTCCCGATACCGGATTTTTACTACGATTTGGACATCACTGCGTTCATGTCCAGACGCATACGCGAAGGAATGATTGACATTGGATGGAGTAACCGTGCAGATTTCGGTCGAGATGTGGCGGAGAACATGAGTTATGCCGGGGTTTGGCAGTTCGATCATTATGTTGCGGTTGGGAAGATGACGACTCGCGAACGCTCTGGGTACACGCAGTTTCTCGAACCGTTCTCAAATGGCGTGTGGTTTACGATATTGGGTTCAATTTCCTTGGGCGGGCTCGTGATTACGGTGTTGTTGATGAACAATAACCATATGAACAACGAATTCAAGGACAAACATCTCAAAAGAGAAAAAGGATTACAACAATTCACAAAAATTACGCTTAGGAGCCTTTATCACACTTTTGCCGCCGTGTTGGGCGCGGAATCGGCTGAATTTGAATACGAAATGATATCCGCGTCTTTGCTCGGGAGGTTATTCCGTCTCGGATTGTTGTTTTTGGTCTTGATGGTTGGCGCGACGTACACCGCAAATTTGGCTTCGTTTTTGATTCAATCCAACGCAAACATATACCATGGGCCGACGACACTCGAAGAACTGAAACAAAGTACGGCGTGCATTCAACAAACCATCGCAACGCCTCTGATAGAGCCGTACATTGGAAAGAACGCGCCGAATCCTTTGACGGTTGCAGAACAAGCGAATCAAACGTTGACCGAGTCATGGACACATGGAGCTTTAATGCGTGGTGAATGTGATGTGATTATTCGCCCAGCCGCGTATAACTATATCCTGCCCGAAGTTGAATGCGACCGCAGTTACGTGATACCATGTCTCATCATAGCGGCACAACAATGGTATCAATTTACCGCGGGCGAAACTTTGGAACAACGAAACTTCGCGAGGAAAGCGCACGCGGCCATGGACGGGTTCGTGCAAACGGCAGAGTATCAAAGACTTTACGCAGAAGCTTTCGGGTCTCGCGAGGTGTGTTCGATTGAGACATCAAACGAATCAGAAAGTGGTATCGTAGAAGTGAAGCATTTAGGCGGCGTGTTCATAATTTACGGCGTCGTGTGCGCGTTTGTTCTCTTGTGTTCCTTCTTCCAAGCGCTGCACAACGCCGCATTCGGAAGGACGCGCCACCAAAATAAACGGACGAAAGACGATAGCGCTCACGACGATGGAATACGCATCGACACTGTGGACGACGAAAAATATTACGAAGGCGAGGAGGACCTCACAACCGATATGGACGAACTCATTCGCCTCGTCTCGAGACTGAAGAAATCGCGCGCGGCTAGAACGCAGTCCTTTGGTCGTCGATAGTCTTTTTCATTCGCCTAACGAACAACAACTCTTCCCATAGAATAGTAATACACCGAAAAATGTGTAGAATCTGACTATACAATATATACTATTCCGACAGTAAGACAGGTATGGATACCGTGATGAAAATGCAAAAATCTCGCGGTGCTACAAAGACATCAAAATGAAAAAAATTGCCAGCAGAGCACTTTTCTCGCACGAATAATTTACTCTCTCTCGCTTTCGTTCTTTTTCTTTCGCATTCGATCATTTTTCGCGCCTCTTTTTGGTGCGTGGTTTCCCTCCCTCTGTTTGGGGAGACAAGGAATAGTATTCCCCCAAAACAAACCCATCAGGCAGCCTTTTCCCCTGCGCACACGCAAGTGTCCATTCGACTTTCCATCGAGAAAACTTTGTCTATTTCTCTCTCTCTTTCGCAGAGCGTTGTTGTTTGCCCTTTTCTCGTTTTTAGCGGAAGATATATACATACTTTATATTCTTCTTCTTCTCTCGTCGTTTGGAGATCCAAGAGCGCGCGTGGAAAAATCATCGTCGGGGAGACGATCCGTTTTTTTAGAGACTCTTTCCGCGCGCGTGTATCTTCCGTGACTTTGTCTTGGAAACGCGTCGATTGGAGACGTTAGAAACATGAGCGGCACCACGAGCAGCGGCTCAAAAGCAGCGGCGGGAGCAAAAGTCGCCGCCAAAGAAGAGAAGAAGCAAAAGGACGAGAAGATGGTCGTCGTCCGCGCGGCGGGCGAAGAGGAAGGAAAAGAAGCTTTAAAGACGACGACGGAAAATGTTGCGGACGAGGACGAGGAGAAGACAAAAGCGAACAAAAGCGAGACGAAGAGCACCTCTGAGAATACTATTCAAAAGCTCCCAAGACCGAGTCGAGAGAAACACGAAACCGCGATGAAAAGGTTGAACGAGCAAATCGAGGAGAGGAAAAAAACGATCGAATCGGCCAAAAGCAAAATCAAAGTTTTACGAGACGGACGAGAGAAAGAGCAAGCGAAATACGCACCGATTCGATCGAAATTAAACGAGTTAGCCGCGCGGTGTCAAATTTTGATGCAAACGAGAGATGCGTGTAGGAAAGAAGTTCAGGCTTTGGATAACATGGGGAAAGGCGAAAGGGACGGCGGCGGTTCCGGGAACCGAGGAGGAGGGAAGAGCGTGGAGCAAATCGACGCGGAGATGGCGAGAATCGAAGACCAACTTTCGCACGAAACGATGAGTTTGAAGGAAGAGAAAGTCTTGGTGGAGAAGATTAAGCAGTTAAATAAGATGAAGGATTCGGCGAGAGCGATGGCGGCGAAGCAGGCGCAGATTACCGGGACGGACGGGTCGAGGAAGGCTATGCAAGAAAAGGCGAAAGCGAAGGACGTGGAGATCAACGCGAACAAAGCGGAGCAGCAAAAACTGAAGAACGAAATCGATAAGATTCGCGGCGTAGAGGGAGGTGGCAACAACAAGAATAAGAAAGAAAATGGTAAAAGTGGTAATAGCGGCGGCGGCGATAACTTCAACAAGAACGTGAAAGCTTTAGAATCGGAAAGAGACGGCGCGTATAAGCAAATCTTGAAGATTCGGAAAGAAATGGACGATTTGCGAGACGATTTTAAGAAGAAAAACAACGAGTGGTTGAAGAGAGAGAAAGTCTTTCGCGCGGAGCGAGACGTGGAGTACGCGTCGGAGAAAAAAGCGGTGGAAGAGAGGAAAAAGCAGTGGGAAAGAGAAAACGCTCCGGAACCGTTTGAGGCGGAAATTTCTTCGTGCGATCAGTTGGTGAGTTTCTTGCAAAAGTTCTTACCGAAAAGTGCACCGGCGGAACCGACGTCCTCGTCGTCTAAAAACGGAAGCGCGGAGGACTTGACCGCTAAGTTGCCTGGTCTGAAAATGGTCAACAAGAGAGACAAAGACGAAGAGATGGACGATTTGCTCTCCATGACTGGTACGCTCACGAAAGCGAAGAAGAACAAAGTCAACGCGATGAAAAACGCGGGACATAAACCGCCAAAAGAAACCGACAAAGTGAACCTATCTTTAGACGCGTACGGTATGTTTGGTAAAGTTGGCATTTCCGCGCCGTTAATAGTTGGCGAGGTGCCCAGATGTGTAGAATTGCTCAACAAGAAGAAGGAAGAATTCTTGGAGAAGCGAAAGGTGAAGAAAGAGCGCATCGCCGCCGGATTAGAAGACCCCGTTGTCGAAGAGGAGTCGTCCAAAGACGAAGAAAAGAAAGAAAAAAACGGCAAGAAGAACAAGAATAAAAAGAAAGGTGGTGGTGATAGTGGCGGAGGCAAGATGCTCGTGACGGTATCGTTGGAAGTCAAGGAGGACGAGAAGACGGTGGTTGTTTCGATTTCGCCGAAAAAAGATTAGAAAGAAGAAAAAGAGAGGAAAAACTATAACGTGTTCGAGTCTTCTGAGAGACGCGTAGTGCTCGACAAAAGTGTTATGATACTAAAACTAAATACTAAATTCTACTACAGTTAGTTCTACTTCTTCTCTTCCTCCGCCTCTTCCTTTTTCAATAAATAATACTCCGGATCGGTCTTCTTTAACAACGCTCTCGCGTGCTTCCTCCAAGCTTCGGAAACTCGCAATCGCATATCGAACGCGTTTCCCATACCTCTCAATAAAACAGACACTCTGGAGATCATGACCATTTGCCTCGGCGTGTCAATCATTGGATCCCTTCGCTCCATCTCATCAATAAATTCTTGCAAATTTAAGCCTTCGGTGATATCTGGCGTGTCTCGATCGTTCCAAAAGGTTGCTAATTTGTACGCCGTATCGACGTCTCTCTTCTTCGTCTTTCCTCCGAACCCGTCCGGCGGCGGCGACCAGACCAGCCTCGCTACTTCTTCTTTATCTTCATGCAGTAACGCCAAGACGAGTTTGGCGTACGCGCGTCGGGCGTAATCGTCGATGCGTACGGTTTGACCGTAGTCAATGAGACCGAGTCTTCCATCGGGCATTAAAAGAATGTTTCCCGGATGCGGGTCTCCGTTGAACGTGCCGCACTCAAAAATTTCGTGCGCGTGAACGTCCAACATGGTTCGCAACACGTCTCCGAGATTGACAAGCGTCGCGGAAGGTTTCTTTTCTGACTTGCCGTATACGAGACGTAATGGTGAGAGATTATACGCCAACCGAATTGGTTCATCGATGAGAAGAAATTTCGCTCGAATCATCGCGTTCGCCTTCTTCGTCGCTCGCGCGGTTTCTTCCACGTCTTTAAAATTCTTTTCGTTTTTTGCCTCGTCGGCTAACAACGCATTCGCCGAATGACGCATCGCGTTCGCGTCCGCTCTCTTCCCGCTCGCCTTCAAAAATCTCTCGTACGACTCTTTCACACCTCTCACCAACGGCACTCCTTCGATCTCTTCCATAAACAACGCGTTCTTTGAACACATCTCCACTTTCGGTTCTGGTATTTTCACCCGATTTGAAAACTTCCCGTCCTCGATCAACCGTTTCATCTCTCGCAAATTCTCCGCCTCGATTCGATAATCAAACTCGTTCAAAAAGTTCCTCTGCACTTCCTTCAACGGCGGCACGTGTTGCGGTTGAAACAGTCTCAAAAAGAAAATCATCGTGTCCACGTCGTTCCTAAACCGATTCTCCACCTCCGGCGCTTGCACTTTGACCACGCACGTTTTCGATTCGCCCCGCAGACGACATCGATGCACCGCTCCAATCGATGCCACGCCAATCGGCGTTTCCTCCCAATACTCGATCGCGTTTTCATATTTCGTCCCTCGTAAGCTTTCTTCAGCTATTTTCAGCGCCTCGCCTTTCTCCAACTTCGTCGGCGCTTGATCTTGCACTTTTTTGCACCACTCGAGATATTTCTCCGGGACGAAGTCATCTCTCGTGCTTAAGAACTGCGCGTGTTTGATGTAAAATCCTCTCTGTTCCCAGACTTGTTTTTCGATGATTGGGCTGAAATAGTCGTGTAATTTCTCGTACTCTGCGTTTGCGTCGGTATCCGAGAGGAGAAATAGTGAGGAGAAGAACATCGAAAGAGGAAAAGAGGACGACATCACATCATCATCTTTGTCCCCGGGAAGATGCTGTTTTTGATGAAACCAATGGAACAATTCGTTCCTCCTTTGCACGTACCGGTAACTCAAATACGCCGGCAACGCGTGGTACCAAAACGTCGTCGTTCGCTTCGCGTTTTCGTAGTTAAAGTAATCCGATGTTGTCGTCGTCGTCGCGGCGGTCACCCCGATCGCTGCTGCGAGTGCTGCGGCTGTCCCACCACCGAAAACCAATCGTCGTCCGACATTCATCATCGCACAAAAAGTTCTTCAAACGAAAGCGTTATTATATATCTCCTCGTTTTTGAGCGACCCGAAAGAGAAAGAAAGGAAGTGAAAGAGTTGCGTTCTTCCGTTTTCGTTTCCCAACACCACCGACTAAAGGCGTCGTCGATCGAAGAGTGGAAAACAAACTACTACTAATGTGTTCTTGATCTGAATGATTTGATGAGAAATAAATCAAGCAAGCGTTTTTTATGAAGAGAAAATTTGTGTTTTGTTGTGTCTTTTTTCACTTGTTGTGAGTTATAGAGATGTTGAAATTTCGAAGCGCTTTGCACGTCGAGCACGCTGGAAGCGCGCTGGCGAAAATTTTTTGGCTCGAAGCGCTTCGACACCATCCCTGTGTG
>Ga0114997_10003341_pt1 | contig 12621 bp, 6 predicted proteins | sample ArcticOcean_MG_C_2_FD_87045 | JGI IMG/M metagenome (GOLD analysis project Ga0114997, IMG submission 87045) | Marine microbial communities from western Arctic Ocean - ArcticOcean_MG_CB4_136 | ecosystem: Environmental > Aquatic > Marine > Oceanic | place: Arctic Ocean: Canada Basin | collected... | reverse complement strand
TGAAGATAATAATTCTCCTAAAGCGACGACTGCAACAAAGAAATCAGAGGAAAAGAAGAAAGTTCGAACGCCGCCGCCGTTGGAGTATCCAACGCTCGAACAGGTTGGAGGATTCGTTCCAGCCGTCACGTGCAACCACTTTGAGGCGAAATTTCGCGACATCGAGGATCCGCAATACGATCAGAACCAACTTGAAGTATTCAACGCTTTGATAAAGTTTCCGGTCAAATCGCAGTTGCAATTCATCGAGGAGAGCGACTCGTTGGCTGCGCTCAGGAAGACGTTGGCGAGTCACAACGCAAAAGTGTGGTTGCATACGAAGAGCATGGTTGCAGCGGAGAAAGAACTGGACAAGTTACCGGAAAAAGTAAGCCAGGCGTTGAAAGCTTTGTACGATTCCAATCACATGAAAGAAGATGCGCTTGATTTTCGCGTTTTATCTTTCTTAGCGCAAATGAAGGAAGAGAGCGCACTTTTAGCCATCGAGGATTTGTCCAATCAAAACTTAGATGTGATTAAGAACGTATCCGCGTATTTCAAAGGCGTTTGCAGAAGAAGGAACGACGAGAACAAAGATGGAGTTCAGTTTGGATCGATGGGCGGCGGCGCCGGAGGGACTCAAGAACAAGGCCACGCGTACAATCCAGCGTTGCAGGATGTTCAAAACGCGCTCATGCGCGGTGTCATTACGCCCATGATAGGTACGGCTATGGAGCGACTGTTCACGTCTAATCCGGGCGTCCAATTTGACGCCGCGGCGTGGGAAGAATTCACGCAACTTAACGAGATGATGGCGATGAATTGCATCGACGAGACGTTCATCGAGTTACAGAACGCGAGAGGCGGCGTGCGTAACCCGAACGGCTTGTTCGTCTCAAAAATTCGAAAGTTTCTCGGACAAATGCGGATCAATTTCGGTGGTGGGCATGGTGGTGGGCACTACGGAGGAGGAGGAGGTGGTGGTGGTGGTGGTGGTGGGAATTTCGGTGGTCGAGGAGGAAGAGGGAACAATTTTAATAACTACAACAACAACAATAACTTCGGAGGAGGAAGAGGAGGCGGTGGCGGCTACGGCGGCCAAGGCGTGGACGATCAAACGCTCAGAAGTACGCTCCCAGCGTACGCGAACAGAATAATCACTTGTATTGAGAAAGGCCGTTTCCAACGAAACGCCATCGACGAACGCATGCTCTCCGCCTTGTCTCAAGTTCGCGACCCCTCGGCGATGGAAAAAATTGTCACGGAAATGGAAACCGCGAACGTGGACAACGTCCGAAACGTCGCCGGGTATTTCATGGGCATCATTAGAAAGAACAAAAATAGCAGTGGTGGTGGTTACGGAGGGCAGTTTCAATAAATACATATTTCTACTTTTGCTTTTACGTTCTCGTTTAAGAAGCACTTCTTACTCGCTCTTTATGAGAGAGTATAAAAAACAAACCTTACCTCGTTGCTTTCATCAGAAATTTCTTCACCACAATTCACTTGCAAAGAGAGAGAGAAAGAGAGAGAGAGAAAAGCGTAACGATGCGCCGAGCGTCTACCACCACCGCCTTGGCCGCCGCTCGAAGAGCTTTTTTGAGCGCATCGTCATCGCGCGCGGGCAAAAAGTCTTCTTCTCTCGGGGATACAAAACTCGTCCTCTCGTCGTGTTGCTTCTGTTCTTCTTTTTCTTCGAGTCAGTCGTCGTTTCAACAAACTCTTCCCGAGAAAGTCTTCGATGTTTCTTCTTCTTCGTTCGGCGGTGGCAACCAAAAGAGAGCGACGGACGCGATAAACAGAAGCGAGGAGAAGCCGTCCTCTTCGGCGACAGCTGGAGCAGTCAGTCAGCTGGATTTCGCGACGCTGGTGAAACACCCGGAAGGCGCGGAGTCGCCGATGAAATTCTATGAGCGGTTAGCCGAAGAAGGCGTGTTGCAACGAGATGAGAAACAGGTGAAAGCGCTTTACGTGCTGGATAAGTTTTATCACAAAGTCATGGGGAAAGACGATAGTAATAATGATAGTAATAGCAGTAGTAGTAGTAGTAGTAGTAGTGATAACAGCAGCAGTCGCGGTACTAGCAACGAGGAGAATAAATCGTGGTTTCAAAAGCTCTGGGATCGAACGAATAAGTCAGACGCCTCGACGCTGGCGGGTGAAACGAGCGCGGGCGGAGTGTATTTATACGGCGGGCCTGGGTGCGGTAAAACGTTCGTTTCCGATTTGTTCATGGCAACGTTACCAAAATCTTTCTCGAAACGCGTGCATTTCCACGCCTTCATGATGGAAACGCACGGAGAGTTGCACAGATTAGCCCAGATGAAAAAGAAAACGGATAATGTTTCGAACGAAGATACCGTGAAGTGGTTCGCGGATTCCTTGGCGGCAAAAGTAGACGTGTTGTGTTTAGATGAGTTTCAAGTGACCGATGTCGCCGATGCGATGATCATTAGACGATTACTCGATAGATTGTGGGAGAATAACGTGCGAGTGGTGTGCACTTCGAACCGAGCGCCGGACGAGTTGTATAAAAACGGATTGAATCGGAAACAGTTTTTACCATGTATTGAAGGCATAAAAAGTCGAATGCAAGTGCACGGTATGGACTCAGTGTTCGATTACCGGATGATTGGATCAGTTAACGTGCACGGGGTGTGGAAAATGATCGGGGAAAGTGATAAAACCGACGAAGAGGCTAAACAAATCGCGCACGATTGGTTGGAAGTGAAGACGCAAAACCTCGCTGGCGAACGGACGTTGAGGGAATTAGAGGTGGCAATTTCTGGTAGAAGTCTACGGATTAAACAAGCTGGGGGTGGCGTTGCGCGAATAGAGTTCGATGAGCTGTGTGACGCGAATTTAGGACCGTCGGATTACGTCGCTTTGTGTTCAACCTTTCACGCCATTGGAATTGAAAACATACCGAAATTGTCTTTAGACCGAGTCGATTTGATGCGCAGGTTCATCACGTTCATCGACTGCGCATACGAGCACAAAGTGAAGCTGATAATCACGGCCTATGCGAAACACCCTGACGAATTACTCGTGATAGCCGACGCAAAATCGTTTGAATGCGACACTCGAGACGAGTTCTTTGCCTGGGAGCGCGCGAAATCTCGTCTCAACGAAATGCAAACGGACGAGTACACGAAATCCAGTTGGAAGCCAAAAACCTCAAAATGGCTTTTAGAACAATCCTTTTCTCTTCGAGAGAAAATCAACGTCAACGTTCTGCGAGGGTTATGGCAACGCTACGACAAAACCAAAAACGGAGTCTTGGACGAATCCGAGTTGGCGTATTTACTCGCCGATTTGAACGAGCTCAAAGTCGGCCATCGAAACGTCTCCAAAGACCAACTGGACCATTCCTTGAGAGAACTCACCCGAAGGCGATGCGGAAGTCGAGGCGATGGATTTGTCACTTTCGACGATTTCGTAGAATACGGAAGGAAAGGCTTCGATAAGATCGAGCTCCCGCCCGAGGATCAAGAAAAAATTCGGTGCGCGGAAGGCGACCTGATACCGTCGCTTTAAAATAATTTTGGGCAACCCAGTCTGAGGGCAAAAAAAAATTGATTTTTTCACCTCAGACTGGGTTGCCCAGGGGATACGAGTAATATTATTATTAAGCAAGATAGATACCAAGTACGCAAAAAAAAAAGACCAACCAATGCGTGTTGGGCAAAATTTCAAAGACCAAATACACTCCCCAACTTAATACTAAAATGCGTTCGTCTCAAACGCTCATAACGAAGAAGAAGACGAAGAGGAAAAAGATGGACGCCTTTACGGTGTTCACCTTTGTCAGCTTTTACTTCAAGTCCGATTTCGCGTTCTTCGTCGTCGCGTTTCTCATAAAGTACCTGCTTTTTTTCATCCCGAAAAGGAAAACGACATTTTTTATTCGAGGATGGGGAAACTTTGAACTGGTGAAACAAATGCGAGCGTCGGTGGTGAAATCAGTCTCCAGTGGACGCGGTTTTGTGAATGACGCGATGGTCGTCCAGTGGGACCCGTTCGGAGAGATCGTTCAAACCGAGGTGGATGGTTGGAACGTCGTGGAATGTTCAGATATCGATTTCACAAATGGTCGACAAAATTCGACATTTTTGTCGAAGATTTTGCCCAAACACAAACGCGTGGGCTCAAGAACATCCAGGAGAGATGAAAAAAAAGATGAAAAAAAAACACCGAAAACAACAAAAACAAAAAGTGGTGGACGAAAAAAGATACAAGAAGAAGAAAAAAGAACAACGCACACCATCAACTGCGACACCGGGATTTTTAAAATCAAAGAAGTCGCTTCGCTATGCAAGAAATCCAGAAACTTATCCGCTTTACAAAGTGGGGAGATACTGAGAGTGTGGAAATCGTCCTCGTCTCGGAGATTGGACGATAGGAAAGTGAAACGGGTCGCTATCGTGTTACCGTTTACCGGCGATACGACGTTCGCGTTTCGAAGACGCATGGCGGAGAATTTGCTGACGGCGCATTGTAAAGAGAACGATGCGATGGAAGATGAAGCAATGGTCGTTTTAATTCCCGAATTTCCGTTTTATGGGAAACGGAGAGTGGTTGGGCAACCCACTCATGTTATTAGCACCGTGAGCGAGTACATTTTAATGCACTTGATTGGATTGAGAGAGGCGTGTGGATTAATCGAATGGGCCAGAGATACCTACGGCGACGAAGTTTCCATCGCAATCGGTGGTTGCTCTATGGGCGGTTACATTGCAGCGAACGCAGGTATTCTTACCTCTCGCGGCTTTCATGGGGACGAGAATACGAACACGAAGAAGAAGGTGGGGAACAACGCGAACAAAAAGTTGGGCGTGGTGAGCGTGTGTTCGTGGCACAACTTTGAAAAATCGTTCGCTCCAAACTCGTATTTGTATTTAAGATTAGATCGAGAGCAGCTCTTGATTAAGGATAGTTACGTGGAAAACATGATCTCAGAGATCGTGTTATCCTTGGAAAGCGAAGCGTCGAGTTCTTCCGATGAACTTTCTGGCGAGAAAAGACAATCATCTCGACGCGTCTTTGGAGAATCAAACGTAACCTCGGCGCCGGAATCACCTCGCTCGAACAAGAGCAAGAGCACGTCGACGTCATCCAGTTTGTCCAAGGATGACAGCATATTCGAAAACCTGGACTGGAAAGCCGTTCTGAATCGAACGCTGCAACGATTAGTTGGCATCGAGCGTTTGATGAAAGCGAGCGGAGGCGCGGGAATTTTTGAGCACAAGTTGGACGCAATGGTGGCTCACTTCGCCAAAAGAGATAAATTAATCACGTCCGATTACGATGAAGTTGGTGCAATTATGAGCCGGTGTACCGCGTTAACGAAACTAGACGGTGTTGCTTTCACGTACGATTCTGGTGATCATTTGAAAAACGTGATCAACTCAAAAGCCGCCATCGTGCCCGCTTTCCTCGAGGCGTTCAAGCGCATGGAATCGTCGAGATGATATGTACTATGCGTGCATACATGTATATTTGTTCTGTATTTATTAGTTTTTGCTCAATGACGATACGATTGAGCTCTACGTGAATATACGTCGGATCCTCGGGCTGTGAGGAGGGCGAGATCATGGTAGATGTATACATTTCTATTTTGTTGTTTTGTTAAAAAACTTTTCATGCCTATTTGTTGAGTACCTTGAGAAAATGCGCGTGACGAATGCTCGTCGCCCCTATATCTTCTCTCAACGCGGCCATCGCCGCTTCTCTCACTATTCCTCTTAAATCTGCGCCAGTTTTCCCCTCAGTTCGCTCGGAGATATCTTCGAGATTTACGTCTTCGGCTAAAGAAACCGCTCTGGCGTGGACGTGTAACGCCTCGAGACGTTCCTCCGGTGTCTTTAACGCTCCAACTTCTAAAATTAAATCAAATCTACCCGGTCTCGTTAGTGCTGGGTCTAAAGCATCTAATCGATTCGTCGTTGCTATGACTAGAACTGATGATGATGACGACGACGAAGGAGAATTGGTGCTCATATTACTAGTACTACTGTTAATACTGCTCAAGCCGTCCATTTCCGTGAGTAAGGCTGAGAGTACTCGAGCTGCTGAATCGTGAGAACCGGCACTGGAAGATCCTTCTCCTCCTCCTCGAGATCCGGACATGCCATCAATTTCATCTAGAATAAGCACCGCGGGTGAGGCATTTCGAGCCTTTAAAAACGCGTCCGTGAGTATTTTTTCACCTTCGCCCAAGTACATCGAAAAAACATCTGCGGCAGAAAGCGAGAACACGGTTGCACCGGAAGCAGTGGCTGCCGCTCGCGCTAACGTCGTTTTCCCACCACCCGGTGGACCGTGTAATAAAATGCCTCTTGCTGGTCGAATGCCTAATCGTTCAAAACTGTTTTTCTTTTTCAAAGGCCATTCGATGGCGCGCACTAAGCGTTTCTTCACTTCGAACAATCCTCCGACATCGTCCCAGCTCGTTTTAGCGACATCCGCGACCGAAGCAACGTTTCGGATTACTGTCGCCCGAACTTTCGACGCCGCTTCGACAAAATCACTCGAACGCACTTTGACATCATTATTATCGTTTTGGGTATTCAGTGTACAGCGCTTCACCGCAACCATAGCAGCTTCTCGGCAGAGACTTTGTAAATCGGCACCCGAGTAGCCTTTCGAGTTTTTCGCGACCGTATCAATGTCGCGCTCAAAGTCGAAGTTGTTTTCAGTATCATCTATTGGCACGTTCCGCAAATGCACCTTCAAAATCAGTGATCTCTCACTCGCATTCGGTAATGATGTTTCGATTTCCCGATCAAATCGTCCCGGTCTTCGCAACGCTGGATCGATGGTATTTGGGCGTGTTGTCGTCGCAACGACAACCGGGGACTGCCCCCATTGCTTTGTGCCATCCATGAGCGTTAAAAGTTGTGCAACTACCCTGTTTTGATGCTGTGAAGAATTCTTTGTTCGTCTCGGTGCAACTGCGTCTATATCGTCCATCAGAATAATCGATCTTTTGTTCCCTCCCGCGCTACTGCCACAAAATTCTCTCGCTTTCTGAAAGATGTTCCGAACGTTTCTCTCCGCGTCGCCAGCGTATGCGCCATTATTGAATACATCACCTGCGCTCAGAGAAAATATCCGAACATCAATTCCTATTTCACTACATGCTTCCCTGCACGCGGTGCGAACTGCCGACGTCTTACCAGTCCCGGGAGGACCGTGGATTAAAACGCCGCTTGGGAAAGACGCGCCGATCGAGGCTGCAATCCCCTCGTACTGTTTAGGCCACGCGATTGCCTCTCTCAGCGCACCGAGAAGTTCATCGCACGCCACGAGTTCGTCGTCCGCGCTCCACGAAGATGAAGTAGAAGAAGTAGACGCAACCCCTAAACGCCTGACGCTTGTTCCGTCGCCATCCACAAGATCGATAATCGTCCGGTGCGTTATTCGATAGCACTGCTCCTCGCTCGACGAAGACGGCTCACACTCTCGCACTCTCAAAACCAAACTCTCCTCCGTTTCTCCAAACATCAACGTGCACTTCCCCGAGACTACTCTGTGCGCCAACGCTCTTCTCACCTCTTCCGTTCGTCTCGTCGTACCGTCTTTCTTTGCTCTGCCATTCATAACTTCCACGCTCACGCGCGAGCAGTTCACCACCGCCGAAGGAGAAGCAGACATCATCGTTTGCACTTCAATCGTACACCGATCGTCCTCGCGCTTCTCGCTCCTCTTATTCTGTCTCTGTCGCAACGCGTTTAAAGTTTCCTTCGCGTCTGTCAAAAAATGTTCTTCTTTCGACGATTCGTCTTTGGAGTGATTTGAGTGATTTTGCAGAAAGACGAAAACGCCGCCATCCAAGACTGCTTCAAACTCCGCTTCGTCGTCGTCGTCGTCTTCTCTTCTTCTTCTCGCTAACCCGGATTGCTTCACGGGCGTGTCAAGCGCACCGAAATTATGCTCGCGCGGATGTGCCATCGCGAGGAGCGATGTCGAAAAGTTTTGCGCAACAATCGACACGCGAACGAATTCGCCGCATTGCGCGTGCAATCTGTGCAAGTCGGAGGCATTTAAGAAGATTCGAGTCGAAGCCGTCATAGAAGAAGACAAAGGAAGGAGTCGCGAGGAAGAGAAGGAGACTTTCAGAGGAACGACGCCGCTGCTGGAATTTGTAAAACGCTCTTCCGTCTTCTCTTTTGTCGTCGGGGACATTTTATAGTATCGTCATCGTTCTCATCACATGGAGCGGAGTTTTAGACAATAAAAATGAAGTTTTGTAGCACAACTTTTCTTATTAAAATGATATAAATATACAAACGTCGTCGTGCGCGGATCATCATCATCATCATCATCATCATCGAGAACTTCGAGTTTCGATTTCGCGTCTAAACTCCAAAGCGATTTCGTCGATTAACTCGTCGCTTTTTTGTCGAATAGCCTCCTTCTCGCGTTGGACTTCTAATCTCGATTGGAGCCTCTCTTCCTCTACTTTTCGCAACAAGTCTTCTTTTTCCTTGGCGAAACTCGCTCGGGCGGAGGATAAAGCGTCGTTGACGTCTTTGTTCGATTGTAGTTTCATTTCGGAGACGGTTTGAAAGGTCTTACGCTCAAACTCTTTCGCCTTCGCTTCGGCGGCGTCGACTTTTAACTTCATGGCTGCTTCTCGTTGCTTGAAGACTTCTTCGAGCGCGGCGAGTTTCGCGTCGAGCTCGAGTTTGTTCCGGGCCAACACTTCTTCCTCTCTCTTTTGCGCCGCGACTCCGTTGGTGTCTCGTTCTTTCGCGAGCGCCTCTTTCGACGCCTTCAAATCTTTCTCCAGTTGTTCCAATCGCTCGCTGTCTTCGTTTTCCAACGCGAGCTTCAACGCAATTTCCGCGTCTTTACGCGCTCTCTCAAACTCTTCTTGGCTTTCTTTCAGTTGTTGAGATAAAACGTCGATTTTTTGCTTCACCTCCAGCGCCGTTTGCTTTTCCTTCTCGACAAAGTCCTTCTTCATCGCGTCTTCTTTGGCGATATATTCTTTCTTGAAGAACGCGAACGAGTGCTTGGCAATTTCAGCATCCTTCTTAATCTCTTCAATCTTATTCTCATAGAATTGCTTCACTTCCATGTTGTCCGAGTTGGCGTCTTTTTGTCCGGAGAAAGAAGGAAAAGACGGTGCCGATGCCGACTTGGCGGAGGTAGTGCTATTTGCGACAGCGGAAGACGCCTTGTACATCTCGTTCTCCATGAGACGTTTAAAAGCGTTTCGCTCGGCTTTTGCATATTTCACCTGCTCGACGACGGCTTCAATCTTGGCGTCATTCTCTTTCATGAGTTGCGCTACCATTTCAATTTCTTCGTTTTCGAAAAACTTGCTCACTTTGTTCAACAGAACGTCGTTCTCGCGGCGAATAGTTTGCAGTTTCGAGTCAACGATGGCGGAAATCTTAGCATCGTCGAGATCCTTTTGTCTGCTCAAAAGACGTTTCGATTCTTTCTCTGCTTTTCTCTCGGCAGCTTTTTTGGCTTTGATTTCAGCAGCAATTCGTATAGCTTCTTTATCGGCCGCGAATTTTTCTTCATCTTTGAATCCCGTGTTGACGAGCACGTTCGCGGTTGATCCAATGGCGCGCGCTGCTCCGCTAATTGCTCCGAAAGGTTTGAGATCGTATTGCTTCATAATAATGCGAGCTAAAAACGAAAATGTCACGAGGAAAAACACGTTTCGCAACGTGTAATCGATGGTGCCGTCGCCTCGGATGATGGCAAGAAATTTTCCCGGAGCTACATCATCGCCTGGTATCATGCTCGCCGCGCGTTTCTTAGCACGGGAAAGCTCTCCGATCGATTGATTAATCGATGCCACTTTTACTTTCTTTTTTGCAGCTGCGGCTTTTTGTGCAGCTTTCTTCTCTTTCTTCGTCATGGGCATAGCCGGAGGTTGGGTCGAGCGCGAAATATGCGCCAACTTCTTCACCGACGACGTTGCCGCTTGGACCGGTTTTCTCACAACTGGCGGTGCATTTTGATAGCAAATGATACACGTCGCAATGGATAAGGCGATCGCTAAAAACTTTTCCTCGTTGTCCATGAGAGTCCACATGTTCGGAGGACCGGGCAAATCAAATCTCGCGTCCACGCGCTTCCATGCTTTTTTAATCTGCGCAGTCTGCTCTCTGCTCACGGATTCAGCTATAATGCTAGAAGACGATTGCGTGACTGGTTTTGATTTATACGCGATACCAGAGGTAGAGACGATCGTGTTGTTATGGCCGATTTTCTGACCCCACTCTTTCGATGTGACGTTTGGCGAGGACGAGGAGGACGAGGAGGAGGAGGTCGGAGGAACGACTAACACGTCCCAAACGGCGTCAACGGCGTATGCAAACGAAGCGTAACCAGCCGAGGAGTAAAACGACGTCTTTCCAACTCGACCGGAGTGGTCACCTCGCGTTTCTTCTCCGTGATTATCATGATCATTATCGTGGTCGTGGTCGTGGTCGTGGTCGTGGTCGTCTTCCATTTCAACGTCTTCCTCTCCAACCCAGGAAAATCCAGCGTATCCAGGCGCGGAATAAAACGACGCCATGCCAGACATGCCTCCATTCTTACCTTGAATCAATAAGTTTGGTTTGCTTGCTTCGCCTCTTTTCGCTCTGAACTCCTCCGCGATGGCGTTCAACCGAGCGTACAAGCCGCCTTCTTCGTCCTTCTCCTCGCGCGTAACTTCCGTCAAAGACGACGCAGAAGCAGTCGATTTCAGGACTTCTTCTTGCTTTTTGCGGTGTTCGCGAATGATCGCGTCCAACCGCCCTTGAATATCGTCTTCCTTCTCTGGTTCGTTTTTGGCGACTGCCGCGGAAGGTCCTTTTTCCTCCTCCTCTCGTAACTTTTTCATCGCTTCCTCCGCGTACGCTTCGCAATACTCTTGCGATCTCTTCGCCGACGCTTGAATTGCCGCGTTTACCATCGTTTCCATCGTGTTTTCCTCCTTCGTCGCCGATGACGAAAAACTCGTCGTCGTTTTTCTTTGCTCGCGAAAGAAAATCGTGATTGCGTTTAAGCGCGCTTTTAAATCTTCTTCTGATGATGATTGCATAAAATCATCCCCTTTTGCGGTTGCTTTTGAACTCTGCGCGTTTGCTCTTCCTACGCCTTTACCCCCGCCATACGAAAAGCAATACACCGACGATCCGTCTTCGCATATGATCTCCGTGCACTCGTTTGGCCACTGTTGTCGATAATACATTTTCGTGGGTTCCTTCGACGTCTTTTCTGGGCCGAGCGAATACACGATGTTCGCGTTGTCCCCGACGTTTCGTCTTGCATTCCTCGCGCGCACGGATTTTCTTTTATTATTCGTATTAGAATCATCATCATCATCGATATCGTTTCGTCGAAACCGCGCGTTCTGGGCAAAATCAGCAGATCTCGTTCTTCCTCTTCTTCCTCCTCGAGTCGTCGTCTGCGATGTACTACTCATCATCATCGCCGGGGCTTTGCAGGAGGAAGTCTCCATCATAGATATCAATTTTTTTGTGTGGTTTGTGTGTGAATTGTTTCATTACAAAGACAGAAGTATTATTTTTCTTGATCTGTGCTCTAATAATGGTGTGTGTTGTGAAAACAAACACAGAGAGAGCGAGAGTGCTCACAAGGAGAGGAAAGGGCAAAAAAGAGAATATCCCCTGGGCAACCCAGTCTGAGGGGCAAAAAATGACGTAATGAAATATTGTGAAATTAAGCGCACAATTAAATTTCGACCACACACACACACACACACACAAAAAAAGGTTATAGTATTAATCACGAACACGCGACATACCCATAAAAAGAAGAAAACTTTGAATATTTATCAAAGAATGGGGATCATTAAAGCGCAATCGTTCGACGAACCGTCCGTTTTGAAGCAAATGCCTTCCGCGGAAGATCCAAAAGTGAACGCCAAAGTGGTTGACTTTGGTACGTGTCAATGCATGAAAATCGAAGTGACTAAAGGCGTCGATTGGAAAAGCTGCATGGGAATCCTCCCGGGCGCGCCGGCCACGTGCCAAACCAGACACGTGGGTATTTGCGTGAAAGGCGAATTGAACGTCGTCATGGACGATGGCACGAAGTTTGACATAAAAGAAGGCGACTCTTACTTGATTGAACCCGGACACATTTTCACGGAAACGAAATCGGACGTGGAAGCGTTTGAAATCGTCTCGAAAGTCGAAGGCGCCGCTTCGGCCGGAGGCGCGTCCACGTACATGAACAACGACACTTCCGAAGAAGCGAAGGAAAACAACGCGTCGTTCGACGTGAAACGGTTCGACGACCCGAACATCACTACCAAAGAGATGAAAAACGGGAAAGCGTGCGTGTGCTTTCTCGGTAACAAACAAGCGAAAGGCATGGTGTGTTATCTTCAGCCTGGATGGACCTGGGCCACTGGGGCGAAAGCGTTGTTACCGGAAGATAAACAACATCTCACCGCGTGTCCCGCCAGGCACGTCGGCTTTATTAAATCCGGTACGTTTGGAATGACGGATGTCGAAACCGGAACGGAAACCGTCGCGAAGGCGGGTATGTGCTACTTGTGCGAACCAGGGCACGAAGCTCGCGTCATCGGCGACGAACCGGTGGAATTCATCGAGTTTGAAAGCGTCGGGCCTTTTTAATTTTGTATTTGTGTCTGTCTTC
>Ga0114997_10003338_pt1 | contig 12629 bp, 11 predicted proteins | sample ArcticOcean_MG_C_2_FD_87045 | JGI IMG/M metagenome (GOLD analysis project Ga0114997, IMG submission 87045) | Marine microbial communities from western Arctic Ocean - ArcticOcean_MG_CB4_136 | ecosystem: Environmental > Aquatic > Marine > Oceanic | place: Arctic Ocean: Canada Basin | collected... | reverse complement strand
TTCAATAAAGTATAATTTGTAAAATCATATATTGCATATGTCGCAAACCCTAATAAAAATGCATCTAACATTTTTAATTTAGGCTTTATTACAAAATAATAGATGTGAAATATTAATATTGAATAAGCCAATAAAGCACCCAATATTTTTGTTTTTGTTTTTCCTTGAATTTTATTTAACATCTTAATAAATATATCACCAAAACCCAATATCTTTAATACCATAAAATCTAAAATTAATACTATTACAGCTGTTAATAATATTTTTTTATAATTCATATATATTTTAACAATATATTTAAATTGTTTCAAATCTTGGTCTTTTAGGAAGAAAATGTGGTATTTCTAAGTTTTGTTCCTTTGATTCCTTTGATTCCTTTGATTCCTTTGATTCCTTTTTATTTTCTTCTTGAGTTTCTACTATTTGTCGGTTTTCTTCTTTTATTTCTTTTTTTAATATTTTTAACATAAATCTACTTATTGTATTATTTATTGTTTGAAAAATTTTTATTATTCCTCCTGTTATACCTACAACTTCTATTAAGGTAAAATTATTTTGAGTTTTATATAACCACCAATCACTTAAACCTGCTGCTAATAACGTATTTGTTACTATTAATAACCATTCTAATATACATTGAAATTTTTTTTTTAATTTATCATCTACCTCATATTTTGGTAATTTTTTTTCATCAATAAATAAATCTTCATAATATAAAGGTCTTGATGCTGTATAATATACTATTTTTGGAAAATTCCAAAATAATATAAAAGCTGAAAAACCTACAACTAATGGAAAATAATAGAAATTAAATATTTCTGGATAAATTGCTGAGAGAGGAGTTAATATAAAAGGTAAAAAATATCTTTTACATTTTATATTATTATTTGTTTTAGAACACTTTATATCTAAACATAATAAACACATTTATCTATTAAAATGCTCTTAATTTTAAATCACTTATACTATTACATTAAAATAATTTAATATTTATAAAATGTATATGAGTACACCATCTATTATGAAAACTGTTACGCCCATAAAATCATCTCCTTTTTCAAATACAGATTCAATAAGTGAAATTCATTTATCAAATGAAAATAAATTTGGAATTAAACACGTTATGTTTTATACTTTTTTACTTTTTACTATTTTAATTCTAATTTATAATTCATATTTATATTTTGTTGAAAAAACAGATATTTTAGCCAAACATTTTGGTATTGATATTTCAACATATTTTCAAACTGCTAAAATTGGAGCTAAGAGTGTTTTACAAGGAACTAAAGACTCTGTTGATATAACCAAAAAAAATATTGATTTAAGTAAAGGTACTAAAATTCATAACATAAATCAAATTTCTCCTATTCAAAAATCATCCGATAATAGAAAAAATAAACAAAAAAAATTAGAAAAAATAAAGTCTGAAAGTTCATATAATAGTTCCTTTAAAAAATCACAAAAAAATGGAGGATTTTGTTACATTGGCACTGATAAACGGCACAGACATTGTATTCAAATGACTGATGGTGATGTTTGCGCATCGGATAAAATATATCCTACCATAGATATATGTATTAATCCTAATTTAAGACCTAATTTATAATTAATTATCAATTATTTATAAATTTTAATTGCTTTGTTCTTTTCTGAAGAACCATCTAAGAGAAAAATATGGAGGGAAAATTTTAAGACTATCATCTGCTGTTAGATTTGGACCCTTAGCAATCAAATTTTCTATTTCTATTCCTGTTAATGCTTTATCAAAATATCTTAACGCTGATAAATTACCTGAAAATCCATTATTTTTTGTCACATAAATATTTCCGTAATTTTGTTTTGGAGGTGATTTGAAAACATGACGATTTTTGATTGTTCCATTCATATATGTATCCATATTTTTTCCCTTACATCTTATTATTACATTTACCCATTTATTTAATGGGATATTTGGTACTCTTACTTTTTCTATTACGCTTGAATATGTATTCATAAAAATTATTATATCATTAGTATCACCATCTAAATACACACCTGGTCCATTATTTGGAAATGACAATCCATCTAATGAGAAGTCCTTAAATTTGGATTTGCCTGATATATTTGACCCTGAACCTTTATTAAATATATGTTTTAGTCTTGTCGGTGTTGATGCGGTTGTTGTTGGTAGTTCTGGTGTTCTTGTAACATCCCAAGTTGTATCTTTAACAAATAACCATACTGACCAAGTAAATTCTATACCTTCTCTTTCATTAACTGATCTTAATATTGGAATTGAATTCCTGTCATCTGGGTTTTGGGAAATCTCTTTATATCTTTGACCATCTCTCAATCCATCTACTAATATTGGATTCTTTGATGGTGACATAAACCATGTAATCATACGCGAACCTAATCTTATTGCTATTATAAATAAAATTACTATCAAAAATAAAAAACAAACTTTCGCAACTAATGAATTTGAATTTAAAAATTCACCTGTTCCACTAACTAATCTATTATTCCTAAATTTAGAAATCATACCAGAAGCGCTATTTTCAGCATTAGCTATTCCCTCGCCAATTTTACTGAATGGATTATTATAATTTTCTTGAAAACCTGAATAAGACATCTATATATATTATTAATAAGATTTTTAGATTCTCAAAATTATTGATTATGTATCAATAATTTATACTGAAAAACTTGTTACTTCTTCATTATCTTTTAAAAATGATAATTTTAGTTTATAAGCATTTATTAGTCCAGATAACCAATTTCCACCTGGGCCTTCTTTGTAAATTTCATATGCTTCTCTGGGATTTATTGATCGGGCTATATATCTAAATTTGGATAGTTCACCTTCAAATCCCGATTCTTCACTTCCTGTTTTCTTAGGACATACAGATACGTCTGCCTTACCTAACCCTGTTATGAAAGGAGGTCTGTTTAATACTGATGTTTTTACTAACTTACCGTCAATATATATATCCAATGCTCTATTATTTGTTGAAACTAATACATGACACCATCTTTGAATTGGAATATTATCTACTGTTGCCGCTTCACTCTCGTTCAGCATAGTGCCATCATCGTTCTCATCTCCTATTCCCAATTCAACGTTTAATGCATTTGTTGAATTAGCTAAAGAAACCTTAATATAATTTTGTTCCACTCCAGAAACTCTTCTACTTCTCTTAAATATTATTTTCTCATCACCATATCTGTATTGCCAATCCTTAATATAAATCCAGACAGAATATGTAAAATCTACTGTATTTTTATTATTTGGCACTTTTTTAGCATTTATCATAACAGGATTTCTCGCATTTCCACCACTATATAACACATTTGATGTTGTATCTAAAAAAATATAAGTATAAACTAAATAAATTACAACTATTACAATAGCCCATAATAAAATCATTCGCAAATTTATCATAATATAATATACTATTAGAAATTATCTAAATTAAATACCTAAACTATTGGTGGATTTCTGTTTTTCAATAAGTTATAATTAAAATCTATTCTTTCTTTTGATATTGAATTTGGAAAAATAACTATATTACATACTCCACCGCTCACTCCTCCCCCTCCTACTATTAATTCTGTTGGTGACATATCCCCTGGTAATACTTTATTCATTGACGATACAAATTTTTTATCTATAAATATATCTAATACCCCACTATCATAGTTTATTACTATATTAAACCATTTTTGTAATTTTAAATCATTATAAATATATTCTCGTAAACCTATCCCTGATGATATTACTACTTTTAATTTATTATTATAAGCATTATATAATATTTTTGGTCTATTATTATAATTTAATATTGGTTTAAATTCATTCTTAAAACTCTTATTTGCTCTAATAAAAAACCATCCACTTATAGCATAATTATAATTATATTTTGAATATTTTTCAATATCTTTTGTTGTTATTTTATTTAATCTTGTTTCTTTTTTTAAACATACTGGGTCTCTTAATAACACTCCTGTGTTGACTGAATTTTCCCCCTCCATTTCTTTCATTTTTTCTAATTTAACTTTTTTATTCTCTAATGCTATTTCAATACCTCTTAGTTTATTTGTCTTTTCTTTTACCATACTTATTGCTGAATCCAATATATTTGACGATACTTTTCCCTTTTTAAAATCAATCTGCTGAGATATACCAATATCAATTAAAGCTTGTTCCCATATATTATTATCATACTCGGTATTTATTAACTCCTCCTCTTTAAAATCTAAGTCTAAAAGGAAAAGTTTTAACTCCTCATTATTACTATCCATTCCACCATCTTTAATTTTTTTTAAATTATTTTTTGAAATTCCTACCATTGAAAATTCTCCTATTATTTTTTCTTTTTGCTTCTTTAATATATATATTTCATTTTTTAAATTTTGAATATTTATATTTATTAAATTTGTTTTCTCTTCATCTACTGATACATTATTATATATTTTTTTTTGTATCATTGGTATTACCATATATAATGCTATTACTATTATTTCTATCAAAAATATACCATATACCACATTCGGCGTGTATTTTAATTCATTATAGATATATTTTATTAAATCATGAAATAAACATGGTATAAGGAAAAATATATAAAATAAATTACTGTATACTTTATTTTTTTTTATTACTTTACTTGTTTCTTTATTCTGCATCACAAAAAAATATATTATTCCTATTAATACTAATGAAAGTAAAGCCATTAAAATTTGGGTTCCACCTACCGTAAATAAAATATTGTTAGCAAATAAATATATTACTATAGACAATATTGCTAATGCAATTCCAGAACCTATTATATATTTTAAATATTTACCTGTTTCCATAAATAACCATTTCCTTTTATCTCCTGAATCACCACTTTTGGGAAATGGATTTTTTGCTTTTTTTGCATCATATCCCATTATACTCAATACTACTGATACAAGACCTATCATTATCAGTATCATAATATATTTTAACCATTCCATCTCTTTTGTTAAAGATAAATAAAACCCTAATCCCGCTATTGTAAATGATATAATTGTAATTACTACTGTTCTACTCATCCAATTTTGAAAAATACCCCATTTTGGAAACTCTGCTATTTCTCTAAAACTTGACCAATTTTTTTTAAAAAGTTTATTTATAATTGTTACAAAAAGTCCATCTAAAGGAATTATATAAAAAATCAGTGCTAATATTTTTATCATTAAATTTAAAATATAATGTCTTGAATAAATTCCTGCTTCATTTCCTCTTGACATTTTATAAAATCCTAATCCTAATATTATTACTAATGTAATTATTGAAAATACTATAATTATATTTCCTATGGTGTTTAAGGTTTTATCTTCTTTATCACAACAAATTTCTTTATCTATTGTAAGATTACATTTTTCATCTGAACAATTTATATGAGTAGCATTCTTTTTATGAAAATAACCACTACCACAATCTAAATTAATACATTTTTCATAATTTTCTTCATTATCTCCCATTTATATTTTGATTATATTAAATTATTATAAATTATTTGATGCTGTTTTCTCGGCATGACAATTATTACATAAAGCAGCTAAATTAGATACTTCATTACTTCCACCAAATTGCAAATCTATTTTATGATCAACTTGAAATGTATGATTTAATTGCTGGTTACACATATTACATTTCCATCCTTGTTTTGCTGCTACATATTTCTTTTTTGTTTCACTTACACATCTTTTTCCTGTTCCTCCCGAATTCAACATTCGTCTTGTTTGTGGTTTCATTTTAATATTTACCGATTGACCCATTTGGTTTATTTTATTTTGCGCATTTGTAAAATCAAATAATGGTGTCAACATATCACTTGTATTTGAATCTACTGGCATATATCTTATTAATTCTGTCGCATGTTTTACTAAATTTTTAGTCTCTCCCGGATTTTTATTAATAAATAAATATATGCTTAATCCTACAAAACCAAATGTTGCCATCTTATAATATTTTTTACCTCTTGTTAAATATTCTGTAAATTTTCCATCATAATATGTATTTGCCATTAAAAACGCTGTTAATATAAATATCCAAAAATTTATTTTCATATATATTATTCAAATATATATAAAATTATATTTTATGCTTTTTTGTAAACATATAAATGGCCACGCAACACACGTTTATAAGTTGAACCATTATATTTAAATGAAGGAGCACTTTTTTTTTTAGCTGCTAACATAAGTTTGAAATATGGATTAAGCTTTCTCTTCTTACGTGACTTCCCTTTTTTATTTCTCTTTTTAGAGGTTTTTGCCTTGCGTCTAGATTTTCTTCCCCTTTTTCTACGAGCTCCTCCCTCTTGACTACCTCCTCCTTCTCCTTCTCCTTCTCCTTCTCCTCCTCCCATTTTATCTTCAATAGTTGAAGATTGAATTTCTTTTGCAAACTCTCCAATACCCCCACCACCCCTCTGACGACGGCGGCTACTTTTAGATTTACGTCTCTTCTTTCTTCTTGACTGTTTTGGCATTATACATTAACATAATATATTATTTTTTATAAAAGTAGAATATACCTAAAATAATAACTAACGCACCACCAAATTGGATATATCTTTTTCTTGTTTTTATTATTTCTCTATTTCTAATTTCTTTTGGTTTATACTCATCATAATATTTTTCTAAACTATCATAAAATTCTACTACCGGTTGTTCTAATTGTTCATGAATTTTATTAAATATAAAATTAATCCACTTCATAAATGACATTCTTGAACTTAAATATGGTGTTACTGGATATTTATCTAATAAATCTAAAAAATTTTTACCAATTGGCTCTAAAGGAAAAAAAACTGGTAGATTTTGAATTAAATCATAATATTTTCTTTTTGATACTTCATTTGGTCTCTCAGGATAAGTTATTGCTATTGTTTGCAATGTGAATTTTAATTTTGGCAACCATACATTATAATTTATTCCCATTAATTGTAAACGATATAAAAAGATAACAAATTAAACATATAATATGAAAACATCATTTAATCAGTTTTGTAATAATTGTGGAAAAATAGGTCATTCGTATAATCAGTGTTCTAAACCTATTACAAGTTTAGGTATTATTACTTTTAATAAAACTATATCATCCCTTAAATATCTTCTTATTTGTAGAAAAGATAGTTTGGGATATGTTGAATTTGTAAGAGGTAAATATCCGCTATACAATAAAGATTATATTCAAAATATAATTAATGAAATGACCATTAAAGAAAAAAATAATTTATTAACTAAATCATTTGATGAAATATGGGAAGATTTATGGGGTGAATTTTATGGAGTTCAATATAGAACCGAAGAGAAAAATTCTTTAGAAAAATTCAATCAAATTAAAGAAGGCATACATTTATTTGATGATACTTTTTTTAATCTTGAATCTCTCATTAAAAGTAGTACTACTAATTGGATTGAACCTGAATGGGGATTTCCAAAAGGAAGAAGAAATTATCAAGAAAATGATTTACAATGCGCAATTAGAGAATTTACTGAAGAAACAGGATTTCCTAAAAATAAAATATCTATTATCAAAAATTTAATACCATTTGATGAAATTTTTACTGGATCTAATTTTAAATCTTATAAACATAGATATTTTTTAGCATACTCTAAATATAAAGAACAAAACAACTTTCAAAAAAGTGAAGTCAGTAAATTAAAATGGATGACTTTAGATAAAGCTATAAAAGTGATTAGACCTTATAATTTAGAACGAATTGATTTATTAAAAAATATAGATAAAGTTATACATAAATATAGTTTAATCTCATCATAATATATTATAATGTCAAACCCCGAAAAATGGAAAAATAAGACAAAATATAATTTTATTATTAATGGTATTAAACAAGAAGCACATGATTCAAAAGGAAATTTTAAACAAATACGCATAGAAAAAAATACAGATACAGGTGAAATAAGAAGAGCAGTTGGAAAAGGCATATGGACAAGTAATCAAATCAAACTTTATGATTTTTTAATTAAAAGATTTGGTTGGAAAACTAATTATAGAATAATGGAGGCAAAAATTAAAAAAATAACTAAAAAAGAACCGGAAGCCAAAAAAGAACCGGAAGCCAAAAAAGAACCGAAAGCCAAAAAAGAACCGAAAGCCAAAAAAGAACCGAAAGCCAAAAAAGAACCGAAGGCCAAAAAAGAAACAGAATCTATAAATTTTAACAATAAATCATGTCAAGAAGTTATTGATGATTTAGCGGGTATTATTGATAATGTTTCAGTGGGAAATACAAAATATCAAAAACTTTTAAGATGTATTGAAGAAAAAAATAAAAAAGATATTGACGAAAATAAAATTAATAACGAATCATTATATCCACATTTAAACGATAAAAAATTTATGTCAAAAATAAGTGTTAAAAAGGAATTTAATGATTTAAAAATAGAAGAAAAAAAAAGAGAAGATATTGATAATATAGAAACAGTTTCTACTGATTTATGTAATCCGAATATTGATTTTGAACTCTCATCTCATCAAATGTTTGTTAGAAATTTTTTATCAAGTGAAACACCTTATAATGGATTATTGTTATTTCATGGTTTAGGCACTGGTAAAACTTGTTCATCTATTTCAGTATGTGAAGATATGAGAACATATAATAAACAAATAGGAAATAAAAAAAAAATTATAATTGTAGCGAGTCCTGTTGTTCAAGAAAATTATAAATTACAACTTTTTGACAGAAGAAGATTAAAATTAATAAATGGATTATGGAATATTAATTCTTGTACTGGTAATAAATTTATAAATGAAATTAATCCTATGGGTGTTGATATGACAAGAAGGCAAGTTGAGTATATTATTGATAAAATAATAAAAGAATCATATTCATTTATGGGTTATACCAAATTTGCCAATAGAATTAATAATATTATTCAAAGGGCGGTTGGTAATACAAAAGATAAAGAAAAAATTAATAAAAGAAAAAGTATAGCTATTAAAAAAGCATTCTCTGATAGATTACTGGTTATTGATGAAGTTCATAATATTAGAGCAACAAAAATAAGTGGAAATAAAGATATACGAAGAACTACTCAAAATATGTTAGACTTGGTTACATATTCTGATAATATGAAAATATTATTACTTACCGCAACTCCTATGTTTAATTCAGCTACTGAAATTATTTGGTTATTAAATTTATTGAATTTAAATGATAATAGATTTCCAATAAATATAAATGAAATTTTTGATTCAAACCTTAATTTTTTAGAAAACCCTGATGATAGAAATATAGGAAAAAATTTGTTAATACAAAAATCTATAGGATATGTGAGTTATGTAAGTGGAGAGAATCCATTTTCGTTTCCATATAAAATTTGGCCATCATATTATAAAAATAAAAACTCTTTAAAATTTTTATTAGAAAATGATTGGAAATATCCAAAAACACAAATCAATGGAGCTGAAATACCACCTGTTTCTATACAATATTTGGATTTAATAATAACAGAATTAAGTCAGGAACAAGATATGGGATATAATTTTGTAGTTGAAAAAGAAAAAGAAAAATATCCCATATTGAATAATAAAGCATCAGGCATTCAATATACAGTTATAGATGGACTTCAACAATCTTTAAATATCATATATCCTGTTACAGAAGGAGAAAAGGAAAGAGGAATTGAAGCAAAAGCATTATATGGTAAAACAGGATTAGGAAGAGTATTTTTATATGATATTGACAAAAAACAAAAAAATTTTAGATATACTGATAATATTTTAACTAATTATGGTAGAATTTTAAGTAGTAAAGACAATAATAATTCACCTTTAAGAAAATATAGTTCTAAAATATATTCAATTATAGATACAATAAAAAATAGTAAAGGAATTATTTTGATATATTCAAATTATATATATGGTGGCTGTATTCCAGTAGCATTAGCATTAGAAGAAATTGGAATAAGAAGATTTGGTGATGATCAAAAATCTTTATTTAGTAATCCACCAGTAGATAATTATAAAATATATGGGACTGATATTAATGCTAAATATGTAATGATTACTGGTGATCCTAATTTATCTGGTGTTAGTTCAAATAAAGAGGAACTTAGAGCTTGTACTAATCCTTTAAATGTTAGTGGAGAAAAAGTAAAAGTTATTATTATATCAAAAGCTGGAACCGAAGGATTAGATTTTAAAAATATTCGACAAGTTCATATTTTAGAACCATGGTTTAATTTAAATAGAATAGACCAAACAGTTGGCAGAGGTGTAAGAAACAAAAGTCATTGTGATTTACCCTTTGAAGAAAGAACTGTTCAAGTTTTTTTATATGGAAGTCAATTAAAAAACCCGACTATTGAACCTATTGATTTATATGTTTATAGATTAGCTGAATATAAATCAATTAAAATTGGCAAGGTTAGTAAAATTTTAAAAGAAAATTCTGTTGATTGTATTATTAACAGTAATCAAAAACAACTGTTAAAAGATAAATTAAACAAAAAAGTCAAATTATTATTATCAACCGGTCAAAATATAACATTTGATATTGGTCATAGAAATGATAGTTTTACATGTGATTTCATGAATTGCGATTATAAATGTAATCCCGATGAATTTATTGACGGTAGTAGTATAACAAAATCTACATATTCTAAAAATTATATCATTATGAATTTGAATAAAATATTAAAAAGAATAAAAAATTTATACAAAGAACATTATATTTATAAAAAAACTGAATTAATTAAAAGAATTAAGATTATTAAAAATTATTCGGATGAACAAATTTATATGGCAATAGATATATTATTAAATGGTAAAGAACATATGTTAACTGATATGCTTAATAGAAAGGGTATTTTAATAAATATTGGAGAATATTATTTATTTCAGCCTATAAATATTACTGATAAACATATTACTTCATATGAAAGAAGACATCCTACTGATTTTAGACATAAAAGTATTATTATTAATGCTGGAAAATTTCAAGAGGAATCAAAGGAAAATAAAATACAAGAAAATCATTTTGAAAAATTAAAAGAAGAATATAATAGAGCTATTAAGACCAGTCAAATAAAGAATCATAACTGGATTGATAATGCTGGAATGGTTATTAATAATTTAGTTAAGTATAATGATTTATCAAGAAATATTTTGAATATATTTTGTTTAGAATATTTATTTGATATTAAAAATATAAATGAAAAATTAAATATTATAAATAATTTAGAAAAAATAAAAAATACCACACCTATTGAAAATTTTACAGCTAAGTTAAAAAAAATTGTTGATAACAAATATATTATTGATGGACTTTTAGTTTTGAGTGATTATAAAAACCAATTTGATTCTCCACCCGGTGAAGAATGGCAAAATGTAATTAAGATATATAATATAGAAGGTGCTGTTTTTTTCAAATTAAATCCAGAAAATAATAAATGGGAAAATTATATTGGAAACGATGGTTTGGGGAAAATTTTTAAAAAATTTAGATTTAATAAAGAAGGAACATTAGGAATAATTGATGTTGATAATATCAATAATAATATTATTGGATTTTTAACACAAAAAAATAGTAAAAATGATAAAGTTATATTTAAAATTAAAGGATTTCAAAAGGGTTCATTAAAAAGAGGACTCGCGTGTGATACAAAGGGAACTCAAAAACAATCAAGAATTGATAAAATTAATAAACTTATTTTTGAAGGTGTTACACATACACATACAAAAAAATATGCTATGAATGGAAATGGTATACAAATATTATGGAGACGACTGAAGATATCGAGTACCAAAAGAATGAAGAAGATAACAAAAGAGAGTGCTGATACTATAAATCATATACAATTATGTATTGAATTAGAATTTTTATTAAGATATTTAGATAAAGAAAAACATCTCAATAAAAAATACTTTTTTTCCACAATAGAAGATATATTTAATGGTAGAATAAGAAATTTAATGAATAAATAATAAAAATTGAAATAAAATAAACAATATATATATTATATTATATAAATGAGTTCTGTTGGAAAAAAGAAAACGAAAATTGTTAAAAATAGAACAAAGAAAAAAGGAAAAAAAGACATATGGATGAAAAATATTTTAACTCGAAAAATCATTTTACCGTTTCAATCTGTTGGTAGTAATATTCGTGAAAATATTTTACTATTATTAGAGCAACAATCATATAATAAATGTTCTAATGAAGGTTATATTAAAAATAAATCTATAAATATTCTATCATATTCTTCTGGTGTGGTAGAAGAAAATCATATTGTATTTTATGTATCTTTTGAATGTGATGTATGTCATCCAGTTGAAGGACAACTTATTACTTGTGAAGTTGAAAATATAACAAGAGCTGGAATTAAAGCAAAATATATTTCTGGAGAAAAATCACCTATTATTATATTTATAGCTCGAGATCATCATTATAATAATGATAGTTTTAATAGGGTAAAAGAAAAAGAATTTATTACTATTAAAGTTATTGGAATTCGATATGAATTGAATGATGAATTTATATCTGTATTAGGAGAATTAACTAAATCTAAAATTAATAAAAAAAAAACAAAGGTTACGGTACTTAATGATTAAGTGTTTCATAAAATTTATACTTAAATATAATTTT
>Ga0114997_10003337_pt1 | contig 12629 bp, 22 predicted proteins | sample ArcticOcean_MG_C_2_FD_87045 | JGI IMG/M metagenome (GOLD analysis project Ga0114997, IMG submission 87045) | Marine microbial communities from western Arctic Ocean - ArcticOcean_MG_CB4_136 | ecosystem: Environmental > Aquatic > Marine > Oceanic | place: Arctic Ocean: Canada Basin | collected... | reverse complement strand
TGTGCCATCTTTTTTTAACGGATAAAATCTATTGTTATCTATTTTTCCTACAGTCAAACCATCTATTTTACCACCTACCTTATAATCAGATAAATCACCAGCAGCCATTCCTCTGTTACCACTCGGTATACTAGCTTTTCTTAAAAAAGGGTATGCTTGTTTTGCAAGTTTAAAAGGCACAATATTCTTTAAAAACACTAACAATAACTCACCATGCTCATTGTAAACAGTCGTATTTTCGCTGATAAGAGGGTACTTTATATATGATTCATCAATAAATTTACCTGTTATAGCTTTAATACCACCCTTATCTAATTTAGTTTTTACATTTATTATATTCATTTTCTATAGCCTGTAGCACGGTTTCTGTTAAGTTTTTTGATTCGTATATAGTTGATAATAACTCTGCCATTTCTTTAAATTTAGGTTCTGATTCACTATCTAAAAATAGCTGAACCATTCTAACTTGTGATGGCATGTAGTCATATCCTGTTCCGTCAAAATCCACATCAAATTCTTCAGACATTTTATTTATTTCTGGGGAGCTAAATTTTATTTCTTTTAGATTAAATCCCCAGTCAAACAAGTCATCTGCTTCAAAATAATTTGCTAGACTATCAAAATCCCATTGACCATGATTTTTATTTAACCTGATATTTAATTCTTTTTCTTCTTTCTCTGAAAGATTTAATTCAACACAGGGAACAGTTTTAAATTCTAACTCTTTACAGATTTCCAGCCTTTGATGACCACCGACAACTGTATTCAGTCTTTCTGGATTTATGTTTACAAGAATTGGGTCAACTAATCCAAATTTAGTAATGCTATCAAGCAAATCCTCATGTTGTTTTGTAGATAATTCTCTAGGATTGTATTCTGCCTTTACTAGCTTATTTATTTCATAATTAACAACTTTCATTTAATGCTCCTTTTTATTTTGATTAGTTTCTTTTCCACAATGTGGGCAATCCATTCATAATTTAACTCTCATAGCTCATGTCTGGTATAAATATTCTTTTAGCATTACTCCATCTCATCTTACATTGTCCAATTGTACCTTGCACGTCTACCTCTCTAATTTTAGCTACCCTTATAATTGTTGATTCATCTTCATAATCTCTGGTAACAATTATACCTACGTCGGCTTTATTATTCCAATGTGAGCTTCCACTCACATCATACAAACTATTAACTACAAATTTTCCTTCTGCATTTCTGGTTTGCTTGGTTGGGTGAGCTACCATCATAGTTATCATGTTGTGTTCCCTGTTCCATCTTTTTATATCAGATATAAGAATAGAGATATGTTCAGTTTCATTTATGTTTGCTCTTGATGGATTAATCTCGTTATATGGGTCTGTTATTAAGCAATCAATACCAAATTCTTGTCTACATATCTCAGCTTTTTCTAATAACCACGTTATGTCTGGACTATCATCTTTTTTATCTATGAAATAAAAATGATCGTTAATAAATGCTAAAGCATGTACTAGCTCTTCTTCTGATATACGATTATCAAACATTTTATCAAAAGGCTTCTCGCAGTATTTTTCTACTAATCTGGCTACGTTTCGGCTTAGTGAACTTTCTGGTGAATAGATTACAAACTTAAAATCGTGGAGACGTGCCAATTGTTGAGCTAGGTCAAGTGTAAAAGAAGATTTTCCTGAATTGGGTGTTCCTGTTATTAACATAAATGATGGTTTAATAATTTTTAGCAATGGGTTTAAGTTTTCAAACCCTGTATCATATTGCTGTTGTGTTTTACCATCATATAAATCTTTTACATCTTTATAAATATCTCTACAAGTGTAAATGCCTTCCAGATAATCGCTCATTGTTTTCTCCAATTATTATTATTATTCTTTATTGCTTTTATTTATCCAGCTAACCAATTCTTATTCTTTTCCTTAACTTCTATCTTGTCGTCAAATCTACCTTGATTCAACCATGTTACTGGGTGAACTATAAATTGCATTTCAGTATCTTTTACACTTTTATTATAATCTCCCATTGTTTTTATTAGATATTCTTCCGTAACTTCCTTACTTTTCAATAATTTAGTATATATTTCTTCAGTTTTCTTTTTAGCTATTTTTCTCGGACAGCTTTCCCAGAACTTATCAAAAAACAACGGTTTTAGTTTATCTTGAGTATTGAGTAAAGATTCTTTACTTGGTAAGTAAATATTCTTTACTAAGCCAATATTCAACTTATATGTGTTATAGCCAAACATACCATTTTTAGTTTTTCTAATTGTAAAAAAATTATTTCTTTCTAAATCTTTTACATGCTTATTAACTGATACTCTAGTGCATTGACATAATTTTGCTAGATGTTCTTGACTAGGATATGCCTCGCCATTCGCATCTGCATAATTAGCGATCATTAATAATATTAATTTAGATACTGGACTCTTAGTATCTTGTTTAACAGCCCATGCCATAGCCTGAAAGCTCATTTAATGGTGGAAAAATAAAAATCATTGGGTGTAACTTTTCCTTTTGTGAACTTGTATATTTGCAATACATGCTGCTTTCTTGGAATTGCTTCGTTATACTTCCATTTAACAACAGTTGGCTCTGGAACATTTAATTCTTTAGCAATTAAGGCAACAGTCCATCGTTCCTCTTTCATGAATTCACTTAACTTCATCATATAACTCCTTATTTTTAAAAATTAGTAAATTAAATTATATATTAATTTTAATATAATTAAAAGCTAATTCTTTATATTTTTATTATAAATAAAGGTTTACTTTTAAACTTAAAAGAATTATATTTATAAATTAAAATTAATAAAGGGTAAAAAATGAGCAAACAATATAATAAATGTGGGCAAGAAATAAGAATACAACCTTATAAAAAAAACGATCATGTAAAAACGATTGCTTATCTAGTAATAACTATTTTTATGTATACGTATATCTATATTGAAATAGATAAAATATTGGGAGCTTAATATGGACGATTGTAAACACGCAGACTTTATTGCTAGAGGTGTGATTTTAGATAATGTTATTGATGATGCTATTAAAGATTTATCAATATTTAATGATAAGTCTAATCAACTTTTTGAATATTACAAAGTTTATAAACCAGCAATACTGCTTTGCAATACATTATTCACATTTATTAATATACAGTTGCTTAGTAAGGAATTTACGAAAAAAACCTATCAAGATTATTTAGATCAGGCTGATTATGGTATAGATAATTTTATGGATTATGTAGTGGCTTTATTTACAAGAGGGAAGTACATGGAAAAAATTCCAGAAATGGAAAGTGCTTATATAGATAAAATATTAAAACAAAGATTACAAAAACTTAACGGGAGAACGCAATGAGCAATATAGAAACAATGAGCAAACCAGATATAGATGAAATGATGAAAAATGATAAGACTGATGATTTTAATACTTTGCATTTAAAAGATTTTGCAAATGCAAGAATTGAAATACAAGAAGCAGATATACAGCAAAACGGCAATAATGATTATCAAAATTATAAGTATACAAAATTAGAAGATATGATTGTTATAATAGAGCCAATATTGTTAAGACATAATCTTGTTTCAAATTTTACGCAAGTTTTTGAACAAGAAGATATTCATGGAAAAGTAGAATCCCAAATGAAGTTTAGAATGAGAATTACTCACACTATTAATAGGCAATATTTTCAATCTGAAATAATTCTTTATTCTGAAAGAAAGGCACAAAAAATTGGAACTTCTATGACCTACGCAAGACGCTATCTTTATGAATCAATTCTGCTGATTAGAGGAACTCCAGATAATGATGCAGATGCAAACAATACTGGTGGGTTATAATGAGTACTTTAGTTTTAGTTAGTATTGGTTTTGGTGGTGGATTAGTGGTTAGCTCCATAGGGCTTCTAATCCTTCTCAAATGGGATAATGAGCATTATCGTAAAATAAAAATAAAGGATAAATAAAATGGATAATTATTGCCGTATAGTAAGAGCAGAAATAAATAAATTAGAGAATGAAATGTCTGTAGCAGAATTGCTAGACCATATAACTCAAGACAATACATTAATGGATATTGATATTGTACTTGAAAACATTGCATTAGAAAAAATATTAAAAAGAAGTAAAGAGATAGAGGAAATTATAAAAAGAGGTGAAGTATAATGGATAAAGGAGAGTCAGAAATACAAATGGAAGAATCGTTGCTACACGACCAGCAAGAGTTGGAGCATCAAGAATTTGAAGAGTTAGAGGAAAAACTTTTATCTAAAATTGAAGATGAAATCCAACTGCATTTGGCAACGGCTGTAGATGTTCATAAGACTTTGAAGTTTTTAGCAGAGTACATGCGTCAATCTAAGCAACTAAATAAGAATAAACATACTGCAATCATGCAATTTACAAACAAAGCAATCAACAAGAGGAGTATTAAAGATGGAAGATAAATCAGTAATGACAGGCTATGCTTGTTTACGAAAAGCACAACAAAGAATGAAAATAAAAAGGGAGCAAAAAAATGACTGACAGAAAAGAAAAAGAATTTCCACAAGGAATTATATTTAAAGAAGCTAAAGTTGATTTTATACATTGTAATATTGCCATAAAAAGACAAGAGTTTATTCAATGGCTATCAACCAAAGATGATGAATGGATTAATATTGATTTAAAAACTTCACAAAATGGGAAGCTATATGGAGAAGTTAATAATTGGAAGCCTGTAACTGACGGAATGACAGGTGGCTCAAATTTTAGTGAAGCTATAGAAAGACAAAAGGCTGGTAAAGATTCTGGATTATCTCCAGCAGACGCACAAAAGATAATTGATAAAGCTCATTCTAAAAATGAAAAAGACGAATTTAATGATGATATTCCTTTCTAAATGTGTAATATGAAAGTGATTGATTATTTTTCGAACCCAAAGTCCTGCTCCCCAATGAGTAGGCAATTTAAGTTCTCGTCTACTTTCAACATAAAGGTAGGCGAGTTTTTTTAAAGGAGATATTATGGGTAGTTTATCCCACCTAGAATCAGATTTTTTTAAATACAACGTCAAGACAGATTTAACTAAAGACCCAGAGTATGGAATAGTTCCACTCGAAATGGATTCGCAAATGACGGATATAGTTTTAAAAGAAGCTATGAACTACGGTGAAGAAATAAAAGCAAAAACATCTTTGCATACAGATTTCAGAAAGGTACAGGCATGGCGATTGAATCAAAAAGATAGCGTTACAGCAGAATTAATAAGTCATGCAGTTATAGAACTTAATCAAGTTTTTAATTATAGGCTGTCAGGAATTCAGGATATTCAATATCTAGAATATGATTCACACGATAATGCAAAATACGACTGGCATATTGATGCTGGTGATTCTTTATCTTCTATGAGAAAAATATCTATCTCATGGGTATTGAATGAAGGCTTTGAGGGTGGAGATTTACAGTTCTTCGGAGACGGAGGAGAAATTGTTACCTACAACTCAACACCAAATAAATTGGTTTCTTTTACAAGTTTTTTAAATCATAGGGTAACACCTGTAACTTCTGGAATTCGCAAAGTATTAGTTTGCTGGATATACGGAGAACAATGGAGATAATAAAATGACAGATTTAGCACAACAAATAATTTACGATAAGGTTTCAGCAAAAATTCAAAATGAGATTACACATACTATCAATATAATTAATAGTGAAATGGAAAAAGAAGTTACTGATGAAACAATAAAAAACTTATCAAACTATTTTATAATATTGAGTAATCTTAATCAGGCGATAGCATTGCTTAAAAATATTAAACCAACGCAAAAAAAAGGGTCGCCCTAAAGCAACCCTTCACTTCTAATCAACTTCCTTGTTAAATTTTTCCTTGACTTATTAAGGCAATCCATTTTGCACCAATCTTACATAATCCATCATAATAAGATTCGCTTAAATGATTTGAACTATAATAATGTCCAAATTCGTGAATTAGTAATCTATCAATTTGTTCCTTATTGTTTGATAAATTAAACCAATCACGACCTAGAACTTCCCAGAAAAAAGATATTTTATGGTATGCCTTATTATAAGTTGCACTAGCACCATTTCCATTGTGCAAACTTATTTTACACTCTATTCCAAATAATTCTTTATGAATTTTATTAGTATAGATTGCAACTTCTGACATACCACTAGTATAATCTTTTAATGGTAGTTCTATTGCTCCACCTTTAAACTTGGGTTTAGCAAATGCAGGATATGCACCAGCTCTTTTAAAAGAGCCAGTTTCTTTTTGCACTTGTCTTATTTGATTCCATACATAGGAATTATAAGACCCCCCACCAATAACCTCTCGGTCATCTGCAAAGGCTTTTCCATTTGCCTCTTTGTCGGTAGGGTCATGCACAACTGCATTAGACCCATGCTTTTTAGAAAGGACATTATAAACTGCGTCTATATTTGCATTTTCTAATGCGTCAGTTACCCACCCTGTACTTGTTTGTTCTTCTGATAAATTATCAAAACAATGGTTAAGCACTTCGGTAGCCAACTGCTTTCTATAGGCTGGAGTAATATTATCCCTGTCTTTATTTAAAGGAATTTTTTGTAAGACATTCACATTGTAGTCAATATCAAACTCAACTACTGGAATACCCAACTCAAAAATTTTACCTTTATCGTTAGATTTAGGATAAATTTCTACAATCGTTTTTCTGTAAGACTTTTTTAAATTTCCATCTTCATCAGAAATAATTGTAGGTAGCGAAGTTTCAAAAGATTTTATAATATTTGGTTTTGCAACCTTAATACCATTCACTTTCAAATCAACTCCGTCTGGTACAATAATACTTTTTACTTGGTTTAAAATTGTATTGTACTCATCATGTGTCATTACAATTTTGCCAGTAAAACTTGTACCAACTTCGGAACAATGTTTACTTTTTGACCTTCCTTTTTCATTAAATATTATTGTGCCTTTAGTAGATTTAATCTCAGCAGATTTAAACATAGCTAAAGCTAGTTTTTCTCCCAAGTTAAACCTTCCTCTCTGTTTCACATTACCTTTTTTAGAAGATTCTGCGAACAAAGTATATGCGTGGGTCAAGTCCTTAAATCCAACAGGACTATCATCATACACAGTTAACTGATAAGTTCTTGTTCCATTAATCTTTTCAAGATTAACTTTACAAAGTTTTATGTCTTCATCAAACGAATTAGAAATTAATTCTTGAACAACAAAAAACTTTTCTTTTTCAGCTTGGACTTTTTCAAGCCCAGTTTTTGAAACAGTAAACCAATTATTATTGGTCATATATGTCTCCTTGCATTATAAATGCAAGTAATTAAAATAACTAAGGAATACCGCCCTTATCATTTCGGTCTAAATTGTTTTATATCACTCCATTAAGCATTAATCTTAATGTTAGCTGGGTTGCCAATGCCAACTCACTTCGTTGTTATTTTGTTTCTACTGATGGCTCAGATATAATTAAAATGTTCTATATACTTAATGAAAACTATATAACTAAATTAACTTATAATATCATTATAACATATATTATAATAAAAGTATATATTTTATTTTATTTATTTTATTTAAGTTTTGGGATTTGTGATAATATTAAGCAAAGAATCAATGAAAGGTTACTATAATGGAGCAATTTACATTTTTAATAGTAATGATACTAATGTTCTATATAGCAGTTAAGTCTTAATGTTCCACGTGAAACTTTTAAGCGATTAATGTTATCCAGATAATGCAGATCACAGAACATTTAATAATAAACATCAAACCCTCTGGAATATTTGGCATTAAATCTTTTATCTTATTTAAACCATGCTTAATTGTATTTAACATTATTTTTTCCCCTTCATAAATTTAGAGATTCCACCAACACCTTTTAATCCTAATCCAGCACATACAGTTATGTAGATTAAATTAATATACCATTCAGGTAATGTGCCTAAAATATCAAAGCCCATTCTTACATAAGGTTGAAAGCTCGGAAAGAAAATAAGTATGCAGGGCGATAGCACCACAAAAGTTATGAACTCATCTTTCCAACTTCCAGATAATTGGTCAACGGCTTTATTTTCCCATTGAGCATTTAGCTTGTTAGCTTCCATGTTCCCTTCTGCAATTGCTTTAGCAACAGAAGTTTTGGCTTCAATTTCGGCTTTCTTTAATCCAGCTTTAGCTTGTGATTCTTGAGACTTGTTTTCAAAGTAACCACCAACTGCTTTAGATAAACCACTAACAATTAATCCCATCATATTGATTCTCCTATTTTTAAGACTGCAACAACAATAGCAACTAAACTACCAAGAAACAAAATAGTGCGTAATGCACCCTTGCCCATGTTCGCCTGTACTTTTAGTGCAGAAATATCAGAAGAGTTTTTTGATAATGCTTCAGTAAGTTTTTCTAGGCTTTTTTCTACCCTTACAAATGCTTCTCTTGTATCTTTATCCATTCTAGTTTCCTAATGATAATGGGTTGCTATTTAAGTTATCGGTAATTTTTCTAAAAGATTTATCTACATGCTCAACAATTTTATCTATATCTGCATCTAATTTTTCAACACCATTAGTATTATTCTTACTGTTAATTTCAACAGCAGTAATTCTTTCTAATATCGCAGAATTATCTCCACTAGGAATACTAGAAATACTATCTTCTAAATTGCTCAATCTGGACTGCATTTGTGCGAACGTGTAAATCCCCCCAGCAATCGGACTGGCAATTCCTAGTAAAAAAATCAATATTATTTTGGGCGTAAGCTGAATCGCTGTTGAATCCGTTTTCTCCGTCATAAAAATCTACCTCGCTTTTTGTTAAATCTAATGTATCAGTAATAGTTTGTTTAAAATATTCTTTATTAAAACTAACAACAGTGAGCAAGTCAATCTCTTGTATTACAATATCTGACTCAATTTTAGGAGTTACTATGCTAACGGAAGTTTTTTTATCGCTCTTATTTTCCGATTCAGAGCCTTGTTTTTTTTCAGATTTGCTTGATTTTGCTGTCTTAACAACCTTTTCCTCATTTGCACTTGGCTCTTCTTTTATTTCTTCTTCAGCAGTTTCTTCCTTTTCTTCAGATTCTTTTTCCTCGTTTACTTTTTCTTTTGGCTCTTTTTCTTCGGTTGAACTATTGTCTGATAACTCGCTTTCCTCATTTGCTCCATCAACTTCCTCATTCTTTGTTGATGTCTCTTCTTGCTGTTCATTTTGATTCTCCTTTAAATCCTCTTCCATATCTGTTTGTTCTAATTCTGCTGGAAGTTCTTCAATATTATTTTCAGGAATTTCTTCCCTAATTTCTTGCAATGTTTCTGGCTCATTTTTTATTTCATTTACAGATTCAATTTGTATGTCATTTATTTCTGGCAAATTATCTGGCATTTGCAAATCAGGCATTTCAATATCTGGCATCTGTATGTCTGGCATATTCATTTCTATTTCTGGCTGATTTATTTCTTGCATATTTTCCGTAGCTTTTATTTCAACAGGCATTTCATGATTGTGATTAGAGTCTGCCATATTCATATCCATATTCATATCTTGAATATTATTCATTCCTGATATTGCTGTAGATAAGTTGGCTATTTCAATATTATCTGCTGGGTGCATATCAATTACACCAGTTGACAAGGTATCTGTAATAGATGTAGCGTTTAAGCTCCCTATTTGGCTTATTTCAGCTATAGAAGTAGCGTCTAAGCTTCCTATTTGGCTTATTTCAGCTATTATGGTCTGTTGAGCTATAACTAAATCATCTAGGGATAAAGTAAGGCTTAAATCGTCAATTATGCTCCCTAACATTCCCGCTTGATTGCCAGTATCAGCTCCAAAAACATTTACATTAATTGTTGTATTATTAATGTGAAAATCCTTATCTAAATTGATAGTAAAAGTAGACGTGATAACTCCGTCATTATAATTGCTAGTAAAATCATAATTCAATACTTCTGTTTGCGTTCCATCATTAAAAGTTATTGTGGTATTTACAGGGTCAAGATTGTCATTAGTGCCAGTTGCAGTACACCATGCACCTGAACTGTTATTACAACCATAAGATTTTATAGAGCCATGCACTTTTGCAATATATTTGGTATCACTATTAATATTTTCAAGAGTTATTGATTGAGTTATTGAGCCACCATCTCCACCACTAAATCTAATTACTTTACTAAGACCACTAGCAGAATAAGTTTTGCCATCATATTCAGCCGTACCGTCTAAATCCCAGCCGTCAGCATTACCATCAAAACTTCCATTATTTAGGACGTTTGAGGTTTCCGTTGCCCTTACCGTTTGAATCGCTGTAATTACTAACATTATAATCACCACCCAAATAGTCAGGATACCTAAGAATCTGTCCATGATTATCTATATACCTCATAATTTTATAATATTTAATTGCTTCTTTACCGATCAATGCTTTTTTGCCGTCCCAAATACTGCAGGGTGTTCCACTATGCAACATTGCTGACCAGATTTCTTTACTACCAGCGCACAAGATAGAAATAGAAGCGACTTTTAATCCTGCTTTAGAAAGAGAATTTGACAAGGCTCGTCTCTCACAATTCCAATCTGTGAAAGTTGTTCCTGTTGAAAATCCTAGTACAGAAGTTTGTACAGCTCCCACAACTGGAAAAGAGCATATCATTTGTGAATAAGATTGCACGTTGGCTGACGCTGCCGTTGGTGGTGGCTGGTTGGCATAATTAACGGTGCTAGTACTTTCAGCACTATAACTATTCATAGCTGTTAAACCAAGAACAAAAAACATTATTGCTAAAAAAACTATAAAACTTCTTCGCATGAGAAAGATACTCCATATAAACTAATATGATTTGCACTCCACGTCATCTCATTGTTTGTCATTCTCATAACACATTTTGGACTGGCATAAGTAACAGTCGCATCATCAGATAGTGCTGCTGATAACGGCGGCTCTATAGTTAGCGTTGCAACTCCACTTCCATTACTAGCCACGTCAGCAATAATCATATGTAGTTTGCTGGTCGCAGCAGAATTAAATTGTACATAATCACCTGTTTTAAATAATTGCGATTCAGACGCATCAGCTCCATCAATAGTTACATCATAAGCACCTACAGCAAAAGCTGCGTTGACTGCTACGGTGTTTGCGATCGTTCCTCTAACAGCACTTGCATCTGGGTCGCCCATTAAGAACGTACCAAACTGACCTTGTAATCTCATAAAAAAAGATTGCCATTCTACAGCTTGTTCTCTTTTCATGGGTGGTAAGGTAACTGTGCTATACCATTTTGAGCCTGTGAATTTATGCACTTGCGTTGAATAAGTAAATGGACTTTGAGATTGTGCAACTGCTCTTTCTATACCCCATTCACTTCTTACAAAGTTTGGGGTTGTAGGCATTGCTAATGGGTACGTTGCTTCAGCCATTTATCCACCGAAGTCCTTTGCAAAAGAGCCACCACGCAATCTGGCATCTCTTACTGCACTTAAAGTTGATTCTTGTATTGCTGGAAGTAAGTTCATCACTTCTGCTCTAACTGTTTGTGATACGCCAGTTGCAAAGTTTAAGTTTTGTTCTATAACAATAGAACCACCACCACCACCCATACTGGCTAGATTATTACTGTTTACAATATTACCTGCTGATTTAGGTACAAACATTTCTGCTCCACGTTCTCCAACCATATAAGGCATATTAGCATTAACACTTCCACCCCCAGCCATAGCACCTAGTGGCATTGATGACCCACTTAAACCACCCATTATCTGGTCAGTATTTGTCAAAGAACTTATAGCAGAAAATGGATTAAATACCGATTTTACACCAGCCAAAATATTATCAAATATACTTCCACCACCAAAAGATGAAGCAGACATTGATTCTTTAATTCTTTTTAACATTGGCTCGATAACTGCCAACTGAAATATCAAAGCAACAACTTGCTGTGCAACACTTTGAAAAATATCAACCATGCTATCTTTAAAATCTTTACCACTAACAACTGCTTGACCAAATGCTGTTGATATATTTTTTCCTATACCCTCAAACACTTTGTTTACTTTATCAAGTTGTTCGTTTTCTAAATCAAATTGTTCTGTAATTGATTCAGCTTTTCTATCGTTTGCAATTTTATTCATTTCAGCTTGAAGCTCAAATTTTTCTCTAAGTTTTTTGTTTACTTCTGCCAAAGCTAAGACTTCTTTCTTCTGTAGTTCCTTAGATAATTTTGCACCATCATTAAATTCTTTCCTTGCTTCTTTTAATCTATTAAATTCTTCGGTTTGTGCTTTTATAGAAGCATTTAATTCATCATTTGCTCCAACAAATTCTTTAACTTCTTTGATTAGTTGATGAATTGCTATTCCACCCAAAGCAACACCAGACATTATCATAAATAATGGATTAGTTAACATAGTCAAAGTTAATGCTTTTATACTTGCACCTAGTCTTACGATTGCATTTATAACAGCGACACCAGCCAAAACTTGAAAAAATAATTTTATATTATCAATATTGTCTACAAGGAATCTGACAAATTTAGCAAGAGATTCTCCAATTGTTTTTCCGATTTCTTTTATTTTTTCTTGGTTGTTATCTAAGAAAACATTTAAATCGCCAAATTGCATTTTTAATTCTGCAAAAAAAGATTCA
>Ga0114997_10003332_pt1 | contig 12639 bp, 13 predicted proteins | sample ArcticOcean_MG_C_2_FD_87045 | JGI IMG/M metagenome (GOLD analysis project Ga0114997, IMG submission 87045) | Marine microbial communities from western Arctic Ocean - ArcticOcean_MG_CB4_136 | ecosystem: Environmental > Aquatic > Marine > Oceanic | place: Arctic Ocean: Canada Basin | collected... | reverse complement strand
TCTTTCATATTTATGCAAAATCTATTTTTATTACTTGTAACGATTAATGTTAGCTACCGTTTTAATGGTTGCTACTTATTGGCTAACTATGATTTTACTAGAAGATCTTACATTGTTTACATCTGTAAATGAAATGTGGTATAAATTATTAGATAAGCTAGATAAGTCCAATTCAAAATTTAATCCACTTTCATAATTTTCATAGACAATTTGTCCGTAAATATTGGTGATTACAATGTTTTTTATTTTTATTGTAGAGCTTATGAGTAAAATATCACTTGTAGGATTTGGATAAATTTTTATGTTTTGGTTAATACCATCGTTTTCCAAACCAACAAAATAGCATGGTTGCACTGTTAAAGTGGAACTATTTGCAGTTGTTACATCAATGATTGTGTCTCCTGAACTGTTTTGGACGGAATAGTACTCGTCAAAACCATTAAGTCCATTAGCAATAACTCTCACTTCATCATTTCCTCTAACTCCAAAAGAAATAGGTTCACTTAGTCTGTATCCACCTGCAACGAATGATCCCACATATTCAATGTTATTATTTATTTCTATTTCAACATTGCCCTGCCAGTCGCCACCAAAAGCTTTCCTCATAATTAAAGTATAAATGTCGCAAAAATCATTTGGAGAATTTGGAGCAGTTGCACATGCTTGGTACCCATAAGTATTTAATGGTGGGTCATTAGTTCCAGTTCCTTGTTCGTTAGCAATTATATTATTATTAGGGTCATATAGGACGTATTGTAAATCATACCCCGGTCCAGCTGTAGAAAAACTTATAACAATGTCTAGAATATCGCTAGAATCTAAAGGAAAACTAAATGTTTGTGAGTTTCCGACTCCTGTAGGTATTGTATAGGTCTGGTATACATTATTGTTGATTTTTACTTTTGCAAAAGAGTTCCCCCATGATGAATTACCATTAGCTGATGTAGTATTAATTAGTTTTAATTTATAAATTCCACATTCATTGCCAGAAGAAAAATAAATGGTTGTAAATGTTGAAGGACCAACCCAGCTACTTAAATCATTTGCGTTACACACTTCTTGTACATAATAATCATAGGTTGTTATACTACCTAAACCAGATAGTAAATAACTAAGGCTATTAATATTAGTTACAATCGTTCCGTTTCCTTGACTAAATCCAGTAGGTCCCCATTCAATATTAAATGTACCACCAAAAGGGCTAGAACCACCAGTCCAATCTAGTAAAGCTGTACTTGCTGTAGAAGTATTGGCAGAAAGATTGGATGGGGCAGGGCAACTAGGGCAGGCTTCTATTCCTAAAACACTATTTGGAATAGCTTGACCTATTCCTTCATCAAATATCAAAATACCATTTTCATCAAAAACTTTGTAGGAATTTTCATCGGTAAATCCTCCACCATTGTATATGAAATCTACTATATCTCCAATATTAACGGAAATCTGAAAAATTTCTGGTCCTCCACCTGTCAAAATGGTAAGTCCTGAAGATGATACGTTTCCGTTAATTATTATATCCACAAATCCGCCATTCCAACCGTCACCAAATGAATCATACAATTCTAAAATGAAAACCCCACATGATCCAGATACAACTGCTGTGGTAAATGAAAATGGACCAGCCCAACTACTTATTTCATTTGCACTGCAGGCTTCTTGAACATAAAAATCATAGGTTGTTCCATTATTTAGCCCATTTATTAAATAACTATTTGTAGAAATGCTGTTAATTAAATTCCCACTTCCAAAAGTAAAACCTGTGAATCCCCATTCAATATTAAAAGTTCCGCTTCCGCCATTCCAGCCAAGGAGTGCAGTTCCAGGTGTAGATACATTGGCTGAAAGGTTGGTAGGATTAGCACACGATGGACATGCTATAATGCCAAAAGTGCTTACTGGATCTACGTTTGGTATAAATCCAAATACGCCTTGGCTTACAATTAAATTATTACTATTATCAATTAAGTTATAGGTGTTTTCATCATCCCAACTTCCTGTATTGTAAATTAAATCAATTACATCATTTGAATCTGTAGAGAAAGTAAATATTTCTGGTCCATTACCGTTGGCTAATGTTATATTTTGAAATACAGAGCCATTTATAACCACATCTAAAGACGCTCCATTCCAACCATCTCCATATGTATCGTATAGTTCTAGAGTAAAATCACCGCAAGTTCCTCCAGTGCTTGAATTGTTGGTGTTAAAACTATAAGGTCCAGACCAAGAACTTAAGTTAGAAACACTACAATTAGCTCGAACATAGAAATCGTAAGAAGTGTTATTTGATAAAGAGTTTAAGCTGTAATTCGTACTAGTTAATCCATTTAGTAAAGTTCCACTTCCCAATCCAAAACCGCTTGTTCCCCATTCTAAATTCCAAGAGGTTTCATTTCCTCCAGCTTGCCACAATAAATCTGCTGAATTTGGGGTGATATTTCCAGCATTTAAAAAGTTGGGACTAAGGCAAGGATTATTACTCTGACATGTGGAGTTAGAAGTATGGGTGAAAAAATCTAAATCGTCTAAGTCAGATGCTGAAATTACATTAATTAAAGTATCTCCCATGGGATCCATAATGGTGAATGAAATCTCACTATCCCAATTCCCAGAATGCCATATAAATTCCATTGCGGCACCTGTAGTGGAGTATGCTGAATCGAGAGTAAAGCTTTGTGAGCAATCGTAATTTCCAACAAAAGTTCCATTCATATTTACTTCTAAGTAAGCACTATTCCAGCCATCACCATAGCTATCGTACATGTACAGTAGGTAATGACATTGAGAGTGAAGGGTATTGGTAATAGAAAAAAAGAATAACAGAAGGGAATAAAGTACTTTACGCATAATTATGGCTTGATTTAAAATATCTTTAATTAATTAGATTAAACATTTAATAAACATAGTGAAAGGTTAAGAAAGCGCTCTTAACATATGATAAAAACGATTTTTAATTTTTTATTATAACGAGAAATAAAGTAAAAAGTGAGTGGTTAGAAGACATAACCAACTCTAAAGGAAGGCATGGCTTCAAGAGTTATTACAGAATTTGAATAGCTTATTCCGTAACCAAAACTAAGCTCTAAGTTAAAATGAGAAGTTATATTTCTTCTTATTCCAAATGTAGGAGTGAGGGTATGAAAATAAATTTCTCCATTTTCTAAATTATTTAAAATATTAAAATTGGTTCTTAATGAAATATAGTTTGCAGCATTATTTTTAATGTTTTTATTTTTGATCTCTCTTTTTGTTAGGTTAAAATAATACTTGGGCTCTAAAAATATAGAGACTTGGTTTTTTAAAGAGTCAAAATTTTGCTTGATCGCAAATTTTAATCTGTACTCACTACCTAATTCTGTTCTTAAAGCCAATCGTTTATTAAATTTCAATTCATGATTTATCCAAGTCCCAAAATATCCTGTTTGGATAGATAAAATAGATTTTTCTACACTTTTAATTTCCTTTTGAGCATTTAAACTAGCTACAGAAAATAAAATAAAAAGTATGCTATTAAATTTTTTCATTTACTTGCGTTTGACATTTGTAAATTACAATCTCCATGCCAAACCAATGTTTGCACCGAACAAGTGGTACTTATGGTTTAATTCATTAATACTCATGGTGTTGGTTAAATTAATCCAATACTTGGGCTCTACAAAGATTTCTATTTTGTTGAATTGATATCCGATGGAAGCTGTAGTAGTTAAGTTGAAAATGGTTTTTCTCATTTCATATCCATGTAGACTTTGAATATTGGTGTTGTAATACATTCCTAATGAATTATTAATTCTAAATCCTACTGCACCACCAGCTCTTATTACAATATTTAATTTGTTAATTTTAAATTCATAGCCAATCATAAATGGAACGTTTAAGTAGGTATACCTGTTTTGAACGTTAAAATTATTAATATTAGATTCTTCATAGTTTTCATTTTCCCAATAGGAAGTATCCATTATAACGTTGTAAGTTGAGGTGTCCATTTGGTTGGTGATCGAATTAAAATAAGGAATTTGAAAAGTTCCAATATCACAAACTGTATCGATAAAATTAGAATCGTAAACCATGTAAATTTCATGAATATGGTTATAATCAATTTTCTCACCAAAGCTATTAGTGCTAATACCTGTTGAAATGGACAACGACTTATTTAATTTATAACGTATTCTTAAATCGGCCGGTAAATTGAAAATGCAATTTTCTAAAGTTTGAGAATACGAAGGATTAGGTGCAATTCCTTGGCTTGGATCTAGAATGGAAGTTTGTTTCATATTGTAGTTAGATCCAATAGAAAATGAAATACTTAATTTATTATCAATTTTTAATGAGTCAAACAATTCTTCCATTTCTAACTTTACAGAATCAGGATTTTCTAAAATAGAGTCTGTTACAGCTGAGTCTAATATGGTTTGTGGAAACACCTCCAAAATAGAATCTTTTTTCAAGAAAATTTCACTCTCTGAAGAGTCTTTTATCAGTAGGGTAGAGTCATTTAATATTTGAAAAGCATTAATAGAATCAGTAACTATAGAATTATTAAATCCATTTAAAATAGTATCTGGAGTTAAGTTATTAATGATTTCATTTCCCTTATTTTCAGTAAGATTGTTCTCGGAATTAGTTGTTAAGATCTCTTCGCTATTTTCTGCTATTTCAATAAAATTATTTGTTTCCGTTAATTCTTTGGTTTTATTAGATCTAATTGGTAGAGTTGGTAAGATTTTCTTTGAAAAATAGCTATTTATAGAAACTGGTTTCACAACTTGTTTTTTAACAGATTTAATATTGCTATTTGTAGTTTTTAAAGTATTATTTTGTTTCTCTTTAGATTTTGAAACTTCTTTTTTTATGTTTTTTTCTACCCCATTTTCTAAATCTGGTTTATTCTTTATTTCTAAATTTTCGGGCTTTAAATTCCTCTTTGAAATTTGATTATTAATATTAATTTTTTCATTATTGGTTACAGCTTTTGAAGGATTGTCATAGTTGTTGAAATAAAGTAGACCAGAGGTTAATAAAAACAATAAAACGGCTGCAGCACTGTACCAATATTTTAATTTAACTCTTCTTAGTTGATTCAGCTGACGCTCAAGATTACTTAAATGATTTTTATCTAGATTAAACTCTCTTTTATTTAGTTTTCTTTTAAATAAATCATCAATATTATTGCTTCCACCCAGGTTATTCAACTGATTGTTAAGGTCTTCTAAATGGTTGTCATCTATTTTAAAGTCCCTATTTTCAAGATTACTCTTGAAAATATCGTCAATATTTTTACCGTTAGTTTCCAATTAGAACCTGTTTTTTTAATATTTGTTCTTTTAATTTCTTTCTTGCTTCTTTAACATGCCATTTTGATGTGTTGACAGATATGTTAAGTTGCTGTGCTATTTCTTTATGAGAGTATCCATCTATGGCAAAAAGGTTAAAAACTAATTTGGTAGCTTTTGGTAGCTTTAAAATCATGTTATTTAACTCTTCTGCTTTTATTTCTAAATCATATTCATTTAAAGTGTAGTTCTGATTGGTAGAAATTTCATCACTGTACTCTATTAAATTATGTTTTGAATTTTTTCTAAAATCATCAATTGCAGTGTTAATCGCTATTCTTCTTATCCATGCATTAAAGGGTATGTTGGGTTTATAAGATTCTATATTAGTTAATACTTTTAAAAAAGAGGTGATGGACAGTGCCTTTGCATCTTCTTCGTTGTTTTTATATCTGTAGGCTACGCTCATTAGAATGCCAAAACTTTTTTTATATAGTTCTAGTTGAGCCCTTCTATCTTGCTGGATTAATTTTTTAATAAATGAATTATCTAATTCCAAAAATAATAATGATAAAAATCTGAAGTCCTAATTAGAACTCCAGATTATAATTTTTTTAACAAGTTAACTAATTAAATCATTTTACAAAAGTTATAGATTCTACATGTTTACCATCATTGACTTTTAGAAAATATATACCGCTATTTAGTTCTTGGGTTAGTATTTTTACATTATTTAACCCACTACTTACCCTCACTTTTTGGTTTTTAATAATCTTTCCAGTGAAATCCATATAGCTTATATTGATATAAGAATCTTTAGAGCTATTATATTCTAAATAAGAAGTTGCATTGACAGGATTAGGATAAACTTTAGAATAGTTTACAATATCTGAATTCTTAATATCAAGTGTGTTTATTTGACTTTCATCAATTACGTTAAGGGTGTATTGTATGGACTTAAAAACAATAGATATTGTATCACAAAAGTTACTACTGCAACCATTAGCGTCTGTATAGGTTAGACATAGATTATAGTCACCAACTTGGTTGTATACATGTGTAGGATATTGAATATTGGAAGTGTTACCATCGCCAAAAACCCAGTTATATGAAAATGGTCCTGACCCTCCAGAAGAATTTTCTACACAGTAGATGTCTGTTGTAAATACATTATTAATACTATCAAAGTTTTGCCACGAATAAAAGTTTGCATTACAATTAGCTGGAGCTGGAGGATTTGATCCTGAAGAATTGATCCAGTTAGTTCCATCCCAAACAATTATAGCACAACAAAAACCTCCCGGAGTAGTGATGCAAGTCGATAATGTATCATAAGCTTGGCCAGTAGTCATGTTGAAATTATATATACTATGAGTAATACCCATACTAGAATCTTGCTCTAAAATAGTTCCGTCTGAACCTGTGGTCTCCCAGTAATAAACAAAGGTGTTAAGATTGTTTGCTGTAATTGACAATTGGTAGTGAGATCCTGTGATTGTTAAAGAATCGCAAGGAGTTGATTGTCCTTGAAAAAACAAGATGGTCAATGTGGTCATTGTTGTTAAAAGTAATTTTTTCATCATTTTTTTTAATAATTATTGTTTAAAATTGATTCTTAGTTATTTCGAATCTTCATCAAGTCAAACGAAAGAATTTTAAAAAGTGGGGGCTTAGGTAAGAGAATAAAATTATTTATTTATAAATTTCTTCTCTGTTGAACCATCTGTATATTTATATATAACTATTTCTTGATTAACTTCTTTAGGATCTACTATTTGTCCAGCAAGATTGTAAACTTTCTCCAAGGTTCTGTTTTTAGATTCAAAGTTTGAAATACCGTTACTAACGCTGTTAAGCATGGATAGATTCCAAAAGGATGGGTTTGTACTGTCTCTAGCAATGCAAAAAGGCAGCATACAAATATTTACTGGATTTGGAGATGTAGCAGTATCTCCCATTGAAAGTGATAATATAAAAAACAAATAGTGATCATTAAATGTAACACTATAGGTAGGGTTGTCTATGGTACTTTGCCAAGTATGAGAATTTCCAGACCAATTATGATTTCCTGGAGGATAAGCTCTCCAGTCGTATACTGGATCGGTCGAAGTTCCGCTACCAGTTATGTTGGGACTAGAATTTACTAAACTGTCGTAATTAGTACTTAAATTAACTTCTGTAAATGAATTTTGAGTTAGAATTACTCTTAAGTCACTACAGTTTTGAGATCTTACAAATAGAGTTAATAAAATTAGTACGATTAACGTTGTTATCTTATTCACATTCAAATTTTAAACTATTTATTTAATTATTAGACGATTGTTTAACCAATAGTGAGTGGTAATGAATTTAAATATTTGATTTACAGAAATATATCTCCCTTAAGATAAGTTATTGCTTTTCCGCTTATTTCAATTCTATCCTCTTTTAATTCACACAATAATTCTCCTTTTCTTTTAGAAAGTTGTTGAGCAACTAAAGTACTTTTCTTAAGTTTTTTTGCCCAATAGGGAGTTAAACTACAATGGGCCGATCCTGTTACAGGGTCTTCTAAAATAGTAGCTTGGGGTGTAAAAAAACGAGATACAAAATCACAATTTTCACCTCTAGAAGTAACAATAACTCCACCAGGGTTTATATTTATTTCATCAAAAATTTGTCTGTTAATTTTAATATTTTCAATATCTTTTTGACTTTTATAGACCAATACATAATCTCTAGATTTTAAAATTTCAATGGGTTGAATATTTAAAGATTTTTTAATAATTTCCGGTAGTTCTGCTAATTCAGGATCTCTCGATGGTAATTCTAAGATGTATTGGCTATTTTTATATTCTACAGATAGTTCGCCACTTAAAGTTTCAAAAATCACTTTGTTATCTCTAAGTTTTAATTCTGAAATAATACAATGGGCAGTTGCTAGGGTAGCGTGTCCACATAAATCCATTTCAATATCTGGAGTAAACCACCTCAAGTGAAAGTTATTTCCCATTTTCATAAAAAAAGCGGTTTCAGCTACTGCATTTTCTTGAGCAATTTTTAATAAGACATCGTCTTTTAACCATTTTTCTAGAGGAACTACACAGGCAGGATTTCCTCCAAAAATTTTATTGGTAAAAGCATCTATTTGATAGAGTGGTAGCTTCATATTACAGAAACTCTAATTTTTTTCTAGTGAATTTATTTTCTAATTCACCTGTGTTGATTGTAGACGCAGGCTCAAAAAGCATTATAGAGACTTCTTTTTCGGCTATGGGCTTGTGTTCAATTCCCCTTGGAACAATAATCATTTCATTTTCATTAATGGTTTCGATTCTGTCTCGAAACGCTATTTGTAAAGTTCCTTTTAATACTAAAAACATTTCATCTTCATTATCGTGTTTATGCCAAATAAACTCTCCTTTTAGTTTTGCTAGTTTAACATGTTGTTTATTAAGCTCTCCAACAATTCTAGGATTCCAATGATCGTTGAATAATGAAAGTTTTTGTTCAATATTGATTTTATTCATAATAAGATTTAACAACCTGCAGCACTATAGGAATAAGTTAATATAGTTTGATTATTTGCATCTTTTATAGTTAAAGTTTCCCACTCTCCATCATATGTTTCTTTATTTTTGTGTTCACCGCAAGAACCATATTCATCGTTACCCACAGTTATCCCTAGACAATAAAGTAAATTATTAATTAGAGTATGATTGCATGTAGGAAAAATAATTTTTAGTTCTGAATCGAATTCCATTTCCAGTTCTTCACTATTAAAAACATAATTTATAGGTCCGGCAATTATAGAGTCAAATTTAATATAACCAAATCTATTTTGTTTTTTATCATTAATTTTTATTTCATGAGAGGAGTCTAACTTTACAGGATAATTTACTTTAATATATGATTTTAAAATATTTCCTTTATTGTAGTTATTTCCATAATTATTGCTGTCTGGTACAAGTACGAAATTTAACTTATTACTATCATCAGTTTTGATTTTCGCTGTCATTAATTCATAATTTTCTTCTAGTATTTTGAATATTTTATTCTTGTTAGTTTGTTTTTCAAATTTTATATAGTCTCCATTATAGCTGTCATCCCAAATAAGACTTTTATAAACTTGAGATTCCAATTTGCCTAATGTTAGTTTGTTTTTATAGTCATGTTCTCCAGAATATCTATTATAAGTCATCTCATCAGAAATCCAAGCTGAGTATCTAGCAGGATCAAAAGAATTATAACAGTAACAAATTTTATCTTCATTCGGAATTATTATTTTATCATTGGCAATTTTCTCTATAATTTCTTTGGTTGGAAATTGATTGTAAAATATCCATTCATCTCCTTCAAAAAATAGATAATTACCATTATCATCTCTAAATAATGGATGGCAATTGATTAAATATTTAGTGAAATAGAAGTTGGAGCAGTAGAATGAACTGGTATCGCACTTTCCCCATGTTTCACTAGGTTGATTACTAGAAATAACTTTAATAAAATTGTTCTTTTCGTCAAAAGGATTCTTTAATATTTCGAAAGAAACTTCTTTTCCTTTCTTTGTTATTTTTTGTTCTCTGTAAATTTCTAATATTGAGTCTACTAAAGCTGTTTCTAGACTATCAATAGCTATTTCTGTTTCTAGACTATCAATAGTTATTTCTGGTTTAATATTATGATTGGAATTATCAATTCCAGAACTACAGCTTAAAAAAATTGAAAAACTACCAACAAAAAATAAGAGGTTTTTTAAATCTTTAATCATAATAATTTGTTTGTGATAAATATAGGTAATATAGAAATGTAATATTTTATTAGTGCTTTTCTATATTATCGCTAGTTCTAATGAATAAATTAACCCCTTTTAATTGCGGATTACCAGCTATTATTCTCCAAGAATTTATTTGTCCTACGTGGGTTAATGCGTCTGATAATGGACCATTAATCCAATACCAAAAAGGTAGTTTTCGGAAAGTTTCTTCTTCTAAATTATTTAAATCTTCATCACTCATTTTTTTAATTTATTAGTGAGATCTTTAAAAACTAAAAGAGAAGATTTCCTTATTTTTTGAAATGAATTTAAGTAAGGTTTATTCTTCTTTTTACCCCCTAAAACTCTAAATGTACTTTCTGTCAAATCAAAAATATGACTGTTCACTTCCTCAATACTCATACTTGTAGGATGTGGTCTAAATTTTATATTCTCTTCACTTAGATTTTCTATAGCCCAGCGATATCTAAATGCTAAACCTTCCACCATTCTTAAAAGCGAGTTGGTAGCTGTTATATTATTTGGAACAACAGCAATATTTGCAAAAGGTAACTCTTTGTTATCTACCATAATAATTAAATAACCTTATCAGCTTCCTTCTCTTCTAAAGCTACTTCATTAGGATATTGAACATTAATTTTTTCGAATTGAATATGAAGAATCAACATTAAGAATCCGTAAACTACTGAGCTAACTATAAGTACGTTATTCATAAGCCCATCTGCAGAAAAGGATAATCGTATTAAAATAGTAGAAATAATAAATCCAGAGTTTCTAAATACTTCATGAAATTTATCTGTTTTATATAGAGATATAAGTAGTAAAAGGACATCTGCCATTATAAGAACGGTAAAGAATTCATTAAAGAAAAGTTCGTTAATATCTTGAATAGAGAAAAATACTTGGTCTATGGATGCTACTTCAATATATATCCATTTAAACAAGCTTGAAACAGCCAAAAATATTAGCACAGGAAGTAGGAAAAGAGCAATGGTCTTTTTACGCTTTACAAATAAATCTAGATTTTCTATTTTTTCCTTTTTTGGATTTAGTTTTTTACTTCTAGTATTAAAGTAGTTGAATAAAAAAATGATAAAGAAAAGAACTAGAGTAGAAATTAAGTCATAAGTGAGTTGAAGATCGTATTGCTGGTTAAACCAGTCGGCACTAACATCAATATTGGCCATGTCTTTAAAAATTCTTCTAACGATAATCAACGTAATTATTTCGTATTGTTTTCTTATATATTGAGAGATGGATCTAGGGAGATAATAAACCACTAAGAAAACCTCATAAACTAAGATGAAGGAAAAAGGTGTGTAAATAGCTGCAATTGGGTTGGTAAGTAAATTGTCGTCTGAAAAATTAATAACATCTAGATACTTAAGAAAGATTAAAAGCAGGTGGATTACAAAACTTACTATAGAAAGGGTGACAAAGACTCTTTCTGTTTTATTTTTAAATTCTTCTGAGAAAACTTTAGTGCTTAGTCTTTCAATCATAATTTGTTATTTATGTAAACTTAATCATATTAATAATGATTGTAAATGACTGTTTATCAATTTTTTAACATCCACATGTTTTAATTGGCTTAAATTTTAGTTAAATCTTTAAAAGAGTGGCTTTTGATTAATTATAATTTTTCATTAAAATAGAAATCTTGTATAATTAAGACACCCTCAATTATTGCCGCTACTCAAAGAGCATTAAGAATCTGCTAATGTAAAATGACTGTCAAAAACGAAAAGTATAATTTTAAGCTTTCTATACACAGGTAACCAATACTAAGGCCTATTTCCTTCTACTCTAGAATCTCCTAAAGGCAAAATTTTAATTAGTGTGGAATTAGAAGGGTATTCAGACTGAATTCCACCAAAATAAATATCTGCAATAAATTTAGCACCAGCTTCATTGTAATGTACATCATCTGCCAAATAAGATTCATTAAAATTAGTATTCATATCTAGGGCAATAACTTTGGATGTATTGGTAGTTAAACTATCTGCTATACTTGATATCTGCGAATTAAAATCATTTAGGGTGGTAGTTAATGAATTAGTCATAGTTTCAGTATTAGCAGCCGCAATTTGTTCCAAAAATACAGTAATATTAGAACTGTGGCTTTGTAATTTGCCAACAATTTCAACAATATTTGCAATTGGTTCTGATGGTAGATTTCCACCATCCAATAAATCGTTTCCACCAATACTTAAAAGTACTATATCTGGTGATGATATTGCTGCAAGTATCTCATCTATAGTAGCAAGTACATCCTCCGATTCATAACCTCCAGCACCTTCATGGTCATTGTCAAATTCTTCACCAGAATATTCTCGATAGGTTCCATAATCTTTTTGTCTTCCTACAAAATCAAAATTATAGTTATTGTCTACTAAGTTTTTCCATAATTCATATCGGTAACTTTCGTAAGAGTTATTCTCTTGTTCATTGTCTTTCTTACAAGAAGAAATTATGGTTGCAAAAATAGATATTAAGATAAAAATTTTAGAGATTTTGAAATTCATGATATTTTTTTGTTAAAGTAACCGTTAATTTTCAAATCATTATTAATTTCGTTTTCATAATTGATAACTATGAAATTTAAAACTTTAT
>Ga0114997_10003330_pt1 | contig 12641 bp, 14 predicted proteins | sample ArcticOcean_MG_C_2_FD_87045 | JGI IMG/M metagenome (GOLD analysis project Ga0114997, IMG submission 87045) | Marine microbial communities from western Arctic Ocean - ArcticOcean_MG_CB4_136 | ecosystem: Environmental > Aquatic > Marine > Oceanic | place: Arctic Ocean: Canada Basin | collected... | reverse complement strand
TTTGTTTTAATCCATAAATAATGGCCATCGTGAGTATTACATTACAAGAGTATGAAGTCTATCTATATAAACTTGCTGCTAAAATAATGTGAACAGAAAGTTTATGTATAGAGCCTTCAGACTCTTTATGTCTAATACTTCCGTCAACCATTATTTTTGCATTAAATTTGTTTTTAGGGTCAGACAAAACAGTACCAGGTTTAAGAATCCCTAATTCAACCAATGAACCAAAGGGTATTCTTGGTTTTGATCTGTTGTTTTTAATTGTATCTAGATAATCTTCTTCGATAATTTTTGTTTTATTAATTCTATCGTAAGCAGCTTTAAAATATTTTTTATCTTTTTCTATCCCAAAATATTTTCTACCTAACTTTTTAGCAACTACTGCTGAAGTTCCTGTACCTAAAAAAGGATCAAATATTGAATCACCATTATTAGTTGTTGCTAATATAATTCTATGTAATAAAGATTCTGGTTTTTGAGTGGAATGAACCTTTTTGCCATTAGTTTTCTTCAATCTTTCTTTTCCATTGCATATTGGAAGCATCCAATCAGATCTCATTTGCAAATCATCATTTAAGCATTTCAAAGATTGGTAGTTAAATGTATACTTAGATTTTTTATTTTTAGAAGCCCAAATTAAAGTTTCATGAGCATTAGTAAATCTTGTTCCTCTAAAATTTGGCATTGGATTATTTTTTCTCCAAATGACATCATTTAGTAACCAGTAGTCGAGATTTTGTAAGTGATAACCGAGGCGAAAAATATTATGATAAGATCCTATAACCCAGATACTTCCACTATCTTTTAAAATCCTTTTACATTCAATTAACCAAGATTTACAAAAATCATCGTAATGTTTGAAACTTTCAAACTGATCCCACTTATCATCAACACCTTTAACTTTACTTGAATCAGGTCTTCTTAAAGCTTCTCCAATTTGCATATTGTAAGGTGGATCTGCAAAGACAAGATCAAAAGATTTATCAGGAATTTTTTTTAATTCTTTTAAGCAATCGCCATTAATAATTTTATTAAAGTTATTTAACATTTTAAGATTCAACCCGAAATTGAATCTACAATCAAATGATTTTTAGTAAAAAAGAGTCCACTTGTGTTTAGGATAACTATTTAGACAACATCTTGTGTATGGGCTTAAAACCTTTTCTATGATGAAGTGTAACACCAAAATTTTTTAAACCTTCCATATGAGCCTTAGTTCCATAACCAAAATTTCTTTCCCAAGCATAATAAGTAAATTTTTTTGATAATTTAATCATAAGTAAATCTCTATAGGTCTTTGCGATAATCGAAGCGGCACTAATACATTTTATTTTTTCATCTCCCTTTATTATTGCAGTACAATTTTTTAAATTTTTAGGTGTAAAAGGACCATCAACTAAAATTAATTTAGGTTTTGTTGATAAATTATTAATAGCTCTTTTCATGGAAAGAAGAGATGCCTGTAAAATATTAATTTTATATATTTCCTCAACAGATGCCATTCCATAAGCATAATATGAATTTTTTTTAATGTGGTTTGTAATTTCTATTCTATTTTTAAAATTGATTTTTTTAGAGTCTTTAAGCAGATTTAAATTTATTCCTTTTCTTAATATTACAGCAGCAGACACTACAGGTCCAGCGAGGCACCCTCTGCCAACCTCATCAACGCCAGCGGTAATTTGATTAAATTCCAATTTTTATATTAAGATCTGATATTTTTTGCTTAATCATTTTTAGATCAATCCAAGCCATTTTTTTTTGTCCCGGTTGCCTCATTAAAAACGCAGGGTGAAATGAAGCAATTATTGAAGTTGAACAACTTCCAACTTTTTTTTCAATCCATTTACCTCTAGCTTCCGAAATTACTAATTCATTTCCAATAATTGCATTGAGAGCAGTGCTACCAAGTAAAATAAGAATTTTTGGACTGATTATTTCAATATGTTTTATTAAGTAAGGAAAATATCTATTTATTTCTTCATTGGTTGGCGCTCTATTCTCAGGAGGGCGATAATTAACCACATTTGTTATATAAACATTATTTCTATTTAACTTAATAGAATCTAACATTTTGTCTAAGAGTTCCCCGGCGCGCCCCATAAATGGAGCAGTTTGTTGATCCTCATTTGCTCCTGGACCCTCACCAATTATCATAATTTTAGCCTCAGGGTTACCGCCTGAAAAGACTATATTCGTCGCACTATTCTTTAATTCACAATTTCTAATTTTTCCAATTGAAGCCTTTAAATTATTAAGTTTTATCGTTCTCGGGCTATTGCTATCAAGATTATTGTTTTTATACCTATTAATTGCCTGATTATTAAAAATTAAATTGTGATTAATTAAACTATAGTATTTAATTAATTTAGTTAATTTGGTATTTATTTTTTTTGCCATTAATATTTATGATTAAATTAAATAATTTTATACTATTAATTTTACAAATAATTTTTTTTTCTATTATATTCAATCAAGTTCAATCTAAAAATTTAGAAAAATATTCATCAAAAAACATTTCTGCATATTTTTCAGGAATTGTATCACTTTATGACAATGAATACATGGATTCTTATAAGTTTTTAAAAAAATTGAATGGGCTGGAAAATAAACACTATAATTATGCTCAACTTTATCAATATTCACTTATTAATCTTGGTAAGTTTCAAGAAGCCTTTAAATATGCAAAAAAATTAGAAAACAAAGGTATTGAAAATTTTGAAAATAATTTAATTATCGGTGTCCATTATTTAAAAAATAAAAAATATAATCTAGCTAAAAAATATTTTAAAAAGATATATAAAAATAAAGATATTTCCTCTTTACAGGTTTTGATTTCTCAATCCTTATTTAATTGGGCAAGTTATGAAAATATCGATTCAGAAGAAGCCAAAAAAATGTTAAATTTAATCCCCCCGCAATACGATAGTATTAAAAAAATCCAAAATAGCTTTTTACATTGTTATTATAGTCTTGAGAAAACTTCAAAAACTTTTGAACAACTTCTAAATAATAAGAAACAAAATTATGCAAGATATAGTTTTTTCTTTGCAAATTATCTCGAAAGAAACGGGAAAAGAAATCAGGCTAATGAGGTGATTGCAGAGTCTTTGATGCTACATCCTAGGAATTTAATGTTGAATCAAATGAAAAATAATTTTTATCAAGTAAAAAATAAAGATAGAAAAAATTTATTTAATTGTAAAAATGCTGGTAATGTAGGTGCTGAATTATTATATATAGCAGCCAACGCATTGTCTACTCAGTCAATTTATTCGGTATCAAATTTTTATATAAATTTAGCAAAATATCTTAATCCTAACTTTGCATCCTATAACACTTTACATGCAGAAAACTTTTTTATGTCAGGAGATTATGAAAAAGCAAAGAAAATGTACATAGATATTCAGGAATACGGATCTGCTTTTAAATGGTATGCGTCAAAACAAATAGCTTCAATTTTATATAATCAAAATAAAAAAGATAATTCCTACAAATTTTTACAAAAAATATTTAAAGATATAGATCATCCAAGTATTTACGAAATTTACGATTATGCAGAATTTCTTAAAGAAAATGAAAAATTTAAAGAATCAATAAAATATTATTCGGATTTGATGAAATTAATAAAACAAAACCATCCTCTCTACCCCAAAGTTACAGATAGTAGAGGCATAGCGTATGAAAGAATTGGAAATTGGGATGAAGCAGAAAAAGATTTAATAAGATCCTTAAGTGTTAAGCCTAACCAACCATACGTAATAAATTATCTTGCGTATAGCTGGATAGAAAAAGGAATAAAAATTAATGAATCCTTAGAAATGTTAAAAAAAGCAAATGATTTAAAAGCAAACGATGGATATATTATTGATTCTTTGGGTTGGGCATTGTTTAAGCTAAAAAAATACAAGCAATCCAAAAAATATCTACAACAAGCTGTAAAAATTATGCCTTCAGACCCTGTGGTTAATAATCATTTCGGTGATTCTCTATGGATGAATGGAAAAAAAATCCAAGCAAGGTACTACTGGAAGTATGTTTTAAATTTAAAAAAAACAGATGATAAGCTTAAAAGTGAAATAATAGAAAAATTAATTTTCGGCCCTAAGTCTAAAACTTAATTTATGATCAAATCATTTTCTAAAATTAATCTATCTTTAAGAGTTTTAGGAATAAGAAAAGATGGCCTACACAATATTCAGTCTAACAATGTAGTATTAGATGTTCATGATAAAATAAAAATTTCTAAATCTAAAATCAATAAAGATGAAATTATTTTTAAAGGCGAATCAAGTAAATATATAAATAAAAAAAAAAATTCTATTACAGAAACTCTTAAAATTTTGAGAGAAATTAAACTATTAAAATCAAATTACAAAATTATAATAAATAAAAAAATACCAGTTTTTTCCGGCCTTGGAGGAGGGACAAGTAATTCAGCTTTCTTATTAAAGTTTTTTTTAAAAAATACAATTAATGAAAGCATACTAAATAAGGTAGAAAAAAAAATTGGCTCAGATTTAAGAATTTTTCTTAAGAAGCAATCTTTTCAAAAAAATCTTTTTAAACTTTATAAATATAAAAAAAATTTTAAGCTCTATTTAGTTTTGGCGTCTCCCAACGTAAAATGTTCTACAAAAAATATTTATTCAAAAGTTAAAAAGTTTAGCAGTCCTTCCAAAACTAATTTTTCAATAATTAAAGAGAAATCTAAATTTATTGAAAAAATATCAATTGAGAAAAATGACTTGGAGAGAATTGCAATAAAAAAATTTCCTATAATAAAAAAAGTTTTAGATTTTATCAAAATACAGAATGGGTGTTACTTTTCAAGAATGACCGGTTCTGGTTCAGTTTGCTATGGACTATTTAGGAATCATAAAACTGCTAAAGAAGGCTTAATTGGAGTCAAAAAAAGGTTTCCTAATTATTGGTGTGTAATTAGTAGAACTATTTAATTTTATCATTTTATGTTATATCAATTGCATAAGAATGGGGCATAGCCAAGCGGTAAGGCAGTGGTTTTTGATACCACCATCCTAGGTTCGAATCCTAGTGCCCCAGCCAAAAAAAATGAAAGAATAGTCTGTAAACATGAATATTTTTAAAAGGATTAAAGATAAATTTTATCCTTTTTATAAAACAAAAGAGCTTGATTTAATTTTTTCTATCCTTGAAAGGGGAAGAGATAAACAAAAAAAAGTTGCAATGTTTGTTGGGGGATGTGTAAGAAAACATATTACGAAACAACCTATAGACGATATAGATATAGCGACAATTTTTTCTCCAGATGAATTAAAGGAAAAATTTAACAATACAAAAGTAAGAGTAATCAACACAGGTATAGAGCATGGTTCCGTAACACTATTAATTAATGACGCAAAATTTGAAATCACTACATTAAGAAAAGATATTAGTACAGATGGAAGACATGCAGAAGTTTTATATACTGATGACTGGCAAGAAGATTCTAAAAGAAGAGACTTTACCGTTAATGCAATCTATCTAGATCGAAAGGGTAATATATTTGATCCTCAGTCAGGAGTTAAAGATTTAAAAGAAAATATAATAAAATTTATTGGAGATCCAAATCAGAGAATTCAAGAGGATTATTTAAGAATAATTCGCTATATAAGATTTAGCTTACAATATAATAACGAGTTTGATAAAAAAACTTTAAATTCAATTAAACTAAATTTAAACGGTATAAAAAATCTTTCAAAAGAAAGAATTTTAAATGAACTTTTTAAAATATTAACTTTAGATAATTTTATATTAATTTCCAAAAAGAAAGAGTTAAAAGATATTTTTTTTCTAATATTTCCCGAATTTAAATATATAGATAGGTTAGAAAAATCTAATTTAAATTTAGAATACACTAAATCTAATTTAGAATTATTATTAGCAATTTTATTAATCGATAGCTCAAATAACTATGAATATTTTTGTCACAAATACAAGACTTCAAATGCAGTAAAAGAAAAATTAGATTTTTTATCTGAATCTTTAAAGCAATGTACTTTAGATATAAATTACTTTAAAAATAATTTAAAAAAAAACTCTTACTTATTTGGTAAAGATAAATTAAAAAAATTAAACAAGTTAAATTATTTTGCAAACAAACAAGTCTCTATCAAGCAATATATTACAATTGATAACAATATTGATAGTATTTTAATTCCCAAATTTCCTTTCAACGGAAAATATCTAATAGATAAAGGTCTTAAAGAAGGAAGAAAAATAGGACTAATCATTAGGCAACTTGAAGAAAAATGGATTGAAAATAATTATACTCTGTCAGAAAAAAGTGCATTAGAGATAATTAACAAGATTAAGTAGACTAAATATAGTCAATTTTCAAAATTTCAAAATTTCTTTCACCAGATGGCGTAATTACATTCACCATATCATTCAGATTTTTTCCTATTAGAGCTCTACCTATTGGGCTTTTGAAATAAATGAGATTATTTTTAGTATTGGCTTCATCTTGTCCAACTAGTTTATATTGAATTTTTTTATTAGTTTCCAAATTTTGAACCCGTACAGTGGAACCAAATATTACTTTTCCCTCGTTATCAATTTTTGTCACATCAATAACATTAGCTCTTGCGATTGTATCATTTATAGCAATAACTCTACTTTCTAATTGAGCCTGCTGTTCTTTAGCTGCGTGATATTCTGCGTTCTCTTTTAAATCACCATGAGATCTAGCCTCAGCTATAGCCGCTACAATTTCAGGCCTCTTAATACTTTTTAAAGTATAAAGCTCTTCTTTAATTTTTTTTAAACCACTTATAGTAATCGGTTCTTTGTCCATTTTATTTCCATTTTGCCATAGGAGGTAGCGACATTAAAATTGATTTAATATTACCACCTGAGTTTAAACCAAATTTTGTACCCTTATCATATAAAAGATTAAACTCAACATATCTACCTCTTTTATACATTTGTTTTTCTTTATCGTTTATATTCCATTTTGTTTTAATCTTTTTTAAAATTACTTGTTTTGAAATACCTATAAAAGCTAAACCAAGGTCTCTAACAAATTTAAAATTTTTATTCCAATTGTTAGTTTCGTAATCAAAAAATATACCACCGATACCTCTCGACTCATTTCTATGAGGTAAATAAAAATAATTATCGCACCATAATTTATACTTCTTATAATTTTTTTGATTATTTAAACAAACTTGTTTTAACTTATTGTGAATAAATAATTTTTCTTTTATATCTTTGTAGCTAGGTGTTGCATCCATACCTCCACCAAACCAATCTTTTGAAGTTGCAATATATCTTGTATTAAAATGTAAAGCAGGAATTTTAGGATTTTTCATATGGGCAACAACAGAAACTCCTGACGCCCAATATTTTCCATCTTTCTCTGCGCCCAATATATTTTGTCTAAAGTTTTTTCTAAAAATTCCAGATACTGTCGATTTATTTACACCTATTTTATCAAATACTTTTCCTCCAGTTAGTAAGTAGGATGTCCCCCCACCTTCATTTTTAATTTTTTTTTCCCAAACTCTCTTAGAAAATTTTTTTGATTTTTTAGAAGAACCATTTTCTATATTTTGAAAATTTTTACATATTTCCAGCTGCAAGTAATTAAACCAATCATTTACTAATTTTTTTTTTATATCCAAATTATTCATATTTAGAAAAAATTATTTTGTTTTAAAGCCTCCGAAAGAACTATAGCAGCTGTAATAGAAACATTAAGTGATCTAGTTTTTTTTTGCATAGGTACTTTCAGTTTATACTTGATACAATTATGAACTTCCTCGGTAACCCCAGCACTTTCTCTTCCAAGTAATAGCATATCGTTAATTTCAAAATTAAATTTGTGGTAATTTTTTTTTGCTTTAGTTGTAATTAAGATTATTCTTGAATTTGAATTTTTTTTTATAAAGCTGTCAAAATCTTTATATTTTTGAATTTTAGTCAATTTTTTATAGTCCATAACAACTCTCTTAAATCTTGCGTCTTCCATATTAAATCCACAAGGTTCAATTATGTGAACCTTAACCTTAAAACAAGCGCAAAGTCTAATTATAGCAGCGGTATTTTGAGGTATATCGGGCTTAAAAAGAGCTATGTTTATCATTTTTATTTAATTTATGTGTCATTCTGACCCTGGAAATCAATATAATATAGTTTTATTTAATGGTTAACACTATAAGTAATTTATATGAGTCAAACTGAAAAAAAAACCAATAGAAGAGATTTTTTATTTACCGCAAGCTATACAGTAGGAGCGGTAGGTCTCGGAGCTGTAATATGGCCTTTGGTTCACCAGATGAATCCTGATAAAGCACAACAAGCATTGGCTACAACCGAGGTTGACGTTAGCCAAGTTGAAGCCGGTAAATCGATTACAGTATTATGGAGGGGTAAACCAGTTTTTTTAAAAAGAAGAACGCAAAATGAGATTGAAGAAGCTAGGGCAGTAGCATTAACAGATTTACCTGACCCTCAAAAAGATGAAGAAAGAGTTAAAGAAGGTAAAGACGAATGGCTGGTCATGGTTGGAGTTTGCACACATCTTGGATGCGTTCCATTGAAAGACAAAGGAGATTTTAATGGATGGTTTTGTCCTTGTCACGGTTCTCACTATGATGTTTCTGGCAGAGTTAGAAAAGGTCCCGCACCTAAAAATATGGAAATTCCTAAATATGAATTTGTAGACAACAATACAATTAAGATTGGATAAAAATTATGAGTGATCACGAATACGTTCCTAAATCTAAAGCTGGAAAATGGTTTAACGACAGACTGCCGTTGCTATCTTTAGCTTCTCATTTAACAGATTACCCCACTCCTAAAAACTTAAATTACTGGTGGACATTTGGGGGAATACTAACTTTTTGTTTATTAACTCAAATTATTACAGGTATAGTTTTAGCAATGCACTATGTTGCTCATGCTGATTTAGCTTTTGGAAGTGTCGAACATATCATGCGTGATGTAAACTATGGATGGTTAATAAGATATGTTCACAGCAATGGTGCCTCAATGTTTTTTCTTGCAGTCTATATTCATATTTTTAGATCTTTATTTTATGGATCGTATAAGTCGCCAAGAGAAGTGATTTGGATAATTGGTCTTATGATTTATCTTTTAATGATGGCTGCTGCATTTATGGGATATGTTTTACCATGGGGTCAAATGAGCTTCTGGGGAGCAACAGTTATCACAAATTTATTTAGTGCCATTCCATTAATCGGAGATAGCATAACCACCTGGTTGTGGGGGGCTTATTCGGTAGACAATCCAACATTGAATAGATTTTTTAGTTTACACTACTTAATTCCATTTTTAATCGTAGGTTTAGTAGTTTTACATATTTGGGCTTTACACATTCCGGGCAACAATAATCCTATTGGAATAGATGTTAAAAAACCTTCTAAAGATACTGTTCCATTTCATCCCTATATAACTATTAAAGATGGATTTGCTTTGTTAATGTTTATGATTATTTTTTCAGGCTTTGTATTTTTTGCTCCAAATGTTTTGGGGCATTCAGACAATTATATTCAAGCTAATCCAATGGTAACACCAGCTCACATTGTTCCTGAGTGGTACCTTTTACCTTTTTATGCAATTTTAAGATCCGTACCTGATAAATTGGGCGGAGTAATTTTAATGTTTGGATCAATTTTAATTTTATTTGTTTTACCATGGCTAGACACCTCAAAAGTTAGGTCTGCTGTATTTAGACCAATATACAAACAGTTTTATTGGATTTTTTTAATAAATGTTTTAATGCTGGGATATATGGGTGCTATGCCAGCAGAAGGCATCTACTTAGTTTGTTCAAGAGTAGGGACTGTTTATTATTTTTTACATTTCTTAGTGGTTATGCCGGTATTAGGTTTTTTAGAAAAAACAGATCCAATACCTATGAGTATATCTGACCCAGTATTATCAGGGTCTGTTGAGCCATCTTTAGCTAAGAAAGATAATGAAAAAATTTAGTTTAAAAAAAATAATCTTATTTATTGTAATAGTTTTTTTACCAATCAAACCGTCTATAGCAGTCGAAACAATAGAGCCTATAAAAATTAACTGGAGCTTTAAAGGATTAACGGGAAAATTTGATAGACCTTCTCTTCAAAGAGGTTTCCAAGTTTATAAAGAAGTTTGTTCATCATGTCATTCAATGCAATATTTAAGTTACAGAAACCTAGGAGAACAAGGTGGTCCTGAGTTTTCATTAGAGGAGGTAAAAGCTATAGCGGCAAGTTTAGAAGTAATAGATGGACCAGACAGTCAAGGAGAAATGTTTACAAGACCAGGAAGACCTTCAGATAGATTCGTAAGCCCTTATCCAAATGTAAATGCTTCAATGGCTGCAAACGGCGGGGCATATCCCCCAGACATGTCAGTTCTTGTTAAAGCAAGAACAGGTGGATCAAATTATATTTATTCAATTTTAATGGGTTATGAGGAGGTGCCAGAAGGATTTAATCTGGACGACGGGGTTTATTATAATAAATATATGAGTGGAAAAAAAATTAAAATGTCATCCCCTCTATCAAATGAGATAATAGAATATACAGATGGAACGCAAGCCACTGTGGATCAAATGGCCAAAGATGTTACAACTTTTTTGTCTTGGGCAGCAGAACCAGAGCTCGAGGCAAGACACAAAACTGGAGTAAAAGTTTTAGTTTATTTGATACTTTTAACTACCTTGGTATATTTAAGCATGAAACGTATTTGGTCAAGAATTGACTCTGAAATATAAAACGTCTCCATCTTTGACAACATAATCTTTACCCTCAATTCTCAGCTTACCATTTTCTTTACATTTTTCAGCACTTCCATATTTAATAAAATCTTCACAAGTAACAGTTTCTGCGCGAATAAATTTTTTTTCAAAATCAGTATGTATTACGCTTGCTGCTTTGGGGGCAATAGTATTTTTTGCAACAGTCCAAGCACGACTTTCCTCTGGTCCTGATGTAAAAAAAGTATCCAAGTTTAGCAATTCATAACCTTGTCTTATTAACTGGTTTAGACCAGTTTTTTCTAATCCTATTTCCTTCATAAAACTTTCTCTTTCCATTTTATCTAATCCCATAATTTGATCCTCAATATCAGCGCATATTATTACAATTTTTTCATTAGGATATTTAGACTCGACACTTTTGGTGTATCTATTTCCTTCTGACAAACTTGCTTCATCAACATTACAAACTATTATTTTCGGCTTTATACTCAAAAGTCCCAATGACGATAAGAACCCTCTTTCAGAACTATTTTCTATAGGTAAGTTTTTTCCCTCATTTAAAAAATTTAATCTTTTTTCTAAAATTTCTACTTCTTGAGCGGTAAGTAGTTTTCTTTTACTTTTTTCTAATTTTTTTTGCACTACATCAATATCAGCAAGCATTATTTCAGTTTCTATTATTTCTAAATCATTGAGGGGATTTATTTCTGAATTAACATGAGTTATTTTTTCAGAATCAAAACATCTTACTAAATGTACAATAGCATCCACCTCTCTTATATGTGATAAAAATTTATTTCCTAGACCTTCACCTTTGGAGGCACCTTTTACTAACCCGGCAATATCAACAAAAGTAATATTTGTATAGATTTTTTTTTTTGATTTTGAAAGATCAGAAAGTTTATCTAATCTTATATCCGTCACATCAACTATTCCTATATTTGGATCAATTGTACAGAAGGGAAAGTTAGCGGCTTCAGCATTTTTTGAAGCAGTTAAGGCATTAAACAAAGTTGATTTACCGACGTTTGGTAAGCCAACAATACCACACTTAAATCCCATTAAGATTTTGATTAACCTTACTTGAAAATAAATCTATCTTTTTTTCAATTAATGTTGGTATTAATTTAACGATATTTTCTGTTATGTCTTTAATTCTTTCTTCCTCATCTTCTTTAAAGTCTTCAAGGACATGATTGTTTACTTTTTTCTTTTCTTTAGGTTGGCCTATACCAACACGAACTCTTGAATAATCTTTTCCTATAAATTTATCAATAGATTCTATTCCATTATGACCTGCGCTGCTTCCACCAAATTTAGCTTTGATCTTTCCAAAGTCGATATCTAAATCATCATGAAATACAATTACATCTTTTGCTTCAATTTTAAAATAATCTATTAATTCTTTGACAGCTGTTCCAGAATTATTCATGAATGTTAGAGGTTTGATTGCGTAAATTTTTTGTGATTCTATATTGCCGGTTGTTAGTAAACCTTTAAATTTCGGCTTTTGTTTTGATAAATTAAAATGTTGATTAATAGCATCTATAATTTTGAATCCAATATTATGACGATTGTTTGTACTGTTAGGTCCGGGATTACCTAATCCAACTAGTAAAAGCATATTTCTTTATTTCTTTTCAGCAGGTTTTTTATCTCCAGGAGCTTCTTTTGCTTTATCATCTTTTTTAATTGACTCGCCGTCCTTAGCTGGAGCTGCTTCTCCACCTTCTGCGGCAGCCGCTTCTCCTTCTGCTCCTTCTGCTACTTCAGCTGCAGCTGGTTTTTCTGGCTCTTTAATTACAGTTGGTGCTGCAACAGTGGCAATAACAAAGTCTCTATCGGTAATTATTGGCTTAACTCCTTCTTCTAATTTTACTGAAGATATTTTAATACTTGTTCC